>Ga0310786_10001858_pt1 | contig 33517 bp, 46 predicted proteins | sample AusTroGonzalo_MG_FD_203881 | JGI IMG/M metagenome (GOLD analysis project Ga0310786, IMG submission 203881) | Bovine rumen microbial communities from tropical cattle in Woodstock, Queensland, Australia - Gonzalo_03 (v2) (version 2) | ecosystem: Host-associated > Mammals > Digestive system >... | reverse complement strand
TCTATCTCAGCCGGCACGCAAAGAAGAGGCGCGTCCGAAAGAAATACGAGAATCGGATCCGACGACGGATCCAGGATCTGATGAACGAGATCCAGGAGGAAACCGTATGAGCGAAAACATCGATATCCGCGCCAGGGAGCTTCCGGCGCTCGGCAGCACCGAATCCGCAGTGGTCACCTGTGTGAACCTGCTCTCGAAGGTCTGCGGAAAGCCGGAGGACGTCATGGCCTACTGGCTGGATCTGTACTATCAGGTCCGCGCCGCCTATGAACGGACCCAGCGGGCCGAAGAAGCGACGATCACCCGGAAGGACATCGAGGACTTCATGCGGCAGACGCTGGAGAAGACCCTGAAAACCGACGAGCCGGAAGAGGCGACCGCGCCGGCCGTTCGCAACCACCTGAAGGGAAACACCTTCGGCACCGACGCGGCGCATTTCAAGTCCGCGACGTTCGACCGGCTGAACAAGATGAGGAAGAAGGGCGTGACGATCGCGCAGATCGTGGAAGCCGGAGACGGGAGCTTCACGGATGAGACCGTGCTGCAGATCCTGGAAGCCAAGAAGATCTCCGTCGACCGTTACCGGAGCGTGGCTACGGCGCTCGACCGCATCGAAATCTGACAAGGAGGTATCACGAGAACATGGAGCTGCTCAAACCCATCGGGCTGGCCTCGCGGCGGAAGGCCGCAGGCTACACCCAGCAAACATTTGCCGACGCGCTGGGGATCCAGCGCACCCGCCTGACCATGTGGGAGATCGGGTATTCCTGCCCGACCGCCGACTGGCTGCCGTGGATCGCGGAGCTGCTCGGCTGCACGATCGACGAGCTGTACATCCCTCTGGACAAGACGATCATACCGCAGGAGGCCGAGGATGCCCATGCAGGAGGCCTACATGAATCTGTACTATAACGCAAGGCGCACTGCCGGGCTGACGCAGGAGCGCTGGGCTGAGCTGCTGGGCATCAGCGTGGAGGCCGTGCGCCTCTATGAAGGCGGCGTGAACATGCCGCGAGACGAGATCGTCCTGAGGATGGCCGAAGTGGCCGGGCAGCACATCGTCTGCTACTGGCATCTGCTCATGAAGAGCCGGGTGGCTTCGGAGATCCTCCCGGAGATCCAGGAGGTTCCCCTGCCGCAGGCCGTGCTGGACCTGCTGGTGAAGCTGGACGCCTTCACCAAGGGCGGGCTACAGGACATGATGCGGATCGCGGCGGACGGCCGCGTGGACGAGGACGAGTATGAGACCTACACCGCAGCTCTGGAACAGCTCCGCCAGGTGGTGGCCGCAGGGATGCACATCGAGTACGCAAAGGAGGAGGATCCATGAGCTACCTGACAAGACAGGAAGCGGCCGACCGTCTGGCCGTGTCCCTCCGGACTCTCGACGGCCTGATCAGCCGCGGAGATCTTCCCGCCTACCGGATCGGCACCAAGCTGATCCGGATCAAGGAGGAAGAACTGGAGTCCTTCATGAAGGCCCGGCAGGTCGCGCCGGATCCGCCGAAGAAAAAGACCGGGCAGCTGACCCGCGTGTGCAGGTACGTGCCCGGCATGAAGGTGGTGTGATATGAAGGCAATAAAAAAGCCCCTCCGGAGCTGCATTCCGGAAGGGCCGGTGACAACCATAAGGTCATCACGAGAACACTATTATATTATCAGAACATCGACCGGATGTCAAGGTAAAGGAGGTGAAAACGATGACCGAACAGGGCACGAAGCCAGGATACTGGGCGGTGATTCCCTCCCAGGTCCGATATGATCCGGACATCCCTCCGAGCGCCAAGCTGCTCTACGCTGAGATCAGCAGTCTCACCGATCTGCGCGGGTACTGCTACGCGACCAACGCCTACTTCGAACAGCTGTACGGACTCAGCGAAAGGACCGTCATCCGGTTGATCAAGATCCTCATGCACGCAGGTTACATCCGCGTGGAAGACAACGAAGGCGGAAAGACTCAGCGAAAGATCTACGCCGGCATCAATCCTCTTTCGGAGACCCCTGACAAAAATGTCAGTACCCCCCGACAAAAATGTCAGTACCCCCCTGACAAAAATGTCACCCAGACCAATAAAGAGAACGATCTAAGTGATCAAATACCCCCTAAAGCCCCCCAGGGGGCAGGTGCCGGCCGGAAAAGATCCGAGTGGGAGCCGGAGATGTTCGAACGGTTCTGGGCCGCCTATCCCAACGGCAGAGACAAAGCCAAAGCGCGGGCAGAATGGGACAAACTGAAACCAGACCGCAAGCTCATGGAGACCATGAGTGCGGCGCTCGATAAGGCAAAGGCCTCGGACGAGTGGCAGCGCGGTATAGGGATCCCGTATGCCTGCAGATGGCTGAGCCACCGGCGATGGGAAGACGAGCTCGACAAGAGCGTACCGGACGCGGATCTGTACGATCCCGCGGAAAGAAAGCTGGCAGGTGACCGATGCTGACGAAGAGCTTTGAGACCCTGCAGGCCAATCCGGCCGAAGTCGGCGTGATCGGCTCGATGCTGATCGACGACCGCACCGTTCCGGCCCTGATGCAGTACCTCAGCGAGGACGATTTCACGGACAACGACCTGAGGCACATGTTCGAGGCCATCCGAAGCCTGTTCCTGCAGCGCGGCAAGATCGACTCCGCCACCGTGCTGGAGAAGCTGAGCGAGGAAGGCTACCGCGAGAAGCTGTACGCGATCGTGGACCTGACGCCGACCGCGGGGAACTGCATGGAGTACGCCAGGCTGATCCGGGACCGCCGGCAGCTGCGCGAGATCCAGACGGCCTGCTTCGAGGTATGCGGCGCCGGAACGGATCTGGACACGGCGAGAGAGACCCTGTCCAGGGCAGCCGGGCTGCTGGTGCAGTCCCAGAACGACCGGGACAAAAGCTACGGAGACCTGATCCTCGATTTCGTGGAACGGCAGAACGACAAGACGCCGCCGGACCATCTGGACTGGGGCATCCCGGCCCTCAATGAGAAGCTGATGCTCGGCCCCGGCCGGTTCGTGATCATCGGCGCGGACAGCTCCGTCGGCAAGACGGCCCTCGCTCTGCAGTTCGCGCTGCAGTTTGCCCAGACCGGGAAAAAGGTCGGTTTCTTCAGCTACGAGACCACACTGAAGGACGTGACCGACCGCCTCCTGGCCAACGACGCGGACGTCTCGCTGGGCCGCAGCAAAGGCAAGAACCTCGACTCTGTGGAAATGTCCAGAGTCATGGCCGCCGGACAGCGCAGCGACCATCTGGACCTGCGGATCATCGAGAGCGCACGATACACCGTGGCGGACATTCGCGCTAAGAGCATCGCCCGCAGCTTCGACGTGATCTTCGTGGACTATGTCCAGCTGATCCCGACCCGGAAAAAAGAACGCTACGAGGCGGTCACCGAGATCTCGATTGAGCTGCACGCGCTGGCCCAGGAACTGGGCATCACAGTGATCGGACTGAGCCAGGTGACCGTCCCGGAGACCGACAAGAAGGGCAACCGGCGGTACATCTCCAAGGACGACCTGCGCGAGAGCCGCCAGCTCAAGCAGGACGCGGACGTGATCCTCCTCCTGGATCTCTCGGATCCGAAGGACCGAGACTCTAACCGTGTGCTGCAGATCGAGAAGAACAGGGACGGCGCCCTGGGCCATCTGGTGCTGAAGTTCAACGCCAGCCGGATGCGCTTCACCTACGTCCCGCCCTTCGAGGGCGAAAAAGAGGCCCGCAGCCGCGAGCGCATCGCCAAAATGGACGAAAACCGGGAGGCCCGCCTGCAGAAAGCGCAGGAACGGTCCAGAGCCGGGATCCAGCCGGGACAGTTCTCTTTCGAGGAACTATCCGAAGAAGAGGCAGGTGAGATCCCGTTTTGAACGTCGGCGACATCATCCTGATCGTTCCGGCCGCGAATATGGACCACTCCGCCGGATTCCCGGAAGTGCTGCAGAAACCGATCCCCGCAAAGGTGATCCAGATCAACGAAAAGCGCGGCTGGTACCGCGTGGAATACCAGCTTGGAAACAGGCCCGGCTGCATCGGGCACGAAACATTCAGACTATACGGAGGTTATCATGAGAACGACAGCGATACTCAACCTTAAAGGCGGCGTGGCCAAGACGGTCACGTGCGTGAATATGGCGGCGATCCTGGCCGCCGACTACCACAAGCGCGTCCTGGTGGTGGACGCGGACAGCCAGGCGAACACCACCGAGTTCTTCGGAGGCCTGCCGGCCGGATCCTGCACGATGGCCGACCTGCTCCGCCGGATGGACATCAACCCGGTGATCCGTCCCTCAAACTTCCCCGGTATCTCACTCATCGGCGCAGACGACAGCCTGATGGATCTCGACCTGAGCGCCGTGAAGAGCAAGGAGGCGGATATGGCCAGCCTCGACCGGCTGCTCAGCGAGCACATGGACGACTTCGACTATGTGCTGATCGACTGCCCGCCGGCCTTCAACGCTGCAAGCGCAGCCGCCCTTCTGGCCGCCACGGACGTGGTGATCCCGATCAAACCGGATGCCTTCAGCCTTCGCGGCATGGCCAACCTGATGCGGCAGATCCGGAACATGCAGGCGATCAACCCTCAGCTCCGCCTGGCCGGTCTTCTCCCGACCATGACGTACAAGTCGGACAACATCGAAGAAGCGGTCAAGGCGATCGAGGGCTCTTCTCTCCCGGTCTTCCCTTCCATCCGGCGCTCGAACAAGGCCGACGACATGACCTTCGCGCAGGAGCCGCTGATCCGCTGCAGCCCGAAAAGCGCAGCCTGCGTCGATTACCGGCGATTCGTGGAAGTGTATGTGAAGGGAGGTGATCTCCGTGGCGAATAAGTTCGATCTCTCCGAACTGATCAAAGACGTGTCCAAACTGGACACCGCCCGGCAGCAGATCCAGTACCTCTCTCTCGACCTTCTCGATCCGGATCCGGAAAACTTCTACAGCCTGGACGGCCTCGAAGAACTCGCCGGCAGCATCGAGATGCTCGGCCTTCAGCAGCCCCTGCTGGTGCGTCCTGCAAAGGACGGCCGGTATATCGTGATCAGCGGGCATCGGCGCCGCGCCGCGATCATGCTGATCCGGGATGGCGGCAGCGACCAGTTCACGGACGGCGTGCCCTGTATCGTGGACATGAGCGCCGCCTCCGCAGCCCTGCAGGAACTGAAGCTGATCATGGCCAACGCAGACACCCGGAAGATGAGCAGCGCTGATCAGAACCAGCAGGCGGCACGGATCGAGGACCTGCTCCGGCAGCTGTCAGATGAAGGCTTCACTTTCCCCGGCAGACTCCGCGACTGGGCCGCGAAACTCTCCGGAATGAGCCGCACGAAACTGGCCCGCCTGAAGGTGATCCGCGAGAAACTGGACAAGGATCTCCTCGAGCAGTATTACAACACCGGAAAGCTGAACGAGTCCGTGGCCTACGAACTGGCCCAGCGGCCGGCTGCGATGCAGCGCAGGATCTGCGAAGCCTACACCACCCGCCGGTTCAATCCGGGCACGCTCGAGCACATGCCCGCGTACTTCGTGAGCGAGTACGAGGAAGCAGTGCAGAAACTGGCGAAGATGTCCTGCCCTGTCAAAGACGGGTGCCCGTGCACCAACCAGGACCGGATCCTTGAAAAACGCTTCGACGGAAGCTGGACATACAAGCCCTGCTCGCAGAACCACTGCTGCGCCAACTGCGACGAGTTCACGAACTGCCGCAGCCGGTGCCCGATGATGGATGCAAAGGCCAAGGCGGAACGGGACAAGAAGCGCGAGGCGTCCAGGGAGGCCAAGGCCCTGGAGAACGCGCGGAAAGAGGCCGACGTGCAGCTGGTCGAGCATGTCTGGGCGCGCTTCGGTGAAGCTCTGCGGGCCGCCGGGATGACGGACAAGGAACTGCGCGATTCTCTGAAGACCGGCGAACGGCATTACAACGAGTTCGAGATCTACATGGCCAAGGACCGCATCGAAGCGCTGGAAGACTTCAGCTGCACGGACGTGACCGGCAATGAGAGCCTGCCCTTCTATTACAGCTTCAAGGCTGACGACGCCGAGAAACTTCGCCGGATCGCCGACGCGCTGGACGTGAGCCTGGACTGGCTCTTCTGCCGGGAGAGCGCGGCCCGGACAAATGTGTCCGGATCGGACACCGAGGCCGCGTGGAGGACCGGAGATCCTCCTGCAGACGGGCGGTACCTCTGCCTGGTGGATCTGGGGCTGACGACGTATTCTGAACAGCGCTGCGATTACCGGGGCGGTGAATGGTCCGCATACGGCAGACCGATCGACGATATGTTCACGGTGAAAGCCTGGTGGCCGCTGCCGCCGGACAGGCAGATCTTTGCGAAGGAGGAAGACGATGACCGATAACATGTACATTGCCATGATCGTGGAAGGGGTCCTTTTCCTGTGCGCAGTCGGGGCGATCCTGATCACCGACGTCTTCTTCCACCGGCCGGCCGTGAAGGCCCTCTTCGCAGCGGCCTACGTGATCATGACACTCCTGTTCGTCACGGCCGTCGCTTACATCATACTGACATAGGAGGAACACCATGCTGTACAAACTCGGAGAGAACTGGATCGACCCCGGTGAGATCGCCGCGGTGCAGAAGCCTCCGGCGCCCGGCGCCGATATCTACCTCCGGAACGGGACCCGCCTTTTCGCAGCGGTGACCAGAGATGAGCTTGAAGCGTTCTTCCTGGCGGCCGGATTGATCCCCGACGAGGACGACGGGATCACGATCGATGAGGCCGATACGGAAGAGCTGTATGATCTCCATGATCAGGGCTACAGGTATCTCGCCAGGGACATCGACGGAAAGCTGTACGCCTATGCCGAGAGGCCAAGGAAGAACGCAGGCTACTGGGAAGCAGCGCCCAAGGACGCGGTCCGCCCGAAGAAGATGAACCCTGCTGCCTGCCTTTTTGTTGAGGAAAAGGACGAAGAACCCTTTGATATCGCATCCCTTTATTAATTCTTTATAATCAGGACGAGAGCCTCCAGGGCCACGGTCTTATCTGAAAGGAGAAAGGCCGTGGCCAAAACTCTCAAGCGGATCGACGCCGGCGGGCTCCGCGTCGAAGCCTTGTATAGCCGATGCAGCCCACATGATTCTCCTGCCCAGCGGCAGGCCAAACATCAGGCCAGCAGCGCCGCCCAACGGCGGATGAATCAGATCTACTCCTGGCAGAAGCTGGAGCTGATGCTCGCAGCGAACTTCCCTTCGGCCGGCAGCGGGCTGGTCGTGACACTGACGCATGACGATAAGCACATGCCCAAAGACCGGAAGGAAGCACAGATGCGGTTCCGGTATTTCCTGTTTAAGCTCCGAAGAGAACGGAGGACAGCCGGCCTTCCGGATCCCGTGGTCTTCTGGGCGCCGGAGATCCTGACCTCCGATACGGGACGATGGCATCATCACATCGTGCTGGACAACACGGGCCGGGATCTGGACATGATCCGGCGCTGCTGGATCTACGGTACGGAGATAGAAGCGGAGAAACTTCGGGTTGATGACGAGAAAAACTACGAGACCCTGGCGCGGTATATGACCAAGGAGATCCGCGAGTGCCAGGAGTACAGCTCCAGACCCGGCCTGCACGGATGGAGCTATACGCGGAATGCGAAACGGCCGGAGATCGAGACGTTCACCGTACCGGATGATTATGACCTCACCGCACCGGACGGCAGCACCGTGCTCCTGGACGAGCGCAGGGCTACCGAGTGGAGCAGCTACCGGGTGCTGAAGTATCGCTTCAGCGTACATGGATCCGCGCACCGGATCCGGGCAAAGAGGCGTCGCAGGAAGCACACTTCCTGATCCTTTTTATTATTAATTTTTCAGCCTTGAAACCTATATTATTTTAAGGACAAAGCGGGTGAAACCATTGACGCAACAGGCAAAAACTGATAAAATAGCAGTGACCGAAGGCGGCTGGATCTCCTGCCCGATCTGCGGTTATAAACGTCTCAAACGGGTCCGCCCGGACGAGACCGCGGTGCTGGTGTACATCCACTGCCGCCAATGTAAAAACGACATACCGATCGAGCTTAAACAGGGCCAGTGCTTCCAGAGCCAGGGCCAGCAATGACGAAGAACCGTCAATGCTGGCCCTGGCTTTTTGTTTTGTCCCGGAGGTGATCCGATGGCGCAGCGGCCTTTGAAACCATGCAGGCACGCCGGCTGCCCGGTGCTGACGCGGGACGGCTGGTGCGAGAAACACCGACCGCAGCATAAGCGCCGCGAGAGCGCGGACTACCACGCCTGGTACAAGCTGCCGGTATGGACCGAAAGATTGAGACCCACCCAGCTTTTGCTGGAGCCCTTCTGCAGGGAATGCGCAAAGACGGGCCGGAGAACTCCGGCAACTGTGGTCGACCACATCCGGCCGCACCGCGGAGACTGGAAGATCTTCACGGATGCTTCGAACCTGCAAAGCCTGTGCAAGTTCCACCACGATCAGAAGACCGCACTGGAACAGGCGCAGGAACGGCGCGAAAGCAATTCGTTTTAGTCAAGTTTGTCCCCCGCACCGGGGCGCAGCGCGCACGCCGGCGCCGCCGGACGCAGAGGCACATGCGCATGAGCGACCCACCCAGGCGCGCGGGCGCGGCTTTGGATACCCTCCCCCGGGTCCTGAAAGTTTCGGATCGCCCTGCCCACCGCCCCGCACCCACTCGAATTTTTTAAAATTTCCCCGATCAGCGGAGGAGAAAATATGCCGACACCAGTCAAGAGTCTGAGCAATATGTCGAAGCACCTGACCAAGGCGGAGATCGAAGCGCGCGAAGCCCAGGAAGCTGCGGCCATGCCGGCACGGATCCCGAAGAAGCCGAAGCTCATCATCCGGGACAAGGCTGCCGGCAAACACTGGTCCAGGATCCTGAAGGCCATGGAGGGCCTCGAGATCATCGACATCCTGGACACCGACGCGCTGGCCATCTACTGCGCCAAGCTCGCCCGGCGTGACGACCTTCAGGTCCAGTATCTGGAATGGCGCGAGCGCTATGCCGCAGATCCGCAGAACGGGACGATCAAGATCATGATCTCCCTCTCGGAAGACCTGCAGGCCATCGAGCGCGATCTGCTGGCCTACGCCTCCAAACTGGGCCTCACCCCGGAGAGCCGGACGCGGCTCGCCAAGAGGATGGCCGAGCAGGAAGAGTACGATCCGGACGCGGATCTGTTCGCATAGGAGGAACCCATGTATAACAACGTCTTCTACTACAGCCACCTGACCTCGATCGGTGGGATCGAGACATGGCTCTGGAACATCGCCAAGAAATACGGACCGGATCACGACATCCTGGTCGTCTATTCCTACGCAGACAAGGCGCAGCTGCGCCGGCTGCAGCGGCTGGTACCCACCATGAAGTATAACGGCAGCACCATCCAGTGCAAGAAGGCCTTCTTCTGCTATGACGCCGACATCATCGACCACGTGGAGGCCGAAGAGTATTTCCTGGTCGTACATGGCGACTACAAAGCGCTGGGATATCCCGCGCCGAAGCTGCCGAAGATCACGCGCGTGCTCGGAGTGAGCCAGATTGTCTGCGATTCGTACAAGGAACTGACCGGCCGCGACTGTGAACTCGCTTACAATCCTCTGGTGCCGGTCAAACCCCGGAAGGTCCTTCGCCTGATCAGCGCGACCAGGATCTCTCCGGAAAAAGCCCCGGAGAACTTTAAAAAGCTCGCTGACGCGCTCGACCTGGCCCGGATCCCGTTCGTCTGGGATATCTACACCAACGGCACTCCGACCTTCCAGAACCCGAGCGTGAACTGGAAGGCGCCGCGCCTGGATGTGGTCGACTTCATGGCCGCCGCGGACTACTTCGTGATGCTCAGCAAGACGGAGGGCGAGCCCTATGCCATGATCGAAGCCCTCTCTGTCGGCACCCCGGTCATCGTGACCGATTTCGAGGCCGCGACCGAGGCCGGAGTGAAAAACGGCGTGAACGGTTTCATCCTGCCGATGAGCATGAACGAGATCCCGCTGGAGGCCATCCAGAAGGGCCTGAAAAAATTCAAATACACCGCGCCGGCAGACCGCTGGGACGAATTGCTCGAACCCGGTCCCGGCACGTATCTGGAAGATCTCGGTGACGGCGTAGATGTGGAATGTATCGCCACCTTCTTCGATATGCAGCGTAAAGTGTACACCGCCATCGGTGAGATCTTCCGCGTCAGCCAGGAGCGCGCGGATCAGCTGGTCGAAGCAAAAGTCGCGGTGATCTGCCCGGAAGTCTGATATGCCGGGCCGGGATAAAGTCCTGACGCACCCGGTCACCGTCTACGCCAAGCAGGTCACGCGAGGCAAACTGCACGAGCTCTGCTGCCCGTATGAGATCGCCGCCTGCCAGCGGCACCTGGACGATCTGAAGCGGATCGGAGACCCGGACTTCCCGTATGTTTTCGACACCACGCGGGCGGACCGGATCCTTCGCTGGTATGAGTTCTGCATCCAGATCCGCGGACCGGAGGCCGGTGAGCCGATAAAACTGCAGGACTGGCAGGTCTTCGACCTGGGCTGCGTCTACGGATGGGTCCACAGGGAAACCGGCGCCAGGCGTTTCAACCGCACCTACAACAAACGGGCGCGGGGAAACTTCAAGAGTACCGAGAAGTCCGGCCAGACCCTGTACCACATGTGCGGGGACGCGATCTATCCCCCGTATCATCCGGAGCTCCTCCGGTATGAACGGAGCCCGGAAGTCGAATGCGCCGCAGTCGACCGCGGACAGGCCATGCGCGTTTTCGGTGACGCGAAGGACATGGCCAAGGCCTCTCCGAAGATCGCCAAGCGCCTGATCATCCCAAAGGCCAACCCGGTGCAGCACCGTACCCTGGGCGGCCGGATGCGGGCCCTGTCAAAGGACACAAGGAACAAGGATTCCGGCGCTCCGACCCTTTTCGTCGTGGATGAATACCACGCACACCCGACGTCGACGATCTACGACATCGGACTGAACTCCTTCGGAAAACGCTGGCAGCCTCTTCTGGAGTGCATCACCACTGCCGGCGACGATGCCGAGAACAAACCCTGCTACCGCGAAGAAGAGTACGCCAAGCGCGTGCTGGACGGGCTGGTGCAGGACGACCGGTACTTCGTCATGATCCGGGAACTCCCGCAGGATGCGGATCCGCATGACAAAGCCAAGTGGGTCATGCCGAACCCGTGCCTGCGCGTCGATAACGACTACAGCCGGCTGCTGCGGTCGGAGATCGAGAGCGAATACACCGCTGCGTATGGCAGCAACGACGCCAGCAAGATCCGACAGTTCCTGACGCGCCGGATGAACCAGTGGCAGGCCGGGGCTGAGAACCGGTACCTCGACGAGAACTGCCTGAAGCTGGCCAAAGAGTCCATGATATCCTCCGCCGAGTTCGCTGCGCTGACCGATGGTCTGGAATGCTGGGTCGGTTTCGACCTGGGCAAGCGGATCGACCTGAGCGGAACGGCCGCCGTGTGGCTCCTTCACGACGGCCGCGTGGCTCTGAAAATGCACGGTTTTCTTCCGGAAGGCGCCGCGATCCGGCACGAACACTCCGACCGGATCGAGTACCGGGCCTGGGCGCAGCGAGGCTGGTGCACGCTTACCCCCGGCGATGTGACGGACAACAGCTACGTCGCAGCCTGGATCGAAGCCGGCCAGCTTCAGCACGGATGGAAGGTCAACGAGGTCTGCTACGACGGGCATAACGCGACGGATCTGGCCATCAAGCTCTGCGAAGCCGCCAACAACGAAGACTGGTGCGTGGAGATCTCCCAGACCTGCGCCGGACAGAACCTGGCCGTGAAAGGTTTCCGGGAACTTCTCCTGCAGCACAAGATCGTCCTCGAAGAGAACGGCCTGGCGCTCTGGTGCCTGGCCAACGCCGTGGAGATCAAAAACAACTACGAAGATGTGAAGCTCTCGAAGAAACACAAGGACGACACCCAGCGTATCGACCCGGTGGCCGCCGCCATGAACGCCCTGGCACGGGCGCTGATCCGGCGGAACAATCCCACTCTGGGCGACCGGATCGAGTCCGGAAGCTGGACCATGTAACGGTGTCCGATTCGGACACAGGAGGAAGCTATGGCGCGATATGACGACGCCGGTGAACTGAACCGGAAGATCACTTTCCAGCATTTCATCGGCGAGGCGGATCCTGTCGGGGACTTCGCTTATCTCGATGATGATAACTGGGAAGACGACTTCACCACCTGGGCTTCGGTGCGGACGATCAGCGGACGCGAGTTCTATGCAGCCGGCCAGGAGCAGGGCGAAGTCACCCACAATATAAAGATACGGACCCGGCCGTGGAGCCGGGACCCGGCTCTGATGCGGGCCGTCTGCGGCGAACATAAGTACCGTCTGCTGACGCCTCCGCTGGATCTCGGCACTGACCGGGTCTACCAGCAGATCAAGGCCGCGGAGGTCTGGTCATGAACCCGATCCGGATCGAGTTCGATATCAAGGACATCGAACGGATGTACAAGACCCTTGAGAAGGCCGGCGCTTCTCCCATGAAGGCCGTCAATAAGGGAACATCCAAGGCCGCGACGGTCGTCCGGCGTGCGGTGAAAGCCGGGGCTCCGGGAGAACGGATCCGGAAGAACATCAGCACCCGCACCGAAAAGACCAAGGTCAAGGGCAAAAAAGTCCGCGAGATCACATTCAAGGGCGGCGACGACGCCAACGAAGAGCTGCAGCTGAAAATAAACAACCCAGGACGCTTCGGAGGAAAAAGCAAAAAAGGCTACCTGCCGGCCTCGCAGGAATATGGCTGGCTGACCGGGAACGGCGCCGGAGGCGTGAAGTTCATCCCCGGCAAGCACTTTATGCGGGAAGCCGCAGACAGCACGGCCAACCAGGCAAGGCAGGTCATGATAGAAACGATCACCAAAGAGCTGGAGGAAATATGGAAGAGTACAAAATGAGCCCGGAGTTCGCTCTGACGGAGATCCTGGAGAGCGTTCCGGTCCTAAAGGACAAAGTAAGCGCGATCCAGCCAAAGAAAGACTTCCGTCCTCCCTTCGCCTTCTATGTTTCGGACACGGACGATGAAGAGGAATCGCTGGACGGCTGGACCGGTCTTCAGAGCTACACCGGCAGCGTGCATCTGGTGAGCGCAAGCTACCGCGGCCTGCAGCTGCTCTGCGCACGGGTCCGGAAGGCCTTCCAGGAAGCGCGCGGCGCACTGTATGAGACTCCGGAGAACGAACCGGACACGGTCATGCGCGGCCGGATCCTGGTCGAGAACGCGGTGATCACCCAGTCCAGCCCGGATCTGTATGAGAGTGAAGTCGGCTATTACCGCCGGGTCCTCAATATCCGGCTTGACTATCAGACAGACGAAATCTTTCAAGATGAGGAAGAGGAGGTAATCAGCTTATGACTATCGAACTTTACGGCGAGATCGTCAACGATGAATACGTATGGCTCTATGAGCTTTTCGGGATCCCGTGCTGCTGCCCGGCGCAGGTCCGTGAAGCGATCCGGGACCTCCCTCGTGACGAGGACCTGATCCTTGAGATCAATTCCCCGGGCGGAGATGTCTGGGCAGGCTTCGAGATCTACGGGATGCTCCAGGCGTGCAAGGCCCGCACCGAGGCACACATCATCACCATGGCAGCCAGCGCGGCCACCACGGTCATGTGCGGATGCGACACCGTGCTCGCTTCGCCGGTCTCTCAGATCATGATCCACCAGCCGGCAGCCTATGTGGAAGAATACATGAACAACGAAGGCGCACGGCAGCTGCAGAACTTCCTGGACAGCATCAAAGCGTCGATCCTGAACGGATACGTCATCAAGAGCGCCGGCAAGGCCAGCCGCAGGAAATTCGAGCAGCTGATGGACGACTCCACCTGGATGCCGGCACAGGATGCGCTGGAGCTGGGCCTGATCGACGGATACCTCGATCTGGATGAAGACGCCGCAGCGGCGATCCCGGTCGGAAGCGGGATCCGTGTGAGCAACATGGCCGTCATCTCCTCCGCACCGAAGACCCTTCTGGAACGCTACGAGGCCGCCGTGAAAGCCGGACAGATGCTGGAGGCACCGGGACACCCCGTGCTCCGCGAAGACGCTGAGAACGAAAAAACGGGCACTCCTGCAGACCTTGTGAACAGAGAAGACGCCGTGATCGCGGAAACCCTGATCGCAGACTGGCGGCTGAAGGCCGCCATCGATCTGGAGAGAGCGAGGGCCGAAGAGTGAACAGACTGGAACGAGGCCTCGCGCGCCTGGGACTGGCTAAAGCCCCGGCCGCCGGCACACCGCGGGAACCGCCCGTGGAAAACGCGGTAACTGTGACCTCACTGGGCCTGAGCTCCTCCTATGTGGCGACCAACCTGGACGCGGCCATGAAGCTGAGCACCGTGAGCCGCTGCATCGATATCCTGTCCGACTCGATCGCGAAGATGCCCTTCTTCGTCTACGACGCGCACACTCGCGAGCACGTAGAGCATCCGGTGACGGAGCTGCTGAGCCTCCGCCCGAACGCATGGCAGACGCCTTTTTCCATGCGGAAGCAGATGGAGGCCGAACGCATCACCAACGGCAACGGGATCGCCTGGATCCGGCGCGATCCGTCCACCCTTGCGCCGGTGGAGATCGTCCCCATCCCAAAAGGTAACTGGTCTGTGGACCTGCTCTCCAGCGGACAGCTCCAGTACAGCCTGGTCCATCCTTTCACCGGTCAGGCTTTCAAATGCGGACGCATGGACGTGATCCACGTCATGGCATACAGCCGGAACGGCTACAAGGGCGTCGGATACCTGGAACGCGCGGAGGAAGTCATCCGGACCGGCAAGGCAGCGCAGGAATACAGCGCGAGCTACTACCAGAACGGCGGACAGCCCTCCGGGATCCTGCGGACCGACTCGGATCTCGGCGGCAACGTGGAAGTCCGGGACGGTGACGGAACCGTCCGGACGATCAGCAAGAAGGATCTGCTGCGCGAGGAATGGGAAAAACGCCACGCCGGCCCGGCGAACTCGCAGCGGATCGCCGTGCTGGACATGGGCCTGGACTATAAGCCCCTGAGCATCTCCAACCGGGAAGCTCAGTTCGTGGAACAGAGCTCCCTGAGCGTGGAGGATCTGGCCCGGTTCTTCGGTGTCCCTCTGTACAAACTGCAGGCAGGCAAACAGTCCTACAGCTCCAACGAACAGAACGCGATCGAGTACGTAGTCGGCACCCTGCACCCGAACACTGTGATCTGGGAGCAGGAACTGCTGTACAAGCTCCTATCCCCGCAGGACATCCGGAACGGGCTCCGGATCCGGGGCAACCTGATGAACGAGCTCCGGGGCGACTACCAGTCCCGCGGCGAGTGGTACCGGAAGATGCGCGAAAACGGAGGCTTCTCCGTGAACGATATCCGGGAACTCGAAGACATGCCCTCCGTGCCCGGCGGCGATGACCATTACGCCAGCCTCAACTACGTGCCTCTGGAGGACTGGAAAGAAATCTCCATAGCACGGGCGAAAAGCGGCGCGGGAGGCAATGAGGAATGATGGTCATAATCGCGTTTATTCTGGGCCTGGGAGCGATTTCCGTCGGCGCAGGGATGATATACCTCCCTGCCGGGATCATCGCAGCAGGCGTCGGCCTCGTGGCCCTGTCCGTCATTTTGAGCCGGGGCTCCGGCTCGGACATTACTTAGCATATCCGCGGCCCGGCCGCTGATATAGAAAATCATTGGAGGTTCTTAACAATGAAGAGAAAACTCATCGCACTGGCCGCGGACCGCACTGCCGCACTGAATGCCGCGCAGGCAGCCCTTGAGGCCAACAACCAGGCCGACTACGATTCCCGCATGACGGAAGTCGGCAACATCAACGCGGAGATCAACCGCGTCCAGGCCCTGATCAGTGAGCAGGAGCGCGTCATCGACATGCGTCTGCCCAGCGAGGCGGAGGTCCGGGACATCGCTGAGGAGCGCGCCAATGCGCTGCGCACCGGCGGCGAAGTGAAATTCTCCGTGGCCGAGATCCGCCGCGCTCTGCGCAACGCCGACGGAGACGGTACCCTCGTTTCCGGCACGATCGTGCAGCCCACCGGCGCCGGATCCGAGATCCATGACAGCCTCGGCGGCTCCACCCTCGTGGACATGGTCCGCACCATGGACATGACCGGACTCGGCGGCTGGGAAGAGCCCTATGCCACCGCGGACGCCTCTCCTGCTGTCGGCACCCCGTCCAGCGTGGCCGGCACTGCCCGCACCAAGAGCGACCCCGGCTTCGCCATCTCCCAGATCAAGCCCTACGAAGTCAGCGTCACCTCCCTGGTCGACCGCAACATCGCCCGCCTCAGCCCGGCTGCCTACATGCAGAAGGTCCAGGATATGGCTTTCCGCGCTCTGCGCAACAAGATCGCCGCGCTGATCCTGAAAGGCGACAGCGAGGGCACGCATGTCATGTACGGCATGATCAACGGCACCAACAAGGCCAGCGCCTCCATCGTGAAGACCATCAACGCGACGGTCGCCACCGGCGCCGGCGTTGTGGATGAGCAGCTGCTCAACGACCTCTATTTTGCCTATGGCAACAACTACGAGGTCGGCGGCAATGCCATGCTCTTCCTCAACAAGACCGACCTGAAGGCTTTCGGCGCCCTCCGCGGCACCAATGAGAAGGGCCGTCTTTTCGCGATCGCTCCCGAACAGGGCGCTGCGAACCGCGGCACGATCTCCGACGGTGGTCTGATCGTCCCCTACCTCCTCGATCCCAACCTCACCGCTGTGGACGGAACCGAGCAGGAGGCCAGCTCCGGCGCAGACAAGCTCTGCTGCGTGTACGGCGATCCCATGAACTACCTCCTCGGTCTCTTCGGCGACTACACCATCCGCGTCGACGAGAGCGTTAAGGCCATCGAGCGCATGAACGCCATCCTGGGCGATGCGGTCGTCGGCGGCAACGTCATCGTGAAGGACGGCTTCGTCGTGGCGAAGATCGCCAAGGCTGCGCCGACCATCTGATAGCCTATGGCGACGGCGCTGGAGAGCGCGCAGGCGGAAGCGGCCGCAGCTGCGGCCCTCCGTGCCTGCCTGGACTACATGCACGTAGATGAAGACGTGGACGGCCGGATCGAACACGAGTTCATGCCGGCAGCGAAAGCCTACCTGGCCGGCGCGGGCATCCCGGAACCGGAGACGCCCAGCCCGCTGTACGATATGGCCTTCCACGCGCTCTGCCTGCATTACTATGATCACAGAGACGCAGTCGCTGAGGAAGCCCCATTCCCCACCGGCCTGCGCCCGATCATCAATCAGCTGAAGCACTCGGGAGCCGGGTGCATCTAAAAATGTGTCCGATTCGGACACGAAAGGAGAATGAATCATGGCCAAATCCAGAGCACTGGGGACCACCCTCAATGTTAATTCCAAGGCCGTGGGCGGTCTGACGAGCATCAACGGCATCGAGATCGCGGCGGACACGGTCGATCTCACCAGCCTGGACAACGCGACCGGGTACCGGGAGAAGGAACCCGGGTTCAAGGACGGCGGCGAAGTGACCGTCAGCGGCTTCCTCGATGGATCCGACGCCGGGCAGACGGAAGTCTATACGCTGCTCGAAAGCGGCGGCACCGCGACCTGCACCATCGTCTTCCCGACGAAGATCGGAAAGACCTGGACCTTCACCGCAGGCGTCACCCGGTTCGTGACCGGCGCCGAGCTGGAAGGCGGCGTGACCTTCGAGGCCACTCTGCTGGTCACCGGTCAGCCCGTCCTGGCGGCGAGCACCACAGTCTGACGATAAGGGAGAGTCCAGAGCTCTCCCTTATCTACTAATAACCGAAAGGATTAATCATGGAGAATAACGATATCGTCATCATCGAACTCGACAGGCCGAGAGAGCTGAAGCTCACCAACCGCGTCCTGAAACGCTTCCTGGCGAAGACCGGGATTCGGATGAAGAACTTCGACGAGGCCGTCGATGTATATGAAAACATGGTCCTCCTGATCTTCTACATGCTGCAGGCGGACGATCCCACTCTGACCGAAGACAAGGTCGACCTGCTGCTGGACAAGATCCCGATCACCGAGATCATCACAAAATGCGCCGCAGCGATCGCGGCCGGCTTCGGCGAAACAGAGAAACAGAAAGAGCAGGATCCTGGAAAGGAAAACCCTACCGAACCCTGACAGAGTTCAACTGGATGGACCAGATCCGGGCTGCCGGCCGTGTCGGCATGAGCCCGGAAACATGGGAGAATACTACTCCGGCCGCTTTCAATGCCTATATCCAGGGCTATCTGGATAGCGAGAAGGAGCGTCAGGAAGCGCAGCGCGTCAATGCGTATAATCTCGCGATCATGGTCCGGGCTGCGGTCGGAGCGAAGAGAATGCCGGATTATAAGGAATTTTTCCCGGGCAACTCAGGGGAAATGAGCGACGAGGCCATGTACAGCACGGTCGTCGCGATCAACAAGGCTCTGGGCGGCTCGGTTGACGGAGAATAGATATGGCTGTTGTACGAAATTTGATGGTCCGCGCCGGTGCGGACTTTTCAGCTATAACGAAACAGGCGAAAAAGGCTTCTTCCTCCATGAAGAGCATGAGCACCTCGATCTCCGCGTCCACAGGCGCGATCAAGAAGGCCATGGGCGCGATCGGGGCTGCTGTGTCCATTGCAGCGATCGTAGCCGCTGCCAAGGATGCGAAGGAAGCCTATGACAAACAGGCAGAAGCGGAAGCAAAACTGGGCCAGGTCATGCGCAACACCATGAACGCCAGTTCCGACGAAGTGAAGTCTATCAAAGATCTCTGCAGCGCGCAGCAGGAGCTGGGCGTGATCGAAGAAGAAGTCCAGATGGCCGGAGCGCAGGAACTGGCCACATACCTGGAAAAGACCGATACGCTGAAGAAGCTGATCCCGGTCATGAACGACATGACGGCGCAGCAGTACGGGTATTCCGCGAGTGCGGAGAACGCAGCGAACATCGCCACGATGCTCGGAAAGGTCATGGACGGCCAGACCGGTGCCCTGAGCCGGTACGGGTACAAGTTCACAGAGGCGCAGGAACGGATCCTGAAGTACGGGACCGAAGAACAGCGCGCAGCCACACTGGCGGAAGTGGTGGAAGCCTCCGTCGGAGGCATGAACTCTGCCCTGGCACAAACCCCGACCGGACGGCTGCAGCAGCTGTCGAACACCCTCGGGGATATCAAAGAACAGTTTGGCGCAGCCGTAACGACGATCGCATCGACCTTCCTGCCCGTATTGAATACGCTGGCATCGGTTCTGGCGAACGTAGCCAACCTGGCCAACCGGGTCGCGCAGTCCATCGCGAACGTCTTCGGAAAGAAACTGAATACTGGGACCGTGGCCGTCGCAGGCGGAGCCGACACCGCATCGGACGCCCTGGATGATATGGCAGACTCTGCCTCCGGAGCCGGAAAAGCAGCAAAAGAGGCTTCCAAACAGGTCATGGGCTTCGACGAACTCAACAAGCTCTCAGACAGCAGCTCCTCCGGAGGCAGCAGCAAGACTGCTGCGAAGGCTTCCGGCGGAAGCGGGATCGCCGGAGGATTCACGGAAAGCACCGAAGAAGCCGCCGACTCGGTCGACTGGCTGGAAGATGCGCTGAACAAACTGAAGAGCCTGGTCAGCGGATTAGACTTCGGCCCGTTGCAGACATCCTGGGAGAACCTGAAGACGTCTGTGCAGGGCTTTTCGGATATCATTTCGGGCGCGCTCAGCTGGGCATGGGACAATATCCTCGTGCCTCTGGCCGAGTGGACGATCCAGGAAGCCGTGCCGGCTGTGATCGATACCCTGTCCGCTGCGTTTGACTTTCTCAGTCAGGTCCTCGAGGATCTGCAGCCCACATTCGAGTGGATCTGGGACAACGTCCTGGAGCCGATCGCGGACTGGACCGGTGATACGTTCATTGCCGCGATGGAGACCGTCACGGATCTGCTGCAGGATCTGACCGACCTGCTCAGTGGGAAGAAGACTTTCAAAGATTTTATCAACGATCTTTCCCCGGCGGAAGAGATCCTCCTGGCCATCGCGGCTGCGATCGCAGCAGTGACCGCGGCGCTGGCCATCTATGAGACAGTGACAACGATCGCCACAGCCGTCTCGACTGCTTTCGGTGCAGTCCTCACATTCCTGAGCGCAAACCCAATCGTCCTGATCATAGCGGCCATTGCCGCATTGATCGTCATCATTATCGAGGTGATCAAACACTGGGACGAGATCAAAGAGACCGCGCTAAAGGTCTGGGATAAAGTCAAAGATAAGACGAAGACCGTGATCGAAAACGTGAAGAGTTATTTCCAGGGCCTCCATGACAAGGTCAACAGTGTAGTCGATGGCATCAAGGGCTTCTTCACAAGCCTCTGGAGCAAGGTCGGCAGCGTTTTCGATTCGATCGTCGGCTCGATCCGTAACGTGATCAGCTGGTTCAGCAACCTGATCAGCTGGGCCAACAGCGCGATCAGCTGGCTGACCGGTGTGTTCTCAGCTAAGAGCCGGGCGGACAGCGCTGCAAATGCCGGCGGAGTCCAAGCCTATGCCTCCGGAGGATTTCCGGACGCCGGACAGCTCTTTCTGGCGCGTGAAGCCGGTCCGGAACTTGTCGGAACGATCGGCGGCCGGACGGCCGTTGCCAATAATGACGACATTGTCGAGGCGGTCAGCTCCGGAGTGGCCGCAGCAGTCGCTTCGGTGCTGTCCAGCGGCAGCGGCAGATCCTCCGCACCTACCCCGGTAATCCTGGAAGGCCGGCAGATCGCGGAAATCATGTGGCCCTTTAACCAGTCCGCGGCCACCAGACACGGCGCTACTTTGATTGCGAGGTGACATCATGGAGTTTGAAATTCAAGCTGCAGACAGTTCCTGGGTGGCGCTGACCGGCAAAGTCGCGTCCGGCGGCTGGAAAGAAAGCTATCAGGACATAGACGGCCCCAACGCCGGCCGGAATATGCTGGGCACCATGATCCGGGACGTCGTGGCCAGTAAATCCCGATATGATGTCACGCTGCGCATCGTGACCAAATCAGAAAAGGATCTGATCCTGTCGCTCCTACAGCGCCCACAGTTCAATATGCGGTTCAAGGAGGAAGGAGACTCCTCCTGGACGCAGAAGCTGGTCTATACAAACAACTACAGCTGGACGCACTACCGGACGAAGCCAGGAGGAACGGAAACATTCCAGAGCTTTTCCTTCCCTCTGATCGAGATCTGAGGTGCGGTCATGAGCAACAGAATAACGATAAACACATCTACGCCTATTTCTCTCACAGACTCTGAAATCGAATCCATCTCCATCGAGAAAGCTACGGATGCCATAGGTGAAGAGTTCAGTGCAGATGAACTCAGTGTGAGCGTCTATTACGACGACACGGATTCGATCCTCCGGAACGCCGGATACGGTACGAGCATCGAGTTCGCCATGGACGGCGTGAGTGCCGGCACGTTCTATATCACAGATATCACCCGGAGCGCGTCGAAGAAGTGGTCGATCCAGGCGACTTCCATGGTCGGGATCCTCGATAAAGAAACGAACTACGGCGGCATGTACTTCGTGAAGCCGCTTCGCCATGTTCTCGAGGATATCATTCTGACTGACGGGATATATGGCGCAAATTACAGAAACCGGATCGCGTATCACTCTGTGGTCAATACGCCTCCCCGGTATAAGCCGGGCGGCTCGTCTTCCGCCACATACCTCGCGAAAGGCAGACAGGCGATGCTCACCACGACCACAACAACGGTCCGGACGCGGCTTTACGCGAGATTCGTATGGCTCGGCACCAAAACCGGGTGGGCGACCAATTCCTATCGGGATACCGCAGTTCTCTACGGAGCGAACCCGTACACCACATACGGGGTCGTCTTGACGCCAAGCACGGGAAGGCTCCGCCTGTTTCTGTGCGGCACATCCTTCGACCTGTGCCCGACCACCGACCCGCTGCTGATCGGGCAGAACGTGGTCCTGGACATTACTCCGACAAGCGGGACCGCCAAGATCACGATCGACGGAGTGGAGAAGACGGTCGATATTTCTTCCGTACAGTCCACTACGGACTACACGAACAACGCCGTGGCGGACAGCCTGGCATGGTATTGCGGCGGATACACTACGGATACCCAAGGCAATCCTGCTATGACTCAGTATATGTTCTTCCGCCTGTACAACGGAAGCACCCAGCTGTGCTCTCTGCTTCCGTACTACTACAGGGCGGAAGGCGCGGTCCGGTTTTATGACTCCGTTGACAACCGATGGTGGGGTATCGGCTCGTATGCCGGCTGGCCAAAGACCTACAATGTCTGGCTTAATCCCGTCGCAAGCGGAGTCCCGGTGTCCCTGGAACGCAGCAATATGATGGATCGGATCGAGTACGCTGACGGGATCGAGGACCTGAAGGTCACAGGGTGGCTGCAGGTCCATACGAAACGCGAAGCTCTGTACCAGGTCCTTCTCGCTCTCGGTTTGAGCATGAAGAGCAGCACGGACGGGAAATACATCATCGGCGGGCTGGTCGACAGTGTTGCGGGAGAAATAAGCGATTCCAGCATTTATATGTCCGGATCCGAAACTAAGGTCCCGAAGACGCGCAATATCTATCTCACCGAGCACATATATCAGACCGGGTCAGAGAACAAAGTGGTCTTCGACAACACGGAAACCGCCGATTCTTCGTCAAGTATAGCCGTATTTGACAACGCTCCGATCCAGGACACCCCTGTCGGGAACGGGATCACGATCACCGCATTTAATTGCAATGCGGCAGTCATTAGCGGGTACGGGACCATTACCGCCACGCCGTATGTCCACAGTGAAAAAATACACTCGGAGAAGATATCCTCAGACCTCGACGGCAGAGACGTGTCCGTCCGCGATGTAACGCTGGTCACCTATATGAATGCGGAAAACGTGATGGACAGGCTGAAGGCGTATTACAACAACGCGGTCTCAATCGTCCGGAACTCCATTGTTTACCACGGTGAGAGCTGCGGAAACAAGTATAGTTTTACCGATCCATTCGGAGATGCCATTTCCGGATTCCTTACAAAGGTGTCGGTAACCACCTCAAAGATCGCAAAGGCGATGTGCGAGTTTGTTAAGAACTTTAGTCCTCCTGCTCCAAGCGCAGGATATTCGCACTACGCCTTACTGTACAGCAACCCCGGTTATACACAGACATGGACAGTCCCGTCAGGAGTCAGTTCATTTCATGTCATCCTTGTAGGCGGCGGCTGCGGCGGTGAAAGCGGATATGCTGGAGCAGATGGAAGCAGACTACAAAAAGATGATGGGCAAGTTTTTGACCCGACCTGGACCACGGCGCCTGCAGCAGAGGGAGGCATGTATGGGGAAAACGGTGTAAGCGGGAAAATATATGAGATTGACATCACGGACCCTGCTTCTTCTTATCAGTTTTATATAGGGACCGGCGGAAACGGAGGCGCCGTCTGCACTTCTCATACCGTCAACAACAAGGGGACCGCAGGGCAAGAGACCACCTTCGGCTCGTACTCTTCTGCAAACGGTACCGTTCGCGCGTATGGCGTCCGCAACATATTCAACGGGGACATCTATGGCGGCGAAATGCCGAAATGGAACTCCGAAAGCGGCAAGGGCGGAGACGGCGGCTGGATCGAAGTAATAAGCCAGACCCAGATCGTACACCACCCTGCTGCGGACGCTTACGACCATGTACACGGAAAGACGCTCAAAGGCGGCAGTGATGGTGCCGACTACTACAGCAGCGGAGTCATTGCACACGCAGGCGGCGGCGGCAGCGGCGGAGGGATCCATACCGGAACAACAACGTCGGACGGGGCTCCCGGAGCAGATGCGACTTCTTCCCATGGCGGGAGAGGCGCGGACGCATATTATTCCGGCAATGCTACGATCGATAACGTCGGAGCCATCCTGAATCCTCTCGAAGTCAATGCCCGCTGGTTTGGCTATGGCGGCATGGGCGGCTTCGGCGGTGCCGGCGGCGGCGCATCCGGTGACGGCTGGGGCGTCGGCGGTAAAGGCGGCAGATCCGAGAGAGGCGGGAACGGCTCCCAGGGCTGCATCCTTATTTACTACTGAGGTGATGATATGACTGCTAAACCAAAACACCTCAAGAAGACTGGAGACCGGCTCTGGATCCCACTGCTGCGGATCTGCGTCCCGGTGTACTGGCGAAAGATCGGAACGAACGGCCAGGAGATCGTTGACGCGGATGATTCCGCGGCCATCTGGAAGTGGAACGGGCTGACTGTGATCGCAGATCACAACGGGCAGAACAACTTCGAAAATCTCAACAACGCGAAGCCGGAGAAGACCAAGGCCATCCTGACCGTCAACGGCACGAGCAGGCTTTACGTCTGCGACGTTTCCGAGGTCGGGAGTATCGTTACCTACCCCTACGGCAGCCGCCTCTATACGGCCGAAAATCGACCGGTTCACGAGGCGTTTCCCACAGGACTCTGTATATACACATGCCGGGACAAGACGGCTGAGAACGTCAGGAACGTCCGGCTGACACACTGGAGGTAAAACTCATGCAGATTTCCAACATCATCGTCGCTGATTTCACCCAGAACGGGCGAAAGACCGCGACGGCCTCCCTCTGGCAGTACGATTACGGCCAGATCCTTCAGTTTGAAGGAATCACACTCCCGGAAGCCTATGAGGTACATTTCAGCAATGCACCGGCCGGCGGGACCACGATCACCCAGATCGGCAACGCCGACGGAGTCTCGATCCCGGATCAGTTCCTGCTGACCGGAAAGCCGGTCTTCTGCTGGATGTTCGTACACACCGGCGAGAACGACGGCGAAACCGAGTACCAGATCACGATCCCGGTGTGCAAACGCCCGCAGCCTTCGAACCAGCAGCCCAGCCCGGTGGAGCAGTCGGCCATCACCGAGGCGATCGCCGCACTCAATCTTGCAGTGGAAGAGACTGCAGCGGCGCAGACTGCCGCAGAGCTTGCCCAGGAAAAAGCGGAAACGGCTCAGGATAAGGCCGAGGATGCGCAGGAAGCGGCGGAAACGGCTCAGGATAAGGCCGAGGATGCGCAGACGGCTGCGGAAAATGCCCGAGACCGGGCTGAAAATGCACAGACTGCCGCAGAGCTTGCTCAGGGCTATGCTGAATCAGCGAGGGACGCCGCCTCCGGATCCGCCACTGCTGCAGCCGGCAGCGCGAGCGACGCCGAGGCGTATGCTGTCGGGAAACGCGGCGGGGTGGTTGTGTCCGATTCGGACACAACATACCATAACAACGCTAAATACTATGCCCAGCAGGCCGGATCTTCCGCAGGGACTGCCTCGAACAAGGCTTCGGAAGCCGCCGGCAGCGCTTCAGCAGCTTCCGGATACAAAGACACGGCCGAACAAAAGGCCGGACAGGCTGTAAACGCCGCGACCAGCGCAGGATCGGACGCACTGAAGGCTGAAGGTTATGCAGTGGGCAAGCAAAACGGAGACGCAGTCGCGTCCGGATCCCCCTATTATCAGAACAACGCAAAATATTACGCCACCGAAGCGGGTTCCTCTGCTTCCGGTGCGAGCAACTCTGCAGCTTCGGCCGACGCTGATGCGCTGAAGGCGGAAGGCTATGCAGTGGGCAAACAGGATGGAACGGACGTCGGATCCGGATCTCCTTATTATCAAAATAACGCCGCATATTACGCGGGACAGGCCGGCCAGGCGGCCGAACTCGTCGGAGATCTGGCCACCGAGGCCACTCTGGCAGATATCGAGGAAGAGACGGAAACGATCTCCGGATATCTCCGGCAGATCGTTGAAGAAGGCGGACACAGCTCCGACCTGAACGGATATTCCCTGAGTCCGGGCGCAGGTGGAGAGATTGTCTTCACCTACACGAATCCGGAGGATCCCACAGACGTCTCCACGATCACCGCAATGACCGACACCACTCTCTCAGCGATAGCGGCCGCACTGGCCGAGCTTGCAAACACTTGGAAAGGAGCTATCATCAATGGCGATTGATTTCATGACTGAAGCCACCGGGCAGGAACTGCTGGACGAACTCCGGCTGGTCGGTGCTTACACCAAGATCTATCTCGAGGGCCTGGAGATCGACAGCTGGGCCGCCCTGGTCGAGATCGCGAAGTCCGGCAAGGCGAACACCGTTCTGCAGGTCGGTGACGTGATCAACTCTACCTACACGGTCGGCGACAATGTCTACCAGTGTCCCTGGCTGGTTATGGACTTTCGGGATGTCGAACTTGAAAACGGCAAGACGTACAAAAACGTCCCGATCATCCAGATGCAGTACACGACCCACGAAAACTGCCAATTCGACCCCGCTGAAAACGTGGAGGCCACCGAGGAGACTGCCCAGGAAGGCTACTACTACTGCGGTTATGACGGCGAGAATTACACGATGCTGTCTCTGTCGGCCGGTGCTACGATCCCATACGGATCTTACACGAAGGTCTACAAGACCCTGTGGAACTCCGCTAACGCGATCCGCTACGGCCTGCACGCCTGGAAGCTGAGCTGGGCCCGTCAGTACCTCAACAACTCCGGCCTCGGTTCTGAATGGGCGCAGCCGCAGCACGCCTGCGATGTCCTTCCTTCCGGATATGCGTCGGTGACCGGATTCAAGTCCCGGATGCCGGCGGACATGATTGCCGCGCTGCACCCGATTAAAATCACCACCAAGCGCGGGACCTGGGACGGGAACGGCACGGACGTGACCTATGACATGTTCTGGCTCGCCAGCTGCTCTGAGATGAATTTCAAGAATACGAACATCAGCGCAGATGACGGGACACCCTGGCAGTATTACAAAGAACTGCTGAACAGCGAAACCAAGAAGGACACTGGGACCTATGAGGTCATGAAGCGCTATGCTGTTAATGCTACCACCAGTGCGCAGAGCTGGTGGTCCCGGTCGGCGAACCTCGGTTACGGCGCCGAGTGGGGTGTCTACGACTCGGGCGGCGTGGGCGGCAACGCCCCGAGCAGCAGCGGTCGCCTCCTCCCGGCTTGCGCAATTATCTAATTTAGAATAGCCGCCCGTAAAGGGCGGCAGAAAGAGGACCTATGTCCGTTCCATCTGAAGCGCGAAGCAGGCAGACCTTCAAGCCGATCGAGGACGCCAGGAGACTCTGTGCGTACTCGCTGCAGGTCCTGAAGAACAACCGGAACTTCAAGTCCTACCCGTCCGGCGATGAGGAGGACGACTCTCTGAATCCTCCGCAGCCGGAGCTGGTGGCCATGATGCAGAAGACGGCCATGGAGATCTACATCTGCGCATTCAGCGCAAACGACATATATTTTTCAGCAACGAATTACCAGACGCGCCGCCGGCTGCAGGATAAGAGCATCGCTAAATGCAGAGAGCTCGGCGCGCTGGTCGAACTGACCGTCCCGATATTCCACACTCCGCTGAAGAAGGTGGAGTTCTGGACGGAGCAGATCAGGCTTGTACGTGATCAGATCCAGGCATGGAAAGAATCTGATTATCAGAGATACAAGAGGATAACGGCTAAAGGCAGAACTGGTGGTCCCGGTCGGCGAACCTCGGTAACAACAACGAGTGGAATGTCAACAACTCGGGCAACGTGAACAACAACAACCCGAACAACAGCAATCGCCTCCTCCCGGATTGGAAGCCGATGAACCGGAAAGCACATATTACAGATATGCGGCAGCGAATCGGATTATTCAAGGAGTCGTTATCCTGGGCGAAAAGCCCGAACAGCACCGACCTGATGCTCTGTCGGTGACCCGGCAGAACTATAACAGGAGGAACGATGGAAAAGGATGCTGACGGATTCGAGCGTTTATATGAGAGCCATTTGAAAGCAAGGCGTGGAGTCATATGGAAGGACTCCGTTGCATGGTTCTCTCTTCACGGCGCCGATCAGGTGCTGAAGCTGGCCAATGAGCTAAAGAACGGAACGTATGAACCGAAGCCGCCGGTATCCTTCACCATCTACAAACCCAAGAAGAGGGACATCCTGGCAGTCGCCTATAGAGACCGGGTGTATCAAAGGAGCATCAACGACAACATACTGTACCCCGTGATCACCCGGTCTTTTATAAAAGAAAACACGGCCTGCCAGATCGGTAAAGGTACCGATTTCGCAATCAATCTCTTCCGGAAGCAGCTGCGCCGGTTCTATATCAATCATGGCCGGAACGGCTGGATCCTGCAGATCGATGTGCAGAAGTATTATCCGTCCATGCGGCACGACGTCGTGAAGGAAATGTTCAGGAAATACCTGACGCCGGAGACTTATGAGATCGTAGCCGGGATCCTGGACAACCAATACGTCGGCGAGGTCGGATACAATCCGGGCTCGCAGATGGTCCAGATCGCTGGGATTTCTCTTTTGAACGGCATCGATCACTTCATAAAGCAGAAGCTCCATGTGAAGGACTATATCCGGGTCATGGACGACATGATCCTTCTGCATGAGGACAAAGCCTACCTGGAGCACTGCCGCGACGAAATCCGGAGAGAACTGGAACTGATCGGGCTGCACCCGCATCCGAAGAAGACCGGGATCTTCCCGATCAGCAAGGGCGTGACCTTCTTAGGCTTCGACTGGATACTGACTGATACCGGGAAGGTCCTGATGATCCCGAAGGGTCAAAAGATCAAAGAGATCCGGCACTCCACAAACGCGCTGCTGAAGCTCTACGGCAAAGGCCTCCGGACCGAGAAGTGCTGCGACGACAGCTTTGAATCGAAGCTGTCCTTCATCCGCAAAGGAAACACCCGTCAGATCGAGCTCAGGCTCAGAAGATGGTACACAGAAAGGAAGAAGTTTTATGCAGATCAGAGACAACAACTTTTACAGACGGCGCAGCCTGTCTCCGAGGGAGAGGGCCGAGATGGATAACCTCCGCGCCGAGAATGAAGAGCTCAAGACCATCGTGGCCGAACAGGCCGACGCGCTGATCGAGCTCGCAGAAATCATAGCCGGGGAGGACGATGATAATGGCTAAGATCTATTACCGGAAAATCAAAGCGGGTCAGATGACTATCGACGAGGTACCGGAACGCTGGAGGGCCGCAGTGCAGGAACTGCTGGACAATGATCCGGAATGAAAACACAGGTAACGCTCGAAACGAAGGACGTCAGGGCGATCCTGGCGAAGTTCCTCGGGATCCGCGAAGAGCAGGTGATCCCGCAGCGGTACAGCTTCGCGATCGAAGGAATGACCGCAGAAGAGATCCGGAAGAAGATATCTCCGGATCCGTAATGAAACAAATGGACACAGAAGAGGAAGAGGCCCTCTTCGACGAAGACGACTACCGTCGAAGCGGGCTGCTGGAGGAAGACTGATATGGTAGACAGAAATAAGTTTATTAACATCGTGCTGAATGAGATCGGGTACAAGGAAAAGGCATCCAACGCCTACCTCGATGATAAAGAGGCAAATGCAGGATCTAATAACTGGACGAAGTATGCCGCCCTCCTGGATAGTATCCCTGACTTCTACAACGGACAAAAAAACGGTCCGTGGGGAGAGTGGTGCGATATGTTTTACGATGCCTGCATGGCCATGGCCTATGGTCCACAGCTGGCGAAAAAACTCATCTGTCAGCCGGATCGGTCGGCCGGTGCCGGCTGCGAACACTCCGCCCAGTATTACAAAAACGCCGGCAGATGGTTCCCGTCACCAGAGGTAGGAGACCAAATCTTTTTCAATTATGGCAGCGGTATCGCGCATACAGGTGTAGTCGTAGCTGTTACCAACTCCAACGTGATCACTGTTGAGGGCAACAGCAACAATATGGTGCAGCAGTGCCAGTATTCTCTCGGGTCCTCGTTCATCGCCGGATACGGCCGGCCATGCTGGGAACTCTACACCGAAGACGGCAGCGAGTCTATTCCGGCAGAGGATCCCGTCGAGGAACCTGTCCAGGAAGAGTTCTGCAGTGTTCATCTCGAGCTTCCAGTCCTGCGCCTCGGATCCCTATCCTGGCACGTTGCTGTGCTCCAGATCCTTCTCATCGGCCGCGGGTATTCCGTAGGACTGTCCGGCGCTGATGGAGATTTCGGCGTTCAGACTCAGCAAGGGCTTCGCGCTTTCCAGAGCGATCAAGGACTCGAACCGAACTGTATCTGTGCTGAAGGTACATGGAAAAAACTGCTGGAGGTGTAATCATGACAATCTCTCAAATCATTCTTGCAATTCTGGCCAGCAGCGGGTTCTTCTCTCTCCTGGCACTGTTCGTCCAGAGATTCTGGGCTAAGAAGGACCGGAAGTCTACCGGGAACGATGCAGTGATCGTCCGGCTGGACCGGATCGAGACGACCCTGGAAAACCATATCAACGAAGACCGGGAACAGGATATCCGCCAGGCTCGAAGAGATATCCTTCGGTTTAATGACGAGGTCCGCCGCGGGACCCCGCACACGGAAGAGTCATTCGATGACATACTGGACTGCATAGACACGTATGACCGTTACTGCAGCAGTCACCCGGACTTCGCTAACTCAAAGGCCGTCATGGCCGTCGACAACATCAAAAGAGTGTATCAAGAGCGCCTGGTAAAAAACGATTTTCTATAAGGAGGAAAAGTTATGGAAAACATTTGGACTGAGTTCCTGAAGATCTATGGCCCCGCGATCATATACGCGGTCATAACGGCCATTGCAGGGATCACCGCGAAAGCGATCGCAAAACTCTATAACAAGTATGCAGACTCAAAAGAGAAGCGCGACGTAGCCAAGACCGTGGTCATGGCCGTAGAGCAGATCTGCAAAGACATGCACGGCGAAGCTAAATTCGAGAAAGCCCTCGAGTGGCTTTGTGCTTTGCTGCAGGAGCGCGGGATCGAAGTAACTCCACTGGAAGCCCGAGCACTGATCGAAGCCGCCGTCGGAGAGTTCAACAAAGTCTTCGACGAGAACGTCGAGCCGATCCAAGGGGGTACTGCAGGGGGTACGACCTGAGACTGTATCCCTTTGTCTGGAAAAGTAAAAAGCCTGAGACCATTGAGATCTCAGGCTTTTTTCATGGTCGGAGTGCGGAGATTTGAACTCCGGGCCTCTTGGTCCCGAAGCACCTCGGACTCGAGTCCGGAAAGTGCCTGATAACATGGGCTTTTACGCTGTATCCACTGCCCGGCAGCGCTTTGCCAACATGCAGGACGACGCAGTAAATCACGCAGAAAAGCCGCACGAAACCATCGAAAAGGGGTACGCTATCCGACTTCATGGGGTAAAATGGGGTACTATTCCGAGCCCGTGTCCGCGGCGTCAAAAGCGGACCAGACATCCGAGGCCAGTTCCTCCGGATCCGTCTTCTGCAGGCTGGTGTAAATCTGCAGCGTGATCTCAGGATCCGCGTGCCCGACCACGTACTGGACGCGCTTCAGATCCATTTTCGACAGGACCAGGCGCGTGACATAGGTGTGCCGCAGGACGTGCGGCGTGGGCATAAAATCGAGCGATACGGCGATCTTGTGGTTCCGGATTCTGTCACCCAGCTCCCGGCCGGAAGCTGTGCTGCGGGTCCATATCGTCTTCCAGCGCCGGCTCATCGTGGTGTAGCTGACCGGCTGGCCCTGATCATCACAATACACATATCTGCAGCGGAGCTTCCCGGAATCCTTTTCGGGGAGCTTCGCTTTTTCCTGCTCCATGCGATCTCTTAGGTACTGCTGCAGCTGCGGCGGGATCGGGATCTTCCGGAAGGCGGCCGGAGACTTCAGCTCCTCGGTGACGACCGGATGGATGTGATCCGGCCAGCGGCAGGCCCGTTTCACTTCGATATACGGAGCATCCGCATCCAGGTGGACACAGTCCCAGCGAAGGCCGCAGATCTCGCCGCGGCGCATTCCGGTGAACAGGCCGAGCATGACCATCGTCTCCACCTTCAGGCCCTTCACGGCCTCGAGCAGCTGCTCCTGCTGGGCATCGGTGAGCGCCTGCTTCTTTGCTGCGGGCTTCCCTCCCGGTTTCAGTTTCCGGGACGGATCCCGCGGGATCACTTCCGCATCCGCGGCAGCGGAGAAGATCTGACGGAGGATCTGCACGGTCTCCTCCTGGGACCGGCGGCTCAGGTGCGCCCGCGTGGCCAGCACGTCGAGCAGATCGTCCAGTGTGATCGAGGTGATCGGCCGGTTCCCGATGACCGGGCAGATCACCCTGTTGATCTGATACTGGTACACCTTTTTGCGGTCCTCGCTCAGATGCGGAGCCCGGCGGGAATAAAACCCGGCGCAGTATTCGAAGACATACAGCTGCTGCGGAGGGATCGCGGAGAGCCCGGCCAGCTCGTTCCTCCGGAGGTCCACCTTCTGGAGCAGCTCCTCCTGGGTGGAGGCATAGATGTCCTCCGTCTTCCCGTCCGGCCGGGTGATCCTCTTCCGGTAATACTTCCCGTCCGGGCCATACTGCTTTTTGAGTTTTTTCTTCGGCATCCTACTCCTCCATTGTGTCCAAAATGGACACAAAAATCATATTGCCTTCTGTCCGGATCCTGTATCTTGCCTGAACGGCTCGAGCGCGACGGAGACCATGTCCCGGGCTCGCTGATCGGCGCGACGCCAGGAGACGATAATATCCTCCTCCTCTTTCGTGAGGCTGGAAGTCCGGATCTCGCTACGGCAAAGAAGATAATCAGCTGTGCAATTAAAGATTCCACAAAGACGATCGATTAATGCAGAGCTTATATCAAGCTGTCCAAGTTCATATTTTGAGACAGCCGTCGGAGCACATTTCAGCAGTTTAGCTAAATCGGATTGCTTTAGCCCGCTGGAAAGCCTTAGTTCTTTGATTCTATTCACACAGCCACCTCCTATATGAATATTTTACAATTTTTCTATTCACTTTTCAGCAACATCCCCAAATTAGGGTTTATTTATGTAAACCCTATTGACAAATCCCTTTTTTTGGGGTATTATTATCTCACTCCCTATTTTGGGGAGTGCGCCGGTCTTCCATGGGCACAGACCACTGCCGTCTGCTTTATCCTCCTGAGATGAAAGACTGTTCCTCTTTTTCTTCCAGGTCTGTCCGGGTGTCCGCCTGCAGCGAGGCACCCAGACCGGCGCTCCCTTCCTGTACCGGAGGCAATCATGGACAAAGAACAGAAACTAAAAGCGGAAGAGACCATCATGGAGGCCGCCTGCAACCTGTGCCACTGGCCTTTCCTGTTCGAAGACGAGGAAGCCATGTACGAAGCCAAGTGCGGACACTGTCCCATCGAGGCCGCAGTCGAGTCCGTCCTGGACCGGATCCCTGAAAAGGAGGAAACCGTATGAGCGAAATCCTGATGCTCCCGGCGCCCAGCGAAGTCCTTCTTCTGCCTCCGCATGACCCTCTTTCCGACGTCGAGCGTGCTCTCGCGGATATGTTCGAGGCAGCCAGGAAAGTGGTGGACAGGCTGGCCGAGGCTTTGTTCCCTGCCCTGGTGGACGTCTTCCGGAAGGTGGAGCAGATCGTCCGGGCAATCACAGAAGCAATCATTCCGAAGCGCTGGCTCTATCTCAGCCGGCACGCAAAGAAGAGGCGCGTCCGAAAGAAATACGAGAATCGGATCCGACGACGGATCCAGGATCTGATGAACGAGATCCAGGAGGAAACCGTATGAGCGAAAACATCGATATC
>Ga0310786_10001856_pt1 | contig 33560 bp, 53 predicted proteins | sample AusTroGonzalo_MG_FD_203881 | JGI IMG/M metagenome (GOLD analysis project Ga0310786, IMG submission 203881) | Bovine rumen microbial communities from tropical cattle in Woodstock, Queensland, Australia - Gonzalo_03 (v2) (version 2) | ecosystem: Host-associated > Mammals > Digestive system >... | reverse complement strand
CCCAGATGGACAAGTTCGCACCGAGGATAGCTGACTTTTGTGATCTACAAGCTAAGTTGAATCAACTACTCGTATGGGCTAAGAGTCAGACGGTTAATCGCCAAGTAATATCCGTGGAGGACTTTTGATGGAAGAATTAGGTTTAATTAAGACAGGTGACATCCAAATCACCCCTACTGGCTCTCTCTATATTGAGAAGTTGGCCGATACCCTACATCGGGTGAAGAAATACCGCCTGACGTTAGCCGACGGCTCGAACAGGGAACTTACATTCAAGGAATATACCGTCATCTCTAAGGGAGTGACGGAGACTAACGCTAAGTTTGTGAAACTGCATGACGGCGAGCTGATAGCTGTAAGCCAGATAAGGTCAATCAAGCCCTACGATGTAATCGTGGACACGAGGAAGGAACGTTTATGAGACGAGTTATGACAGATGGCGATAAGGTGGTGTGGTACTGGATGATCCAGCCGCACCAAAAGAATCACGGCCGCTGTAAGCCACTTGGGGATGGACTTTGTGCCATTAAGATGATAAGATACGAGAACTGGAATGAGGATAATAAGTCATGGGAGCCCGAACCGATGGACAACCATGCTACCCCCGAACAGGAACAGGTGTTGGACGCATATTAACATTTTGGAGGTGGAAAGGAATCTGATGCGAGAGACCTATTATGAGGTCTTTAGAAATCTTGTGTTTCGTGCCATTCAGCGTGAGACGCGCCTTAGTGAGCGCCAAGTTGCTCAACTTAGGTGGAGTCAAATTCATGACGATGAAATTATCACGGCTTATCGCCGCCACGCGAAGATGAGCAGGGAATTGGTAGAGGCTCTGAACCTTTTGCCACGCACCCATTCCCTAGTCTTTTTCGGCACTTCCCTTGCCCCACGGCAAGATTCGGAGGCCATGAGAGAGCTCAGGGAACAGTTCGCCTTAGAGGCCCAAAAGCAACGTGGATCACGAAAGATTTTTACGTTTACTTGGGGTAGCCGGGCGTTGACAAAATAGCTACGCTCATGCTAAAATAAGGGCAGTTACGAACTTTGACAGAGTGGAAATACAATCGCTGGAGGTAGCGAGACGTATTGGCAATCAATTTATTCCTATATTCAAAATGTCGCACAATGCATATTCAATTATGTCAAGTCTAGGAATAATGTCGCACAAGGTTGTCAAGTGAAAATCTCTACCTCCGGGTAGAGATTTTTTCGTGAATGGGGTTTAGAACTGTTCGGCTCTAAACTCCACAGCGAAAACATCACACCGGCGCTCAAGAATTGATGAGGCCGGGGATAAGTAGCTGTTGAACTACCAACATTTAAGCCATTAGAAGGAGGTATCTATGGCAGGAACGAAAGAAGGGGGGCGCAAGGCTAAGATGACAAACTTAGCCAGGCACGGCGAGGATTTCTATGCTCGCATTGGAAGCAAAGGTGGCAAGCTTGGCACTACAGGTGGCTTCGCTAGTGAGGCAGTCGGTGCTGATGGCCTAACTGGGCCAGAACGTGCCAAGAAAGCCGGTGCGAAGGGCGGCCACATTAGCAAGCGTGGCAAAGCTAAAGCTCACGCCAAACAATATCATTTAGCGAGCGAGGTGGAAGATGATCCACAGCGCCAAGAGTCAATTCACAAACATTTCGATGTGTTTGGTTGGCTCAAGAAGAAATAAACGGAGAACATAAACATGGGTAAAAAGAAATCATTAAGCGCGGCCGAGGAGGAGGCTCTTACTAAAGAACTTGAACAGCTACAGGCCGATGAGGACGCTTACTACGAAGAACGTCAGCAGACGTTTGACTATATCACGGACGAGCTCTGCGCTCTATCCGAGACTAACTACCGACAATTTATTCGCTCTGTGAGGCTTCGCCGCCGTGCAAACCTTGCGAGAGGGAGGATGACAGCAAATGCCTAACGAACCGACCTTAGCTGACTTATTTGCTGAAATGCTTACTGAGTACGAGATATTCGTCAATAATTCCGAACAACTCATCAAGGAGGCTAAGGCGATTCTAAGGAAACAGAGTAAGGAGAAGAAATGACAAGGAAGGAACGTATAGAGAAGCTTACGGATTTTCTCTTAAAAGAATATCCTCACACCCAAGCTTTCAACACACCTAATTGGGCTGGAGATTACATGGAGAGCGTATATGAGGACAAGAGCATAGAAGTGCTTTATGCGCCTATGTATGGCTATGTGGAGATATTTGGCCTGACAGAAAGCGAGTTCAAGAACATCACGGTAATTGGCGAGTGGGGTAGTCGTTTCACGCTAGGGGAGGAGGAAGATGACGAAGCCAGAGATTAGGAAGCTTCACGCTGACGAGATTGATGCTCGGGTGAGCCAAGTGTTTGAAGCTGGCGCGGTGCTCTTACTTTATAAGGATGCTCGTGTGGATCAGCGAATCTTAGACGAGACATTCGGGGCGATGAACTGGAAGCGCTCTCATCAGCTCATCGGTGAAAATCTCTACTGTACGGTTGAGATATGGGATGCCGACAAGAAAGAGTGGGTGTCCAAGCAGGATGTCGGCACGGAATCCTACACCGAGGCTGAGAAAGGCCAAGCATCCGATTCTTTTAAGCGAGCTTGCTTCAACTGGGGTATTGGCCGCGAGCTTTACACCGCACCATTCATCTGGTGCAAGGCCGATGCGATTACCGACTCTGGCGCAGAGATTACAAAGAACTCTAAGGGAAAGCCGACCATAAAAGGTTTCGCACCGAAGGTCGACTCTATCTCTTATGACGATAAGGGTAATATTAACGGCCTCACGATTAGCAATAAAGGGAAGGTGATCTATAAGAAATGAAAGTTCTAGATACGATTCCTCTAATCAAAATGGCTAAGGATGAGGACTCTGAAGAGAAAGAACGCCTTGCTCAAATGGAGCACGATTATGACGATTTGATTCAGATGCGCTCACAGGGTGTTAAGGAGGCTAAGGCCCAGGGCTGTATGCTCGGTTATTGGAAGGAGGGAGCATGAGTGAGTTTCTCGATATGGTCAAGGATATGACTGTAGCTGACGCTATTGAGCTCAATAAGAAGGCTCAGGAGTCAATGGGTGACCCCACGATATTTGATTGAGCAACCCTCTTAGGTGCGAAGAGGTTAAACATCGTACAGTTCCTGAATAGTAGATAGAGAGTTCAATTCATGAAATACCGTTAATCTGGTGCACTACTGGAAGTTCGTTTTGGTATGACTTAAACATTCTCATATGTCTTGTAAAGATTTTTCTTGACCTCTCTCTATCGAACAGCCTAAGCCAGCATAACTATGTCAACTAATGCACATAGCCCACCTTAATATTGCTGGCTAGGCTTTATGGAGTGAGTGGGGCTAAACCCTACGAACTCCGTGGACATATTCTCGCGTGGACGGTTGGGGGTGTTTGAGAGCATCCCCAACCTGATACGTTTACATGGCCGCTGGGCCAATAACCCGTCCAGCGACCACCATCAATATTAAGGAGGTAAGGGTGAAGGGTAACATAATCAGCCGTAGTGGAGACGATGAAGCTCAGTTCTTTGTACGGTTTAAAGGTATTGAACGATACCACGAGTACCACTCCATCCGTGAGCTCACCAGCGAATGGCGAGACCAGGACGAGTGGATGGAAAACGAGGTGAAGATTCTCGAGCGTCCTAAGTCTGAAGCTCGCCGAGTGATTGACCTATTTTTGAAACGGATCAAGCACATCCCGACCGACAAGGCCGGTTTTGATGCCTGGAAAGCTAATGATGATATTTATCAAAAGGAGGGCAAGAAATGACACCACAACAAATGAAGCTCGCCGAGCTCAAAGCTCTAGTACGAGCTTGGAACAAAGAGAAGTCGCTGACCGTGGCCTACGATATATGCGAGTTCTTGGCAAATAACTTAGATTTGGAGGAAGACAATGACTAAGCAAGCAGGTAATGGATGCGCCATCGGAGGCCTTTTAACGGCCATTCTAGCGGTTTTTATAGCAGGAGGCCCACTCAGCATCGCTACGCTGGTGCTCGGCATTCTGGCAATAAATGGCGATGTCTGGGCTAAGACTCTTGGCATCATTGAAATTATCATTGGCGTGATTTTCATCATCATCACGGCTCTGTACTTGAGCATGGTGTAGGGGGCATATGAAACTACGCAATAAAAAGACAGGCGAGATATTTTACCCTGACGATTGGGAAGCATTTGAACCAGCCGATCCACTCATCAAAGACGAGAAAATCCGCAAGGCAGTCAGAGCGTGGGCAGAAGTTAACTCGATTGAGGAAGTTATATATGCCGAGAGGTCGGACAGAAGTTTGTGCGTCATAACAGACATGGGAGATTATGATTTCTGCATCGAGTTCGTCGGTTGGATGCCAACGCTTAAAGACGGCGAAACTTACACCATCACCGAACTCTGCGGTGAGGAGGAAGAATGAAAGAATCCACGATCCAATGCCATGTAGCAGACTATCTGCGGCTTCAGTATCCGAACGTTCTATTCCATTCTGACTATGGATCGGGCATCAAACTCACTCCAGGCCAAGCAAGGATTCAATATCGTCAGAACGGTGGCCGTAGAGCCTGGCCCGATATGTTTATTGCAGAGCCGCGCACGGTGGTTGTCGGCAAAGACAAATACCACTATGCCGGTCTTTTTATTGAGTTGAAACGTGACGGCACTCGCATTCTAACTAAGAATGGCACTCTCGTAGCTGACCCACACATCCGTGAGCAGCACGATCTGCTCGTAGAACTTGAGCACCGGGGCTACAAGGCCTCTTTTGCTGTAGGTTTTGACCAAGCCAAACAGATTATTGACGAGTACCTCGGCAAGCCTCACGAGGCGGTGGAGTTCTAATGGTCAACTACCTTATCAACGTTAATCAGCAATTTGTAGACAAAGATTCTGGCGAGACTATTTTCGCTGGTTCAGTTTTCAAGACCCCAGACATCGGCCGGGCTAAGAACATCATCAACCTAAGGCTTGGTACGTTTGGTGGAGTGGAGCACGGGAAACGTAAAGGCAACCGTATCATGATCCACCAGAAGTACTGTTTCAAGATTGGTGGCATTGAGACGGCCAATCTAGCCATCGCTGAGGCATTCAAGGGTCGCAACATCATGTTCGTTTTTGGCGATGCCGACTTTAATATGGCGATGGAACTTGGGCGTTATCATGACGTTATTATCGACAACGGCACTCGTACCTACGAGTGTGACGTGGCTGTCTTTACTAACTACGACTCAGCGCCATCCATTATCAAGAGAGTCAAGGCTCGGAAGATTTATCAGCAGATTCATGCCGATTTTGAGAACCTGAAGAAGATTCCTATTTGGCGCGATTTCTCATGGCATCCTGACCCACGTATAGACCGTGTTTTAAGTGTGTCTGTGACCGCACAGGAGGCTCTACAACGCGTTTTTCAGCAAGAGTCGATAGTTGTACCGAATATTCTGCTAAAACCCAAACAATCCTCTTATGTTTTTATTATTCTAAGTCGAGCTACGCCAGAGAAGGGCATTGATGATGTGGTGAAGCTTCTCAAACGTTTTGACGAGGCCGACAAGGATTATGTGGTTTTTCTGTGCTCGAGTGTGGAGCAAGCCCAAGACTACGACCAAGTATATCTAAGAGACAATCCACGGGTCATAGAGGTTCAACCAAGCCCTCATGCCAAAGAATTACTCCGTGGAGCAGATATGTTGATTCAACTCTCTAAAAATGAGAGCTATTGCTATTCCGTCCGTGAGGCACTCCAGATGGGCGTGCCGTGTTTAGTGTCAGACGTGCCAGAGCTAAGAAAGCTCATCAAGGATGGGAAGAACGGCTACATCTACCATGAGGATATGGATATTGATAAGATATTTGACCGAAAGATGAAGGCCAAGATGAAAGAGTACCACGAAGACATAAGCCCACTATGGGAGAAGGTAATGGATGGAGAATTATGATTCTAAGTATTTTAATACCCATGTATAACAACTGCGCAAATGTGGCCAACACCCTCAAGCGTATTGGTGACCAAGCTACCAAACACGGCTATATGGATCACATCCAAGTCATTGTAGTCAATGATGGCTCAGAGGAAGATGCCACACAGGTTGTAGAGACTTGTGAGGATTATGGCTTCGAGTATTATTGGCAGGAGAACTCTGGCGAGGGTCGCGCACGGAACGAGGCCCTAAAGCACGCAAAAGGGGAGTATTTCCAATACATCGATGCCGATGATGAGATTACCGATGATTATCTAGAGGTTTCAATGGAAGAAGCCGAGATGGGTTACGACTTGGTTGCGCGCGCATGGAAGTTAACGGACGGGCGTATCGGCGATAGGCATGAAGAGCCGCTCGTGAACTGGAATGTATGGAGTTGGATGTTCAAGACAGAGAAGTTCAACCAGTTCAAGTTTGATGAGAATAGGCTTTTTGCAACCGATTACTTTTGGCTGAAGGAGGCCGTAGAACAGCCCCTCGATGTCTACTTCGGCAATAGCGTGATTAACATTTACCATACCGACAACCCGAACTCACTCACGAATAAATGGTTACGAGGTGAGCTCGCTGAGTTTAAATCTGACAAGCCGTCCGCCTCGTGATATTGAGACCTTATGAAAGGTGTGACGTTAGTATTTACCAAGCAAACTGCTGGCACGAATAAAGACAAGTTCGGCAACCTTATCCCTGTCACTACTACCGTATCCGTTGACGATTGTCTTATCGCGCCTATTATCGAGCCCACAACAGCCCGTGAAGAACAGGCTATTCAGCAGGGCAAGATTCAAGTTCGCATCCACTTGCCGAAAGCATCTGATGCGGACGTGTCCGACTCTACCGTAGAGTGGGGTGGCAAGAAATTCCATCTTGATTCTGATTCAGTTGTCTTTATGAACGATAACTGTCCGACAAGGTGGAACAGATACTTTAGGGCGGAGGCTGTCTATGAGTAAGAGTGAAAATGTTGAGGCGATGGTCATTGAATGGCTCAATGACTTATTGGCCGATTATCCGGCATCGTCTGATACCCCTAAAAACTTACCTGACCAATTTATCCTTGTAGAGCGCACAGGTGGCTCTCGTGTGGCTATGGTCGGGGATGCCGCCGAGATTCTGATTGAGGTCTACAACAAGGAGTTCCGTTCAGATTGCTCAGAGATCGCCAACTATATTGCGGATCATATCAAGGGCTTGCCTGAGACTTATGATGACATCACGGACGCTTCAGTCAACTCTATCATCTCTCTTGATGACACCATCAAGCAGTATCATCGTTATCAGATTTATGTGGATGTATTCCACAGCAGGGTCGGCGCAGATTACACTCCGACACCCACTCCGATCCCTACGGCCTAAGAATGGCTTGTCGTTTCTGACAAGCCTTTTTTGATGTGTTATTCAAGAGGCAACAGATATTAACGCAACTGGAGAAAATGCGGAATGACCCAATATTACAAGAAAGACGAGAACGGCGAGTTTGTCGAAGCCGATTTATCTCAGGAAGACATCAACCAAGCTGTCAAAGAACGCGTGGATAGAGTCAACCGAAAATATGCCGACTACGACAGCCTCAAGGAACAGATTGAGAAGTTCTCAGCGAAACAACGTGAGGATGAAGACCGTATCAACAGCCTACTCTCAGATAAAGCTAATCTTGAGGATGAGGTGAAGGCTTCTAAGCTGGAAGTCGAAAAGGTACGTATCGTCAACGAGTTCAAACTCAATGATGATTTAGCCGAGTTCGTCACAGGCAACTCAGCCGAGGAAATGCGGACGCGAGCTGAAAAGCTGGCTCACAGCACGACCACACCGGCCGTAGATGTCACGAAAACCGAGAAGCCGGAAGTTAAACAATCCGACTTGCAGGTTCTGGCAGATAACTTATTCGGGTCTAATCAACCTAACAAATAATAAGGAACAATTACATGGCAAATCCACTTTTGACCAGTGCTCTTGACCTTGCCGAACACACCGCTTCTGGCATTTGGAAAAAGAACATCAAAGGCGGAATCATCGGACAATTAACTCCAGATGATCCACAAATTATGATTGGTGGTACTGACTTCTTTACCTTTACTGGTACCCCGAAAGCTGAACTCGTAGGAGAAGGCGCGAACAAATCTAGCATGGATGGTACTCCAGCTAAGGTCACGAGCAAGACCTACAAAGTACAGCTTACCTATCGCTTCAGCGATGAAGTTCGCTATGCTGACGAAGAATATCGCCTACGCTTGATGGAAGCCCTCGCTGGCAACATCGCTACTGGCGTTTCTCGTGCAGTTGATCTCGTAGCTATTCATGGTATCAACCCATTGACCGGCTCGAGCGCCGCTTCCGTCACCGACTACATCACGAAGAACGGCAACGGTACTGTCATTAACTCCACGAGTGCTACCCCAGAGGTAGACATCGATGCTGCGGCCGCCGCTTTGCAAGGCCACGGCTATGTAGCTTCTGGTATCGCTCTTGACCCTGTCTATGCTGGTGTCTTGGCTCGCACGAAGAAGACCAATGGTGACCGCGTGTTCCCAGAATTAGGTCTTGGCTTCAACGTTGAGCGCTTGGCTGGCATTCAGGCCGCCGTCAGCAACACCGTTTCTGGTACTGCTGAAGGTGTCGCATCCAACACGGGTGTCGGTGGTATTATGGCTGATTGGAACGCCTTTAAGTGGGGTATTGCACGCCGCGTGCCTCTACACCTCATTGAATACGGCGATCCAGATGGTGCTGGTGACTTGCAACGCACCAACGAGGTTGCTATCCGCGCTGAAGTTATCTTTGGCTTCGCTATCCTCGATGACAAAGCGTTCGCTATCATCAAGCAAGCTCAGGTTTCGGCCTAGTCGGAACGCACAACAAGAACCCCCACTCAGGGGGTTCTTTTTATCTGACAAATATTTTTAAACATAGTATCTAGGAGGTATATGGCAAGCCCTAACCAACGTAGTTATATTAAGGACTTAGCGGTTCTTAAACTGAAGGAATTTAAGGAGTTTAAGGAAATGCTCTACGCTAACGATATAGTTGGCGTAGACTCTGAAACCGTTAAGAACGCTAAGAGTGTTGACGAGATTCTTGATGCTACGACCGATCTACAGGCCTCTAAGATGATTGGAGTTCTACAAAGCCGTCCAATGCCCGTTCGAGTCAGAGCCTACTCGCCGAAACGTTCCGAAGAAGTCATCCGCTTGCTAGACGAAATCAAGGCCACAGTAAACGATTGGAGCTACGATGAATTACGGTAGTTTATCCACCACTATTGATAAGAAGCTCAAGCGAGCTATTGACCTTATCATGAATCAGGAAGTTGACCCTGAGGTTCGCCGGTTGAATCTAGAGATTCTACTCCGTGAGGTCGGTGGCGAAGTCTACGATGTCATTTACAAGATGAATGCCTACGATTTCGAGATTGAGTACACCACGGGTGTTGGCCAGGGTGACCGCTTCTATGGCATGGCTAAGAACCTGTCCGATTCTATTAGTCTAGGCGGTAAGGATGCCGTAGACGAACAGTTGAATCTATGGTTGCAGGATGTAATCCATAAGGCTCAGTATGATTCATTTTCGGCCGCCGCTGAAAGTGGTAAGTACCGTGTGGTCACTCGCACCGAGCGTTATGATTGCTGTCCGTGGTGCAGGAGTCATGTAGGCACGTTTATTGAGCCATCTAACGAAGTATTCCGTCAGCATGACAACTGCCGTGGTACGATTCGCACAGAAGGTTGGCGATCTCATAATGGAACATTGACCGGCAAGGGTTGGAAACAAGAAATATAGGAGGAACTATGGCGAAGAAATCTACCAAGAAAGAAGAATCTATCAAGGTGGTCGAGCTGACTAAGGTTAAGTGCGCTACTCCATTCTACGATACGGCCGTCCAAGCTAACCGCTGTACGGGCGAAGAATGGGAAGTTGATGCCGAACGGCTTGCCAAGATACAAGCCGCCGAGAAGCACTACGGAGTGCAAATTATTGAAGTGTTATAATCAAGTTAAGAAAGCACGTCACAGCACGGTTAAGTCTGGTAATAAGGGAAAAGCAAAATGCCAGACGAATTTATCTCTTACATAAATAGTACTGCAAGCCAACTGTTGAATAAACTACAGACATTGGCATTTTCTGCAGGAGAAAAGTACAACTATTACAATGCCGACCAATTAGTGGTCGACTTAGGTGTTTCTGTACCTAAGAAGTTCAGATTCATGAAACCAGGTGTGGGATGGGCTTCTCGCGCCGTTAATACAATTAGTGACCGTCTTAATTTTGACAGCTTCGCTAACGACACTTTTGGTGTCAACGATATGCTCGAGAACTCCAACGCCTTTACGGTCTTTAATAAAGCTAAGACGGATGCTCTTATTGCCGGATGTTCATTCATCGCAACTCTACCGACCGAGGATGGGGGAGTGAAGCTTTTGCCATTTACGGCTACGGAGGCCACGGGTACGATTGACGAACGAACTAATATGCTCGAAAATGGCTTGGCCGTTGTCAGATGGTATCCGTTTGATGACAAGAATCTCACATGGAAAGATTGGTGCAAGGTCGGCCTCGTACCGGCTGACTACATCCTATTTGGCCGCACCTTTACCGCCTATTTTGTGAATCAGCGACTTGTGAACATCGTAGACAACCCGACTGGCCGTCCGTTGCTTCACGTTCTCACACATCGCCAAAGCGCCGACCGTCCGTTCGGTAAGAGTCGCATCAGCAACACAGTCCGTAGGATCGTAGACGAGGTAGCTCGTCTCAAGGTTCGCTATGAGATTGCCGCTGAGTTCTATTCCACTCCACAGCGCTATATCACGAACCTCGCCGAAGGTTCAGTATCTAGCGCCGATCTTGAATCCGCTATGGGGAAAATATGGGCTATCACGAAGGATGAGGACGGGGAGAAACCTGATATTGGTCAGCTTGCTCAAATGTCTATCAACCAGTTCAGCGACCAAAAGAAAGACCTCGCACGCGACTTTTGCGCTGAGACCGCTCTCACACTTCGCAACTTAGGCTACGAGACCGCCAACCCGACCTCGGCCGAGAGCTTATCGGCGATGTCTGATGACTTACTCTTGGAAGCTCAGGAAAGCCAACGTGAGCTTGGACGTGAGTTCAAAGAGATTGCCATCTCTATGAGACTCATCTTAGACGGCAACTCAACTATACCGACTCGTCTTAATGACATTGAGGCCACATGGAGGCCACTATTCCAGATTGATATTGGATCGGCAGGTGATGCCGCCTATAAGCTCATCCAGGCTATGCCAGAGCTCGCAGGAACGGTCACGCTTTATCGTATGCTCGGCATGAGCACTAGAGAAGCCGAAGAGCTTGCACGAGCCAAGAACAATGCAAGGCCATCAAACTTTATGGCTGTGGAGGGTGAATGATGGATGTGGCCATTATCGTAGCTATCATCGCTGGGGCTTTTGGGCTGTTAGAGACGATTGCTACCATCATCTCAACTATCATCCAACTCCGTACAGCAACGAGGAACTCGGCCAAGTCAGATATATTGCAGATGATTATGGAAGACCATCTCGCTATCCATGAGAATCGCCTACCGACTAATTACCAGAACATTCTCAACGCCTACGAACGCTACCACAACGCCGGTGGCGATGAGTATATTACTGACAAGAAGGAAGAATATAAGCGATGGTACAAGGCCATCGAGAAAGGGAAGAAATAATGGCAGGAGCAGTTTATGCTACGGTGTCTGATCTATCCACCTTTTGGAGACCGATTGAGACATCCGAAGAACCACGTGCCAATGATTTACTTGCGCTCGCAAGCTCTCGTCTACGTCTATATGCGGCCAAAGCTGATATTGACCTAGATGTAGAGATTGCCGCTGACGAGGATTACGCATCGGCCGTTAAGTGGGTAGTCATGGAAGCCACCAAGCGTGCTATGCAGACACCTGTTGATGTACCGCCTGTGGATAACTATTCTCAGTCGGCTGGGCCTTACTCCGAGAACTATCGCTTCACGAATCCGTCAGGCGATTTATGGTTTAAGAAAGCAGAGCTCAAGACTCTTGGTATATCTGGGGTTCAAATCGTAACATCAATCACACCAAAGACAAGGAGAGATATTTATGGCGAACAAAGTCTTTAATATGGCTGGTGGCCGTCATTCAGCGGCCGCTTATTCAGCGTTTGAAGATGCCCTTTATGGATCGTGTGTAGCCGCTGACACAGATTTTGTCTGTACGGCTGGCACGGGTATGACCGTCCAACTTACGGCAGGGGATGGTCTTATTTCAACTGGTTCACGCTACGCAAGGCGCATTCAAGCTGATGCCACCAACACGATTACTATCACGGCCGCCTCAGCGACCCTACCTCGCACCGATGCTATTGTGGCCTACATCGACAACGCTGTCACCCCTAGCACGAGCTACACGGACAACACGAATGGTATTCTCAAATTCGTGGCTGTCGCAGGTACTCCAGCATCCACTCCATCAGCGCCAAATTCCACCACGATCCAGTCATCTGTAGGAGCTGGCAACCCTTATATGGTTCTATGGGAAGTGACCGTACCTGCAGGCGCTACGGCTCTTAATACTGCTACCTTTACCGATAAGCGTACTTTTGCCGGTGTCACGGATGGCTCTATCACGACCGACAAGCTCGCTTCGAGTGCCGTCACTACGGCTAAGATTGCTGACGATGCAGTCACGGCCGATAAGATTGATTGGACTACGATTCAGACGGTAGTAGCACCGAAGCCATCGTCAGGCACGAGCCTATCTATCCAGGTACCGGCTGGCAAATGGAAAATATTCGGAACGGTGATGTTTGTTCAGAGCAACGGTACAAGTGGCTATGAGCAAGTGGGGCTTCAGGTAGGTACAGATGACCGTAGGCAAAACATCGACTTCGTAGCTTCGTCTAGCGCACGCCGTGGGTGTGTCACGGTCGCTGACTGGTGCGATGTCAACGCTACGACCACTATTACCCTAAGCGCACCTACTGGTTCAACGCTTCGTTATTCATCCTGTTCACTATTCGCTGAACGATACTACTAAACAGAAGCCCCCTCAAAACGGGGGCTTTTTTGTGCGAGACGATACTTCACCCATCTTTTGAATAAAAACCCCGTACAGAGCGTTTTAAGCACTTTATATCGCATTTCTGACACGGGGGTTCTATGTGTGTATGATGAAACTATAACCGAGCTTGATTATTCAGGTTGGGCTACTACTCCAAACAGGAGAATCTATTAAATGGATGCATCAAATGTATCTTTCGGTAAATCCAAAGCTACTGGCGCTGTCTATCTAGCACCAGCCGGCACCACCGTTCCTACGGACGGTACAACTGCCCTCGGCGCGGCCTTTGTCAACATGGGCTACATCTCTGAGGATGGCTATACCTACAACGTTGAAACGGACACCGAAGAAATCAAGGAATGGAACGGACGTGTGGTTCTTGAGGAGCAATCAAGCTTCAAAGAAACCCATACTGTCAATTTCTTGGAGACCAATATCAATACCCTCAAAGCTATCTTTGGCGATGCTAACGTCACTCAGAATAACAACATCATCACGGTCAAATCGACCGGCGCGGCTCTTGAAGAACACGTGCTAGTCATCGAGTTGGCTCTTACTGGCAACCGTATCCGCCGTGTGGTTGTACCTCATGCTAAGATTGCGGATCGCTCTGGCGAAACTGTCTACAACGCTACGGAAGCTATCACTTACCCAGCAGTATTCAGCGCAAGCCCAGATGCAAGCGGCAATTACCATATCTCTTACACTTCTACTGTCGCTATTACCGCCTAGTAGATCATATAGTCTCCACGAGCCCCCTCGCCATAGGGGGCTTTTTCTGACCTTGAACACCATCCGTGATATAAGGTGAACAAGTAAAAGGAGACTATTTTATGGCAGAAAAGTCCGACAAAGATATTGAGTTTGAGGGCTTCAAATTTAAATTCAACGCTGATGTTTTAGACGATATGGAGTTTCTTGAGCTGTCTGAGCGTGTGGAGAAGGGGGATTTATTGGCTTATCCGAGCCTCGTCAAGATTCTGCTCGGGGAAGAAACCTACGAGAAGGCGAAGGCATATTTTGCCGAGAAGTACGGACGTTTTACAGCTACGAAGTGTGGCGAGCTGTTTAATAAGACTCTCGCTACAGTCGACCCAAAAGAATAACCCTGCTACGAATACGCAGGGATTATCCAGATGAGCTTGAGGCTGATTTTCAACAGTACTACAACCTAGATATTGCCACCGTGCCGGGGGATCGGGCGGCTCGGCTTTTATTCCAACTACCGAGGGGTAGCCGTACCTTGCTCAAAATCGTTCCTCAAAACGAATGGGGGTGGAATGAGATACTCCAGAATAAGACGAACCATCTCTTAGAGGTTTTGGTGTGGACTAAGACGAAGGACGCTCAGAAGAAGAACCCACAGAACTATCCTAAGCCTTATATCCCGAAGTTCCTACAGACTGAAGAAAAGAGACCAACAGAGCAGGTTGCGATGTCCGTTGAGGACTTACAAGCGTATCTGACAAAACCACGTAAATAGGGGATAAAGAAATCAAATGGCAAAGAGCAGAAACTACTTCATCGTAAACATCCCAGGGGGTGAGGAAGTCCTTGTAGATTGGGCGAACGAGTTATGCAAACAAAGTGCTGAGGCCATTCAGAAAAGAATGACAAGGTTCAGCCCCAAGTTCACGACTCTTAGCGAGTATGGTGATCCGGCTGGCTTCGTAGATGTTAGCGAAGGTGAAGTTGAGCGAACTCGTGGCAAGAAAGCCAGAGCACCTTATGGCCATCGTAGAGCATATTATGTTAAAGCTGGAGCTTTTGGCACATCTAGTGGAGATATTGCAAGGCTTCTCAAGAAGGCGAAAGATGCTGGCCGAGTCTAGGTGCTATACTAGAATTAAGAAACACTACGCCACAGAGCGGTTAATCTGGACAGAAGGAGAGACCGTTAAATGGCAACAAACTTAGGTACTGCATACATCCGAATCGCGCCAAGACTTGATGGCGTTTCGAGTTCTATCACATCCGCACTCACAGGTGGTGCTAGTGGCGCAACAGGGGGCATCAGTAGTGTTCTATCTGGCGCTGTCGGTCAGATAGCGATTGGCACGGCATTAGGATCGGCTTTAGTGGCCGGTGTAAAAGCCGTTGCCTCAACTATCATCAACACCGTCAAGGACATTATCGGTGCGGCCACCGAACAGATGGACTCTGTCATTCGCACGAAGGTGGCTCTTAGCCAGATGGGATATTCTGAGAAGGAAGTCGCTAAGAACCTTGAGAAACTACGCAAGAACGCTAATAAGACAGCCGCCGACTTCGGCGATTTGGCTGATGGTTTTCTCGCATTAACTGCATCCTGGAAAGACATCAACCTTACGGCCGATGCAACTCAGGCTCTGTCTAACGCTATTCTCGCTATGGGCGGTACACCAGAGATGGTGGCCAACGCTATCACTCAGATTGGCCAGGTTGATCTTGACGGGCCTCTTGATGGTGAGACATGGCGCTCGCTTCGTAACTCTGGCCTTATCCCTGTTCTCGGTACGATTGCCGAAATGAACGGCATGACTCTTGCACAGTACAAGGAGGAACTTGGTGGTAATGGATCACTCCCGACTAGGAACTTTATTGAAGCCCTTATTGAGCTAGATAAGCAGGGCAACGAGACTCAGAAATCTCTTGAAGAAATCGCTATCTCTAATGCCGCCGCCACTTGGTCGGGGTCATGGGAGGCCGCCAAAGAGAACATTGTATCGTCTGTTTCTAAAGTCATGGAGAAGATATGGTCGGCAAGTGGTCTTGGCCAGAAGATTATTGATATTGCCGATACTATTGGCGAAAACATCCCGAAGGTAGTTGAAGAAATAAAGAATCGCATTACAGCGTTCTTGGCCGAGACTGGTCTAGACAAGTTCTTGCCAAAGTTGATGGAGTTTATCGGTGGTACGATTAAGCTTCTCTACAACCTCAGCATGATGGCTCTAACCCCAGTTTTTACGATTTTATCAGCCCTATATAACAACGTCCTAAAGCCTCTTATCAACATCATCTCAACTATCCTCACGCCTGTCCTAGAAGTTCTTGGTGGAGTGTTTGAGTGGTTGAGCAACGTGATTAGCGACTTTACCAACTCGACCCTCGCAGAGTTCGTGGGCGGCTTTATAGAAGGTGTGAAGATTGGTTGCCAGATTCTTGGTCAAGTGCTCAAGGGGCTCTGGGACGCTATCGTGGCCATATTCCAGGGCGTAGGCAAGTGGTTTAGCGACACGTTCGGTGGTGCTATCCAGGCTATTAAGAACGCATTTTCGCCTATCGTCCAATGGTTCAAGGATCGGTGGAATGATATTAAGAATGTATTCAAGGGTGTCCGTGACTTAGGCAAGAATATCGTAGAAGGTTTGTGGAACGGTATCAACGACATGGTCGGATGGATTAAAGAAAAGATTAGTCAGTTCAGCGAGAGTGTGCTTAATGGCATCAAGGAGTTCTTTGGCATCCATTCGCCATCTAAACTTATGGCCGAGCAGGGTAAATATATCGCTCAGGGCTTAGGCGAAGGTATCGCCGACAACGCCAAGTATGCTGTCAATGCGATTGATGATTTATCTCAACAACTATTCAATGAAGCTGTAGGGCTGAATGCCGATATAGGAATGCTTCAACCTCAGTTGTCGGCAGGGTCATTTGTCCAAGCTGGAGCGTACCAGGCTCAACCCCAAGTGGTTCAGAATAATACATTCAACCAAGTCGCAGATGATTTAGATGTAAAGGAGGCCTCTAAGCTACTAGGCTTTGAAGTAGCAACGGCAATTTAGGAGACAACATGAATAATATGCAATTATGGCTTATTAGCTCAACAGACTCTATCAACCTCAACTCAGCCGCTGACGGCTACTATCTCAACCCCGACCTTGATGGTTTGACGGGTTTGCCTAGCATTCGTAGCTCAAATGGCGTGAACGCTGGCTATGATGGCGGTTGGACATCCACTCAACTATGGGATTCTCGCCTCATCACGATTCGTGGCCTGATTGTAGATAAGGATGGTTCACAAGTTGAACTAAAACGCAAAGCCCTCTCTAAACTCGTGGGGCAGGGGAAGAAAGAGCCTCTGACTCTCAAATTTGTGACCGAGTTCGGCCGAACCTATACTTGCACCGTCCGTACCACGAATTGTACGATGGCACTCCAGAACATATTCACGCGCCAGGAGTATCAGATTCAACTCCGGGCTGATGATCCGCTCATCTATGATGATGGCGGTAATGACGTAAAGGCCACACTCCGTGTCACGGAAGACAACACAGGTTTTGAGATTCCTTTTGACATTCCTCTAGACATTAGTGGGGGTGCTGATCCTGTAGTAGTTGATGCCGGTGAGGATACTAATTATCCTCTCATCACTATGTATGGCGAACTCCATTCACCAACCATCGTTAATCAGACTACTAACCAACAACTCCAGCTCGGGGCTGACCTTAATGGCCTCATACGAGATTGGAATGAGACCGACACGGCAACTGGCAATTCGTTTCAAATCACGAACAGCACAGAATATGATGCACCGATTCTTGATTTTAAACTCAATGGCAACACGGAACAAACGACTTACAGTGGGAAAAACCTAGTCGGCTTGGCACACTCGCCAGCCTCATCGCAAATCCTTAATAATGTCACCGTTTCATCACAAACAGATGAAAAACTCGTTATTGTTTCATCAAATGTTCAGTATGCTTGTTTGCGTCTTTTTTACCAATTACCAGCAGGAACATATACAGCCTCAACAAAAGGAACCTCATCTGATAGTTATGAGCCAAGAATAACAATATACAAAGCAGGCGTAGCAATAGCGCAGGGCGTTACGCCATCATCGCCAAAAAGTTTTACGCTAACAGAGGAAGCCACAATAGATTTTAGATTTTTTGCGACAACTTCAGAGGCAACAGTAAGGACTGTGACTTTTTATGATTTTCAACTAGAAAAAAATAACCAAGCCACCGCTTACGAGCCATACGTTGGCGGAATAGCCTCGCCTAACCCAGACTATCCTCAAGCCGTCAATGTAGTCACAGGCGAGCAGGTGGTAAAGGTGGAGGGGAAAAACCTAAGCCCAATTTCGCAATATCTAGAAATTGTATGGGGAGCAAGCAAGACCGACTATAAAGACTTTTTAAATACTCTACAAGCAGGCACATACACATTTTCCGCCTTATTCACGATAACGGAACGGGATGATACGACAGATGACAGCAAATACGGTATATATTTTGCTAACTCAGCAGGCTTGAATGTACTTGAACGGCCACAATGGGGAGCGGTTGGAGTTGGCGCTACAGCATCTCTAGCCAAAACTTTCACAATTACGGCCGCACAAGTTGGCAATTTTACTAACGCGTACTTTTACGGATGTGGTGGCGCAACTGGAAACCCGAATTCAGGCGAAGCAGATATCACAAACATTCAACTTGAACTCGGCAACCAAGCCACCACATATGAGGCTTTTAGAGGCACGGATTATGAGGTAAATCTTGGGAAAAACCTGTTTGACGCATCAACGGCAACACTTGTCAATAAATATGCTAACACCAACGGCTTAATGGCAGCGGCACCAGATTGGCTTGGAATTGATAGTTTCTTTGAAGTTCAGCCAAGCACACAATATACATTTTCAGCGAAAAATCAGGGCGCAAGATTTTTGTGGAACGAATATACATCCGCAAGTGAGCAGACCTTTATTTCGCCAAGACATGAAAGCACAGGGACATTCACGACAGGAAGTTCAACGCACTATATTCGCTTTTCTACAAACAATGCGAACGCGACAGATTTACAGATAGAACTTGGCTCAACCGCCACCACTTTCGCCCCATACTTCACTCCGATAGAACTCTGTAAAATCGGTGATTACCAAGATTATATTTATAAATCAGGTGATGATTGGTATATTCACAAAGAAATAGGCAAAGTAGTATTAGATGGAACGGAAACTTGGAATTACGAAAACGGCAGGTTTGTATCAAATGCTATGACAAATCTACCAAATGTAGGCGGAAGGCAAGCAGTATATTCAGACTATTTTACTAGTTTATTAAGCGGTTCTGCTGATTATGGTATTTTTGCTTATTACGCAGGTGCGAATTACCAACAGATATATGTTTACGATAAAGATTACACTACCGCCAATGATTTTAAGACTTGGCTCGGCACTCATAACACAACCGTCTATTACATCCTCGCTACTCCAACCGATACGGCTATCACAGAGAGCGCACTTATTACGCAACTGAACGCAATCGTTCAAGCATCGCTTCCTGTCGGTTTGAATAATGTCAGCAACATATCAATCACACCGAATCTCGCAGGAGAGATGGTTTTGACGTATGGTACGGGGTACATTGAAACGCCGCCAGACATGGCAGTCATTGATTGTAAGGATCGTACAGTCAGCATCAACGGCGTGAATGCCTTTAATCTGTTAGCTGATGGTTCAGAGTTTATCCGGCTTGAACCAGGAGAGAACAAGCTTTACCTCACGTCTGAAACTCAGTCCGATTCAGGCTATGCTGAAGTTAAGTTTAAGACAGGAAACCTTAGTATCTAATGGCACACTACGAACTAGAAGTATGGGATAAATCGGGGCAGGTTCTCGGAGACATCCGTCCACTCTGCTCTGGTTTATCCTGGTCTAAGGAGCTCAACGGCTCTGAGACCCTATCATTCACCATTGACCTCACTAGATTCGAGACTTATCTCGAATCTATCGGTATCACGGCTAATCCTTACGAGTTTATGGAGGTTGGCCGTACAGACATTCGTGTCAAACGGAATGGCCAGTACATCTTAGGCACGAATGTCTACCAGATCACCTACATGACATCCGACCCATCCGTCTATATGCAAGTCCAGTGTGTAGGCTATCTCAACTTCTACAAGACTCAGTACGTCACAGCCTCATTCTCTGAAACTAACCAGGAAGACATCCTCTGGGGTCTTATCTCGGCCTGTAATGCCAAGACAGGCGGTGACTATGGTGTCACTCGTGGCACTCATGTCGGCCAATCCGTTCAGCGTGACCGCAACTATACTCGCAAGGAAGTGGCTCTCGCTATTCAACAGATGAGCAACGTGATTGGTGGATGCGATTTTTCGTTCACTCCAGATAAGAAGTTCAACACTTACGACAAACGTGGTTCGTACCGAAAGGACGTGGTCTTGAGCTATGGAGATGGAGGCAACATTCAATCATTCCGTTTTAGCCGTTCTATTGAGAAGGTGGCTAACTTTATCTATGGTATCGGTTCAGGCAACGGTGACGATGCTATTCAGTCCACGGCAGAGGACTCTACGAGTGAGGGGTATCTCTATCGTAGAGAGAAGATTCTGACTTGGAACTCGGTCACGATCCAAGACACCCTCGATGAGCACACCAACTCAGCACTCCATCTTATTAAGGATGTTATTGAACTCCCGACCATCACGGCTCGGGATGGTGCTCTTGATCTATCCGTGGTGGACGTAGGAGACACCATCGTAGTTGACCTCAATGTCAATCTCTCGCTTCAGCACATTGATGGCGAGTATCGTATCCAAACCATTGAATGTCAGGTCGATGAGAATGACTGCGAGCTTACCAACGTATCTTTTGACGATATTGATATTGATGAAATAGTGGCAACTCAGGAGGCGAATGAGTCTTAGGTCTGAAGATGGTATTGCCGAGCAGGTGGCAGATTTAATCCGTGACTATCACGAGATTAAGAATGCCCAGCTCACCTCTCAGGACTCTGGGATGCAGTTCAAAGAAATCACACCTGTCACGGAGTTTATTGATATTGTACCGAGTCAGGGTTGGGGTGAGGTATGGATGGTCACTAATCGGTTCAAGCCAGATCATGACCGTCCGGCCATCTGTGTTCCTCATATGGATATTCAAGTGCCATCCTCTCTTAGATGGGAATGGTCTTATAACTACTTCTTGAACCTTGAGTCAGCTATCGTGCTTGATTCTGACGATAATGTAGTGGCTACGGTTGACGTGTGGCACTTTTTGCACCGCCGTGGTACGGTTGACGGCTCTTATTCGTGGCAATCTCTGTTCTACACTTGGGGCTCTATCTACGCCACCATGACCGTCAAAATCTCACTCCGTGCCACCGACACCGGCACACACACGATACAAGTTGAAACAGCGGAGCAAGGATAATGAGAGATAGTGATAATATCGTTAGTCAGGTAAACGAGCTTCTGAGAGCCTCTCAGGAGCTTAAAACGGCACAATTAGTGGGCGATTCTCAAATCATCATCAAGCACACCACGGCCACTATTACAGCCTCGTCTGATGCCGACACCTATATCACTAGGGCATTCGCTTCATGCCGTGTCACGGCTACCGATCTCAACCCTGGCAACGTACTTATCTGCTACTGTCTACCTGAAGTCCGAATCGGGGGCACTCTTGTGGATAACCTTGACGATGTTTACCAGTTAGACGTTTCTAAGGCCGATGAGGGCTTCGTGGATAAGATGGGATTCCAGGCCAACATTTTTCATTCTGATGATGGTGGTTCTACCATCCCTGCCGAGACCTACACGGTCACGTTCCACATCTACAGCTCGGCTGACGTGACTCTCACAGCCTGGGAAGGAGTTTTTGATGAATAGGGAATCAGATTCTATCACGGACATTGTGGCTCAGATTAGAAACAATCTCATCGAGGCTAAGGAGTATCAGTTCTTTGGCGGTGACGCTCTCATAGTTCACGAGTTTGACGAAGAACTTACGACTGATGCCAACGCAAAATACACTCTAACTCTGGCCCCAGACAACGATATTGGGGTGCTACCAAGTGGAGTGGAGCTCAGGTGGACAAACCTGAACATTTCTAATCAGTCTATGGAGCAGTACAACGTCCGGCCCGTCTATCGGGCTGACGGTGTATTTGAGTGGATCATCCGTGGGGGCACTTATCAGGGCTTCACTACCTACATTTCACTCCAATGGATCGGCAAGGGCACAGCAACTTTAACGAGGACTAACTAATGGGAAACAGAATTTTGCCGGATGGCTCAGTAATGGAAGACTCCGTATGGAAGCAGGTCAGAGCCCGAGCTATCGCCTCTAAAGACCCTGTCTGTGCTCTCTGTGGCAACCCTATTGATATGGATGCCAAACCTTACACCCCTCTAGCTTGTGAGGTGGATCATATCATCCCCGTGAGCCGTGGGGGTGCGCCTTATGACATTGACAACCTCCAACTCACGCACCACAAGTGCAACCGCCAGAAGTCTAATCGGCTTCGCCAAGACTACGAAGACCTAGAGACTGATAACATCTGTCCGATTTCTAACCAATGGTGAAAGCGTGCTTTTTGTCTGACAAATGATTCTGTCCAGGGTACAACAGGGGCAGAACATTAACAGGCCACAAAAAGGGAGCTACTTGGAGCTCCCCTGCAAGGTATCAGACTTTACAACCTACCTTACTAAAACAATATACCAACAGAACCCAAACTGCAACAAATTGGGCAAGCGTGTAAAGAATCTGGGCAACGAGCCAACTCTCGACCCAGCCCCTAGACTACACCCTATACCGAAGGACTCCACGGAGCGGACGGAGGGCGCTTGAAATAATGTAGCCGTAAAGAGAACGATCTCAGCGGAACAGGCCTGTTGAACCGTTAAGTACCCACCAACTCCCTACTAGGGGATAGAGTCTTAATGTCTTTTCTGACAAAGCCCCCATTCTTAGATATTTTGGAACTAATTAAGGAGGTCATAACATGGCTTATGAACAAGTATTAACCTTTTATCCGAAAGAGATGGGCAAGGAGAAGGGATGGTGTCTGAAGAACTGTCGGCTCGGCTTCCGCATCTACACGGGGAAGTATGCTTCCGCTAAAGCCGCTATGAATGCCGCCAAGAAGAACGGCACACTCCATCCACTTAGTGAACTCCCGACCAACTGTTCAGTTCCTGTCTACTACGACACCACGAGCCAGTATGAGCACGTGGTCGTTTTTGACAAGGGAACTTGGTACTCCGATGGCAAGAAAATCTCTAAGCCAACTTGGAACTGTTTCGGATGGGATGAAATGATGGATGGCACTCGGGTGGTCAAGAAGACATCCGGCACGTCATTCTTACCAGCTAAGGGCTATTGGAAGCGTGGAGACATTGATCCACGTATCGGTAAGCTTGATGATTTTTATGCCAACACATTCTATGGCTATTTCGCACCGAATAAGACGATTGCTCGCATTCTACTCAAAGGCAACCTATTCGGATATAACACTCAACGCTGGACACGAGAGTTCCAGAAACGCACAGGCCTCTATCCTGACGGTATGGTCGGGCCGGCCACGTATTCTAAATTAAAGGGATTCGGCTTCAAAGGATGAAGTTTAAAGCATAAGAGGCTTATTTGGATTTTAGACTACGAGATGGTAAATGTACCGTCTTGAATCAGAAAAGCCCTCAGAACGCAAATTAAGCACTTTATATCGCATTTTAAATAGGAGGATATATGGAAGTATTCAACATTGACCCAACCACACTAGCTTGCCTACTTGGCATGGTGGCTGGTGTAGTGGAACTCATCAAGCGCGCCTTTGATAAGGATTGGCGCGCCGTAGCTATCATTTTTGGCGCAGGCCTAGTCGGCACGCTGTCGGCTCTGGCTCTCGGCATCGCACCGCTCGTAGGGGCGGTGGTCGGGTTGGCCGCTAGTGGCTACATCACGATTGCTCAGAATATCGGGTATTAAGATTGAGAGGCTTCGGCCTCTTATCTTGATTGGAGCGCGTTAGAAGACAAACCACTCTCGCAAATAATAATCAATCCATCTGATTAAATTACTGCAAAATCTGTTGATCCTACATAGCGCGTTCCAACTAGGATAAGAGTCCTAGAGTACCTTAGAATCCTGCTCAAGAATAAGGGGGTGTTTATTATGAGCAAGAAGAACAAGAAGAAGCGAGTAAGGATACCGCCTGTCACGACTAGGGATCGCCATCATATCTGCTATCAGAAAAGGAACTGGAGCAAGGGCTATGCTAAGGCTATCTGTCAGGCATTCGTAAGGTATGTACCCGTTGTCTACCATCGTGAGCTTCACGCTCATCTTAAGACCGTACCCGTACCCGACAATGCATTACTGAAAGCCGCTTGGCTCAAGTACCAGGCCAACCAAATCGAGATTGACAGCTATGATGTGTCACGTGCGGCCGCATGGCTCTACGTCAACATTCCTGATGAAGAGTTCAGAAAGGCGATGCAGTATCAGGTCGATTTCTTTGCGACACGCTTCGACCGCTCTGTCTGACAGGGCGGTTTTTCTTTGGTATAAGAGTAATAACGCCGTATGCAGGAGAGGCTAAACTGTGAGGTGTAACTGCCACCAATAGCTCTGTGACGCAGTTCTCACTGGGGCGCGTGGGTTCGAATCCCACTACGGGCGTAGACCTATTCACTCTGCAGGTGCGTAGGCAAACCACTCTTAGGGGTGGTTTTTTGTGGTACAATTTACGCATAGCCTGGCGGCTAACAAGTCCAGCACGGCGTTCTACTCTAGCGTACGATAGGTAGATGTAACTTGCCGTACTGGTACCGACCAGGCCTTTTTGTGCTATAATATCGGCAAGCTATTACGTGGAAGTTCTAGCTGGTGATTAAGCCGCTAGATCATTGGAAGGGTCGGCGGTTTTTTGATGTCTGACAAACCATTTATCTCTTGGTATAGATAGGGCAAATATTAACTGTACTCACAGGCTAAGGAGGTAAATGAGTCTTAGAGTTTTAGAGCTATTCGCTGGTATCGGAGCGTGCAGTAAAGCCCTGACTAATCTCGGCATTGAGCACGAGATTGTGGATGCCGTAGAGATAGATAAGTATGCCGTACAAAGCTTTAATGCTGTCCACGGCACTAATTTTGAGCCGCAGGATATAACTAAGTGGAACAAGGATATAGAGTGCGACCTTATCATGCACGGGTCTCCATGCCAAGACTTTAGTGTAGCTGGGCTAGGCAAAGGTGGAGATAGAGATTCTGGCACCAGATCATCTCTCATGTATGAAACACTCCGAATCGTAGAAAAACTTAGGCCAAAATATGTCATCTGGGAGAATGTGAAAAATCTCATCAGTAAGAAACACCGTCACAATTTTGATGCTTACCTCGAGGCTATGAAAAATCTCGGGTACACAAATTACTATCAAGTGCTGAATGCAAAGGATTACGGCGTACCACAGAACAGAGAGAGAGAGTATTTACTGTGAGTATAAGAACAGATTTAAATGTAGATTTCAAGTTCCCTGAGCCACAAGAGCTCAAAATTCGCCTGAAAGATATACTTGAGCCGAAGGTTGACGAAAAATATTATCTTGACGAAGGGAGGTTGTCCAAGATTAAGCTCTGGGAAAACCGACAGATTGAAGAAGGCCGTGGGTTTCGGTTCAACGTCCACAAAGGTGACGAGATAGCCACCACGAACACTACGAGCTCTGATAGACCATCAACGTCAAATTATTACGCCGAGCCAATGGGGGGTGTACGAATCATGGATGATATTTATAAGAACCGACCAGCTCGGTTTTACGATAAGACAGCTCCAACTCTTAGAGCCAACCATGCAGGGGATTTAAAAGTTCTAGGGGGGGTAGCAATAAGAACGGCCAACAAGCAGGGGTTCGACATGGCAACTGACGGAGATGGGGTGGACTTATCTTATCCCCAAAGTAAGACTAAACGTGGCCGAGTTGGGCACGGAGTTTCTAAAACACTTATGGGAGCAGATTGTATGGGGGTCGTAGAGTATAGGACGAAAAATAAAAGAATAATAGAAACAGCAGAGAAGTCCAACTTCAAGAATGGGGAGACAGAGTATCTGGATATCTACAACAAAACCCCTCGCAAAGATGTGACATCTACGATAAATGCTGGAACAGATTCACACCAAAACAACATCATCGGTACAAACTATCGAATCAGAAAATTGACTCCAAAGGAGTGCTGGAGATTGATGGGATTCTCCGATGGAGATTTCGACAAGGCGAAAGCAAGTGGTGTTAGCGACTCACAGCTTTATAAGCAAGCGGGGAACTCAATCGTAGTAAATGTTTTGGAGGGTATCCTACGAAACCTACTAATAGACCAATAATCCTTTTTGAGCTATCTGGGGGAGTATGGGAGAAGAGATACCACCAAATACGAGCAGTTTATGCCACTTCAGGTATTGCACCGACCTTATGCGCAGGGATGGGAGAAGGTGGTGGCGTAGTGCCTAAGATAATGGAGACTATAGATGACAATTCAAGAAGCGAAAGAAATTATAAAGAAAACTAAAAGCCCAACTTTGAAGAGAGATTTGCTCAAGTTTATCAAGAGACAGGAGAGATTGAGCAATAATGGATGAGCACAAAGCATGGTTTTTAGGCTTGGACAGAGATTCTTTTATGGAACTCTGTCAACTTTGGAATGCTCAAAACATTGGTGTAGAAATCCCGAACAACCTTGATGGCTACGACCAATGGCTCAACTTTTTTAAAAATCTCAGCCCTACGGCAATCGAGAACCTTTATGATCTTGGCAAGGACATCTTAAACACCGAGGCTTATGCCGCCTTAGCTAGATGGAAAGACATCCTAGCTACCCCAGGGAGGATAGATAAGATTTACCAAGCTGGTCTCACTAAACCGAAAACTGAACAGAAAACTATCACAGAGCTCGCCGCTGAGAATGACGAGATAGGAGTTCTTAGAGCCCTACGAGACCAAATCGCAGAACAGCTCCAGAAGGGCACAGGAGCTCGTGACACGGCCAATTTAGCTCGAGAGATGTCTAGTATCATCCAACAGCTAAAAGAGGCTGAGAAACGCTCTGGGCCACGCAAGGACACGGTTCTGGCTGACCTACTAGCCAATAAGCCGAAAAGAGCGAAGGGGGCTCGTAATGGCTCATTTAAAGCCCACACAATAGCGGAGATTGAGAATGAATCGTAAAGGCAACCAAAAGCCTAGAATCGACATTTATCATGATGGAGATATTGAACTAGCTGAACGAACCATCGCCTTGCTCGAACATTACAATGAGAAGTTTATGCCGTGGCAGAAGGCTGTTCTCCGAAGGTGGCTTGCACAAGACGAAACGGAACATTGGGCTAACCCTGTCTGTGGTCTCTTATTACCACGTCAAAACGGAAAAACATTCTTACTCCGCTGTCGCATTATCGCCGGTATGATTTTCTTAGGTGAACATCTTGTCTATACGGCTCACAAGCTTACCACCGTAGATGAGATTAAACGTCTCGTACTCCACTTTTTCTACAACGCCGAGCCCGAGATCAGAGACCTACTGACGGCCGAGTTCGATAAAACTCCGAAATCTTATGATTATGTTGAGCTCCGAAACGGTGGACGGTGTGTTTTTTCTACTCGTACACGCTCAAACGGCCTCGGCACAACAAACGACACCATCCTATGGGATGAGCATCAAGAGACATCTGATGCTCAAGAAGAAGCCCTACTGCCTACGCTTTCAGCTGGGCCTCGTGGAGACTATCAGAACATTATGACCGGCACTCCACCTACAAGTGGATCAGCAGGCACAGTATTCTTAAGAGCTCGTAGAAATCTCTTGCAAGGTAAATCAGATATATGTTGGCAGGAATGGTCAGTCGAGAATATCACCGACAACCACGATGAGGATGCTTGGTATGAAACGAATCCATCACTTGGGTATCAGCTCCAATATAAGGCTATTAAGGCAGAATCAAATGCTATGAGCCAAGATTCATTCAATAAGATGAGACTCGGATGGATACCTGGTGTGGATGCTAAACGTGTGTTCACAGATGACGAATGGAATGATTTGGCTATCAAAGAAGTTAAACTGCCCGAGAACCCCGAACTTGTCTACTCTGTAAAGTTCGCGCCTGACCGTTCAGCTGTTTCGCTTGCCGTTGGCGTGGTTATGGACGATAAGATTCATGTCGAGGTGGTTGAACGCAGGAGAATGTCTGAGGGCATCTCGTGGCTCGTTAGGTGGCTCTTAGAACGTTGGAAGAACGCCAACAAGATCATCATTGACGGCGCGGCAGGGCAGGGGCTTTTAGTCGAAGAACTCGTACGTTCTGAGCCGAAGATATCTAAGCGAATCCTCACACCTAACGTGAAAGAGGCAGGGAGTGCTTACGCTAGTTTTTACCAAGCCATTCAAGATAAGACGCTCACCCACTTTAATCAGCCCTTGCTCAACTCAGCTATCCGAACCTGCAAGCGCCGCGACATCGGCAAGGACGGGATGTTCGGCTACGCACCGCTTAATCCGAACATTCAAGTTGACCCTGTTGATGCTGTGGCTTTTGCCTACTATGGAGCGAACCGTTTTAAGGGCACAAAAAGAACCAGCCCTCAACGTCTGATTCTTTTCTAGTGCTTACGCTACTTCTTGCGACTTGCCGAGCCACCTTTTGCACCGGCGATGCGAGCTAGTGCTGGGTTGGCCTCGAAACCTTTTGGTCTCGTGTTAGTTTGCTGGCCGCCTTTCTTACCAATGCGAGCATAGTAATTTGATCCATGCTCAGCGATGATAGTTCTTTTTGCTTTGAGCCCTGCGGCTCTCCTCGATGTAGTTGTCATGACCTCACCGTACTACTGCTTACGCTCCGTGTCAGATATCTGGTGCTTATGCTGTATAGCTAGTGCTTATGCTCCAAGTCTAGTGCTTATGCTCCAACTCGTGTTAGAATCGTGGTCTTGACCAACTGCTTATGCTGTGCTAGTATAGAAATATCACTTGAGGATTTGCTTCTTTCTTAGAAATCCCTTCTAGAGAAGTTAGCTTCTATCGACCTCAAGTGATTTTTTGATTAGTGTTTACGCTTGTCTGTGCCGTTTTTGCGCCGTGTTGCCCAGACCTTGTGGGCGATGGCCGTGGCTTGGTCTCGTGTTTTCGCGGCCTCGCGCTTAATCGCGGCGTGGCGTTTTATTTCGCTCGTGTTGAGCCACATCGTGGCGAATAATCGTGTTTGAACTTCATCCACTTCAATCGTGGTAATTTTCGCATCGTGGCCATGATTAGCCCGTGCTTCACTCTCCGTGATATACCAGCGCGCCGGTTTTTCGCCTTGATCCACCTTGTAAAATTTTGCCATGCTGTTATTTTTCACCATGTTTTAAAAGCCACCAGATCAACACCAGCCAAAAATATGCCGGCTCAAAAATAGACTTTTAAAAAATTTTCTTATGGTGTTTTTATCCCTTCTTTTATTATTAAATTTTATATGGCCGCCATTTTTAGCTATTCACTATTCATGGCGATATTTTAAAGCCCCTGGATATGATCCAGGGGCGCTGTTTTTAAAACTCTGGCACCAGCACAAAATCCGATGGTTTAGCACCGTCAAAAATATTTTCTAGAATCCAGTGTAAATTCTCAATGTTTAATTTATTAGCACTTGATCCATAATGATGCCATCCGATATAAACACCGGCCCAATCTTCAACGCGGTATAAATTGGCCGATGGTGTAAAATAGCGATATTCTCCGCTAGTGTATAGCTCAGCCGCAAGCATAAATTCTTTTTTAAGAATATAGCGCGCGCCATTCTTAATATTTTCTAGCATCTCTTTTTCATTCATTTTAAAATCCCTTCTAAAATATTAAATTTATTTTATATTTTTATTATATAGCATGATGTGTTAAAAATCAATAGTAAAATAATAAAATAAGAAAATCATATTGTGCGACATTAGAAAAATGGCTAAAAGATGGTATTTTATACCTGTTTTTTATGTTCGGTTTATGTTCGGTTTTAGTGGATCATAAAATCAAAAAAAGTATAAGAAAATGCAAAAAAACTATTGTGTTATTTAACATGGTGTGCTATAATTAAGACAGTCAAGCAAGGATAGAAGCTGACTAGAGAACAGCAAGAGCCGTCTAAAATGGCGCAAGAATAAGCAAAAAACATCTAAAAAGAAGGGATTTTAAAAGGATGTATAAGAGCCAAAACAAAAACGAAAATAAAAAGCACCTTAAACTTTTATTGATCTTAGCCGGGCTGGTGGCTGTGTTCTTCTTCGGATATATAGAAGGCAAAAAGGCCACGGCCTGGGAGCTTGCAAGGGCTGAATGCTTAGAACAGGCGGCGAAGATTGAAAAGGCATGGTGCACGGATAATAACAAGCTAGTAAAATAATTAAAACTTAAGAAGGGATTTTAAAATGCAAGAGTATAGAGAAGATGTGATAGAAGATATTATAACACATATTAGCGAAAACAAGAATATTTATGCTGATATGAGCATAGACGATATGCGCGAAAATTTAGAAGATTATAGAATGAGCGACAGCATCACGGGCAACGGGTCTGGATCATATTTTTATAATGCGGCCGAAGCTAAAGAATGCATAGACAGCCGCGGCCTGTTATGGGATGAAGAATTTATAAGCTACGTGAATGATTTAGGCTATACTATGGGCGATTTATTAGAAAAAGGGCCGGAGCACGTGGACGTGTGGGCGCGCTGTTGTGCACTTGATATGCTAACAGATGAAGAATTAGAAAAAGCACGCGAAGAAGGGCTAAAAAAATGAATATTTTAGGCATGCTTTATGATTTATTAGAAGACTTGAAGGCCGCTGAAAAATGGAGCGATATTGAACGCGCCACGGCGAAGCTAGAAAAAATTATAGATAAACTAGACTAGAAGGGATTTTAAAAAATGGACGAAAATGTGATTTTAAAAAACGATGATATGTATGGCTTTTATGATGATCTTTATAAAAGCTTAAAAAATAATTTTATAAAAGCCATTGAAAATGATGATTTTAGCGTGATTGGTCCAGAATGGCTGGAGCTTATAGAAGAGCTAAAAAAATATGAAGAATATGAAGGCATTTTAAAAATATCAGAAAATAACGGCATGGGCTGGAGTGTTGAAAAGTACACCAGCGAAAATAATTAAAAAGAAGGGATTATAAAATGAAAAAAGATATTTTAAAAATTATTCTAGATATTATTAAAAATGTGGATCAAGATAGACACCCCGGCTTATATGGTGCTAGAAGCTACAGCCACGGCCGCGAAGGTGAAAAAAGTTTTATTTATGCTTCGGATGGCTTTAGAGCTTTGAAGATTGAATGTGGCGGGGATTTATGTTTTTTGCCATTGAATGATGATATTTTCATACCAGGCGAAAAGCTAAAAGAAGAATATAAGAAAATGGCTAAAAATGATATTTATAGCTTTACTGGTGCTATTAAAGAATCAGGCGAAGGCTTTATAAAAGATGGTGTAAAATATGCATTTGACACGCCAGATTATAATGAGCTTTTTAAAAGTTTTGAAGGCTTAGAGCCGGATGGCTTCGGCTGTTTTGATTTAAGTTTTTTAAAAGATTTAGCATCATTGGGCCGGCAAAAAATAGAGATTTTCAAGACATCGCCAAAAAGCCATGTTTTAAAAATTAGCGGCGAAGGTTTTGAATATATCCAGATGGGCATATGCGAAAAATAAAAATAATAAAGCACCCCGCCAAAATGGCGGGGCTTTTTTATGGCTTAATTTTTCTTAGCTATTCTGGATCATAAAGAAAAAAGGCTATAAAAGCACGGCCGAAAAACACGGCCATTTTTTGATTTTTTCAGATTTTAAACAGATATTTTATAACATATTTTTTGATTTATGCACGGGGTGGAGCACCCCGGGGGGCGGCCGCCACCGACCGCGCGCGCCGACCCTGCGGCCGTGACTGCCCAAAATTCTGGGGATTTTTTAGCCCTCATTTTTGAACACGGAGATAAAGAACGTCCAGAATATGCCATAGAAGCCACTTATTTCGCTTTCTGAGCCGTTTTTATTTCAAAGTTGAGTATTCTACCATTTCGGCTTTAAAATCGCTCACAGAGCGTTTTAGACGGCTTCAAAATGCTATATATCTGTTATATGTTTATTTCTCTCTTGATCCACAAAAAACCACCTAGAATGAGTAACTAGGTGGGAGAAAGGTCAGACGAATGATTCGAGACTTATCTCGAACCTGACATTCGTCTGGAAAGGAATTAACGCAACTACTATCGGTGTTGCGAGTTCCGGGGTCGGCGAGAGGTAAGAGCCAATAACGGAGTAAAACGGCTTTTGCCGACCTGACCATCTTATACCATGACCAGCGCGGCTTGTCAGAATGGGGATTGTGTGCTATCCTTGAGTTATTAGAGCCGAACAGCTTAGAAGAACCTCGCTTCCACGAGGTTTTTCGATTCTTAAACCCCAATTAGGTTAATTGGAGGTAAAACGTGTCAAGTGCACAGTTGAATCCCGACAATCCGAAGAAGGAATATACGGGAGTTTGGATTCCTAAGATGGTGATGGAATGTAAAGACTTATCCCCTATCGATAAAATCGTCTATGGCGAGATTGCCTGTTTCACTAAATGCTACGGATCAAACAAGTGGCTCGCTGAACGTATCGGCCGGAGTGAAGTCACGGCTAGTCGTTCTGTAAATAAATTAGTGAGGTTGGGATTCGTTGATTATTTGGGGACAAATGGCAACATTCGCTTCTTAAAGGCTTATCAAAAACGACGAGGCAGGGTTATCAAAAATGATAAGGCGGCCTTATCAAAAATGACTAGCATAGATAAAAGTAGAGATAACAATTTAGATAAAATGGATACTAACGTATCCATTGGCGAAACGCCTGAGACTTATGGGAATGTTGAGATAAATCAACTATTTGATCTTTGGGAGAAATCCACAGGACTCCCTATTACAAGCAATAAGACGAAGAATCGTTATGCCTGTAATAACCTCATCCACAAGTATGGTGTGGACGGGGTAGAGAAGCTCATCCGTGTGGTCGAACGAGCCCAGATGGACAAGTTCGCACCGAGGATAGCTGACTTTTGTGATCTACAAGCTAAGTTGAATCAACTACTCGTATGGGCTAAGAGTCAGACGGTTAATCGCCAAGTAATATCCGTGGAGGACTTTTAGATGGAAGAATTAGGTTTGATTAGAACTGGTGACTTACAAATCACCCCTACTGGCTCTCTCTATATTGAGAAGCTGGCAGATACTCTGCACCGAGTGAAGAAATATCGTCTGTCTTTAGCTGACGGCTCGAACAGGGAACTCACTTTTAAGGAATACACCGTCATCTCTAAGGGGGTCACGGAGACGAATGCTAAGTTTGTGAAGCTTCATGATGGCGAGCTGATAGCTGTTAGTCAGATAAGGTCAATTAAGCCCTACGATGTAATCGTGGACACGAGGAAGGAGCGTTTATGAGGCGAGCTATGACAGATGGCGATAAGGTGGCGTGGTACTGGATGATCCAGCCACATCAGAAGAACCACGGTCGCTGTAAACCGCTTGGGGATGGACTTTGTGCCATAAAAATGGTAAGATACGAGTACTGGAATGAGGAAAGTAAGTCATGGGAGGCCGAACCGATGGACAACCATGCTACCCCCGAACAGGAACAGGTGTTGGACGCATATTAACATTTTGGAGGTGGAAAGGAATCTGATGCGAGAGACCTATTATGAGGTCTTTAGAAATCTTGTGTTT
>Ga0310786_10001855_pt1 | contig 33578 bp, 28 predicted proteins | sample AusTroGonzalo_MG_FD_203881 | JGI IMG/M metagenome (GOLD analysis project Ga0310786, IMG submission 203881) | Bovine rumen microbial communities from tropical cattle in Woodstock, Queensland, Australia - Gonzalo_03 (v2) (version 2) | ecosystem: Host-associated > Mammals > Digestive system >... | reverse complement strand
TTCCAGAATCCATCAGGTCCCAATAATCCATTCCGTATACCTTATGGTTGTAGTCATACAAGTCTGGTAAACCCAACCCGTGACACAATTCGTGGATACAAAGACCAACCCCATCCATATTCCCATTAAACAATTCGCAGGAGCATCCACAGGAGCCAAAGGTGACGGCGAAGTCGTCCCCTTCCACTGTGAATCTCGACGTGTCTTCCTTTGGCCAGATGAATTCTGCCTCTACACCTGTCTGATTCTGTCCAGGTCCTGCATAGATGAAGTAAACAAAATCCACAATACCATTTCCATCGTTGTCGTACAAGCTCCAATCCACATCATGGAGTAGAGCTTGTTTGCACGCTTCGCGATAGAATTCATGGATGTTGACATCCTTTGATTTTCCACGATCTTTTCCATAATAGGTATAGCTTTGGGAAACTGTCACAGGTCCAATCACATCGAAATCGGGTGTGAATTGATTGTCGGATTGCTGACGGAAGTATTCTCTTACGGAGAAATGTGATGTGCCTGGCATCACCCCTTCGCCTGCGTTGAAATGAGCATTGAAAAGTCCGTTGACGATTTCGTCTGTTTCTCCAATCGTGAAAGGTAAATCAGGGAACTGGACCAGAATCACAGGCACCTTGGGAGACCCCATGCAATGAAGTGGCGCAGACGCGGTAGAACCAACTTTCCGCAAGCCCTTCTCGGATGACAGCACGCTATAGTTTGTCACATTCTCGATGCGTCCACGCATCTTCATTTCCTCCTTCTGTGCTGCCATATTGAGTGTCGCCACCAGCAGCACCATCATCATAATCCTCTTTTTCTTCATTTTTAATTTTCCGTTTCTTTTTGCTTATGCTTCTTTTTCAGTTGTTTGATTTCCCATTTCTTGATTAAAGACATCACGAGCACAACAAGTCCTATGATGACGGCTGCATAGCAGATGAAGGCAAATGGACTCAGCCAAATAGGCGTGTCCACCTTTAGAATCAGCACGGCCGCTTCGCCTTCCCAGCGTTCTGGGTTGTAGCTTGCCTGCAAGGTGATTCTATAGGTACCAGTCGAGAGGTTTGTCAACTGGATGGGTTGTGCATTATCAGTTATCGTCCAAGGCTCATCAGGATTCATGCGGTAGCGATACCACACGTTCTCTCCGCTTCGGTAGGATGCAACGGCGTACATGATGGTAAACGTGTTCTGGTCACGAGTCAGCGTCAGTTCCTTTGTCTCGAACAGTGTTTGCTTCAGGATGCCTGTCTCGTCGTTTGGCGTGATGTGCTTGCCGTTCACGTAGAGGTTGAGGAAGTATGGCTTCAACCTGTCTTTTGACAGAACGAATGAATTGGGAGTGAAACAAACAAGCCCCTTGTAGGTGCCGATATAAATGAATCCGTCCTTGTCGCTATAGCCCGATGCATAATTGAGGTAAGTTGAAGGCAAACCGTTCACCAATGTCATGTGGTTAACAATCTTCTTGTCAAGGTTGTAGCTGTACAAGCCGTTGAATGTGCTGATCCACAAGCGGTGATGGCTGTCTTCCAGGATGTTTGTCACCGTCTCGTGCTGCAATCCTTCCGACTCCTCCTGCTGCTTTGTTTCGCTTGTCTTGTCATTGTAGGAAGCCAAGCCATGAAGGTCGGTGCCCACCCAGTATGTTCCTCTTGAATCCTCCATGATGACAGTGGTGCAGGGATAGGCGAACTTCGTTCGTTCAGCCTTCCATCGTCCATTCTTCTTCTGAATTTTCCAAAGGCCTTTGTCGAAGGTTGCCACCCACACGTTGCCTTCGCGGTCGGCATAAAGGTGATGGGTGTAGGTGTTGATCAACTCTGGCATCTTGATGAAGGACTCTTCCTTTTTGTCAAAGATGTAAACACCTGTTGATGAGCTGACAAAGATGGTGCTCTGTTGTTGGCACATGCTGATGCCACCAATCAAGCTCCCTTCTGCCGTGTTGTTGGTTCTCCTGTATCGGCGAAGCAACTTCATGGCCTTGGTGTCCACTACATAGATGCCGTTGGTAATGCTCGAAAGCCACAGATCATCATCCACCATCATCAGCGACTGGATGTTGAATGGGGGTTCCTCGCCTGCCCAATCCACGCCAGCTTTATGCAGCACACCATTCTCTCTGTCCACCAAATACAGGCCGCCATCTTCACTGCCTGCCCATAAGTGACCATTATGGTCCTCGCATAGCTCACGGAACACATCGGTATTGTCCTTGTCGTCTTCTGGCATCAGCACGGAAAAGTTCTGAGGTGAAAGGCTGATGCGGTTCATGCCGCCAAAGAAAGTTCCTGCCCACACACCGTTTTCACTGTCCACAAACAGCGAGTGTACGGCATTGTCAGACAGCGAGTTAACAGCCGTGCGTGATTGGCGGATGGCTCTGATGTGTCCATCTCTCATGCGGTAGATGATGATGCCTCGCTCGCTTCCCACCCACAACTCGTCGCCATCGGGGGTGATGGAGGTGTGTGCAATGATGGGTTCACCTTCTTCATCACGCGTCATCAACACCTTCGAGGTCAAGTCCTTGGGCGAGAACAAGAACACGCCATTCTTGTAGGTCACCAGCGCCAGTTTCCCGTTTCTCATCTCCGTGATGCTCGACAGGTTAGCCAACTTTTCCACACCCTCTGGTTTCGCATTGTAGGAACGCAAGCGGCGGTTGGAGACGTCATATCGATACAGCATCCCGTTGTTGTCCCCAAACCATACGGTGCCATCTTTTGCTATTGTCATGCAACTGGGATACATCACGCCCTCGCCGATGCACTCAGCCGTTTTCTTCTTGATGTCCATCTTGTAGGCTTTACCATTCAGGATGCCCCAGAGATTTTCATCCTTATCGAATTTGATGGCGCGCACATCGGGATGTTTGGGCAATCCTGACGCCTCAAAAAGATGCATGTTCTCCGTGATCATTTCAAACTCGTAGATGCCCTTTCTCGTGCCAATCCACAAGTTCTGGTCGGATGAACTCTCCAGTGCCACCACACGACCGTAGAACCCTCCCTTGCCATCCTCATCAGGAATGGTGTAAGAGTGTATGTGATTGCCGTCGAATGCGATGAAACCTGTTGATGTGCCAACCCAAAGGAATCCATTGATCTGTGCGATGCATGTACCGCCACGCACCTTCAGCTCATCGGTCTTGCCGTAATTCTTGATGTAATACTCGTCTTGAGCGTTCATCATCACCACCGCCATCATCATCACGCAAAAGAAAAACGTTTTTCTCATATTTCTTGTCATTTGATTTAGGTTATTATCATTATTTCTCAGCCCTCCAGTGTTCCGCCCCGCTGTCTCACTGCTTCATATAGTAAGATGGCTGCACTCACGCTCACATTCAGCGAATCTAGCCTTCCCAACATGGGGATTCTGATATGCGCATCGGCTGCCTTTCGCCACATATCCGTCAGCCCTGTCGCCTCCGTGCCCATCACAATCGCCGTTCCTCGCCGCATGTCCGTGTCGTAATACAATTCCGAGTCTTGCAACTGTGCCGTCAGAATCTGGATGCCATGTGCCTTCAGGAACTCGATGCATTCCTCACTCCCACATGCCACGCAAGGCATGGTGAACACGGCTCCAATCGAACTTCTGATGAGGTTGGGGTTCCACAAGTCGGTCAATGGGTCGCACACCACCACAGCATCCGCTCCTGCTGCATCTGCGCTCCGCAGAATTGCTCCCAAGTTACCAGGCTTCTCCACATGCTCCACCACCACAATCAACGGATTCTCTTTCAGCTCCAACTCCTCCAGCCGTCTCTCCTCGCTCTTCACCACAGCCATCACACCCTCCGTTCCTCCTCTGTACGCCATCTTCTCATACACCCCTCTCGTCACCTCCGTCACTTTCACTCCTCTCATCCTCTCTACTTCCTTCGCCTCCTTCACCCCCTTCGCCTCCTTCATCCCTTCTGTCCTGTTTTCTGCGACATTGTCGCCGCTCCATCCCCCCATATCCTCACACACAAACACTTCCACCACTTCCAATCCCATCTCCACACAATGCTCCACCTCTCTTCTTCCCTCCACGACAAACAACCCTGTCCGCCTTCTCTCGGCTGACTTCTGCTGCAACGCCACCACTGCCTTCACACGTGGGTTCTGTACGCTCGTAATCACCATGTCGTTCATTCCTCAAGTTCTTATAATTTACAAAGATACTGCCTTTCCTGCAATTGCGCAAATTTTTTTCCAATTTTTTCCCTAACTAGGAAAATATTTTTTCCTAACTAAGCCGCAAATCCTTTTTCTCTTTCATTTTTTGACACTGCAAAGATACAACATTCCCATTGCGACCTACGAATAAATCCACAAGTAAGTTTTATTTTTTTGACCATGACCACTTTGACCGCCTTTCTATAAAAGGTTGTTACGTAATTGTATGATTTTCTGTTTTCTAATATATATCTTGTTTATCGTGAGGTACCGTTCATGTTTGTAACTTGATGTGTTCTGTTACAAAATTGAAAGGAAATGTTACATGGGTTGAAGGGTTTGTTGCAAAAAAGCAAGGTGGAACGAAAGAAAAGTAGTAACTTTGCAACTTGAATTCTTATGGTCTCTTTGCTTTGTGGTTAAACTATACTGTCGGAGAGGTGTCCAATGATAGAATGTGCTAACTGAATAACTGAAATTCAATAATAATAATCATAAACAAAACCTAAAAATTAAAATGGCAACAGAAAATTCAACTCAGGGAGCAAATGGCTTCTACAAACTCAGCTGGCTTCAGCGCATTGGTTATGGTTCGGGTGATTTGGCTCAGAACCTGATTTTCCAGACGGTGGCATGTTACTTGATGATCTACCTGACGACGGTGTTAAAAATTAATCCGGCTTTCGTTGGTGGATTGATTCTCGCGGTTCGACTCATCGACTGCTTCTGGAGTCCGATTGTGGGACGTTACATCGACAACCGTAATTCCAAGCTGGGTAAGTATCGTGCTTACCTCCTCTATGGTGGTATTCCTCTGACCATCGCTGCGTGCCTGCTGATGCTTCCTCAGGCAGCTGAATGGGACATGACCGCGAAGATCATCTATGCGACCGTCAGCTATACAGTGCTGAGTATGATTTATTCCGTGGTGAACATCCCTTACGGTTCCATCATGGCAAGTATGACCCGTGATAATGACGAGGTGCTGAAGTTGACTTCTACCCGTATGGTATGCGCCAACATCGGTCAGATTGTCGTTCAGGCAGGTTTCCCTATCGGACTTGCTATGTGCATTCATTCTGCCATCGACTGGAATCAGGCTACCTTCATGGCCATCGGTACGATTCCTGCATTCATCATCCTACCTTCTCTGCCAATCTTGAAGAGCTGGCTGGGTAAGAAGGGCCTTTATTATACACTTCTCGCCATCGGCTTGGTGGGATTTGTTGTCTTGTTCACCATCGGTAAGTTCTTCGATGTGGCAGAATGCAATACCATCGTTCAGATTGCCAAGGTGATGACGGGTGTTGGTCTTCTTGTCGGTTCGCTGATGTGGGCATTGGTTCCTGAAGTAATCACAGAGGCTGAATATCGTACTGGCAACAGACCTGCAGCTACTGTTAACGCACTTGCTGGTGTGGCATTCAAGGCAGGTTTCTCCATCGCAGGTTGGATCACTCCGCTGGTGATGGGTATGATTGGCTTCAACTTTGATGAAGAGGAATCAGCTTTGCCTATCGAACCAAGTGCTTGGTTTACGGTAACTTGTGTGTTTGCTCTCGTTGGTTTTGTGCTCTTGATGCTTTGCTTTGCAGGTTGTCGTGAGAATATCACCACAACACCAGAGAAGCCCGTTTCATTCGGTGAGATGTGGCAGGAGTTCAAGGCAAACAAGTGCCTCCAGCTGGTGCTGAGCATCTTCGTGGTGGTGTTCTTGGCATCATTCATCAGCGCACCTGTAAACGCTTACTACACGAAGCTGGCGAACTACTCTGAAATCGCACAGAACGCTATTCTGGTGTTCACCTGCATCATCCCTGCTTGTCTCCTGATTGTAGTGGGACTCCTGGTTTACAGATATCCTCTTACTGACGAGAGACTTGACGAGATCAACAGAGAGATTGAGGCACGTGCAAAATAAATAGAACAATCAATATTAACTTCTAAAACCTAAAAACTATGGAAGGAAAGAAATATCTTTTCCCAGCTGACTACATGGCTGACCCTGCAGCTCATGTGTTCAACGGCAAGCTTTTTATCTATCCCTCTCACGACTGGGATGCAGGCGAATGTGAAGACGACGATGGCGGTCACTTCCAGATGAAGGACTACCACGCACTTTCGTTCGACGATTTGGAGAACGGAGCAGCTACCGACCACGGTGTAATCTTCAGTGTGGAAGATGTGCCATGGGCAGAGAAGCAACTGTGGGACAGTGATGTAGTGGAGAAGGACGGCAAGTACTACTACGTATTCTCAGCGAAGGGTTACGACGGTGTGTTCCGTCTTGGTGTGGCTGTGGCAGACAAGCCAGAAGGCCCATTCAAACCACGTCAGTTCGCCATTCGTGGTTCATTCTCCATCGACCCATGTGTGTTCAAGGATGACGATGGTACCATCTACACCTACTTTGGTGGACTGTGGGGCGGTCAGCTCCAGTGGTGGCAGCCACTCTATCATGGCTTCGAGACCATTCCTGGTAAGTATGGCGACGAGAACGGACTCATCGACCTCGGCCCTGCTCCAGATCACAAGACGCAGCTCTTCGCAAAGCCAGACGCTCCAGCACTCCCAAGTTGGGTGGTGAAGATGAGCGACGACATGGAGTTTGCTGAAGCTCCTCGTTGCGTACTCATTCTCGACAAAGATGGAAAGCCTCTGAAGGCTGGTGACCCACATCGCTTCTTCGAGGCATCGTGGATGCACAAGTACAACGGCAAGTACTACTTCTCTTACTCTACTGGTGACAGCCACTATCTTTGCTATGCCATCGGTGACAATCCTTACGGTCCTTTTACTTATCAGGGTGTTCTCATGACTCCTGTGGTGGGTTGGACAACTCACCATGCCATTGCTGAGTACAAGGGTAAGTGGTATCTCTTCCACCACGACTGTGTGCCATCCAACGACAAGACGTGGCTCCGTTCACTCAAGGTGTGCGAACTTCACTACAATGTTGACGGCACCATTCAGACGATTGAAGGATTAGACAAATAAAAAATATAAAAATTATGTTGTTATTAGGTTATGACATAGGCACTTCGTCTGTCAAGGCGGCGCTGGTTGATGCGCAGACAGGTCAGACAGTGGCAAGTGCACAGTATCCAGATGTAGAGGCTCCCATCATTGCTAAGCAGCCAGGATGGGCAGAGCAAGACCCAGAAATGTGGTGGGAAGAACTCAAGCAGGCAACAGCACGTGCAGCTGCGAAGGCTGGTGGCTCGTTGACTGATGTAAAGGCTATCGGTATCTCTTATCAGATGCACGGTCTTGTGTGTGTAGATAAGGCAGGGAAGCCACTCCGTCCTTCCATCATTTGGTGTGACGGTCGTGCTGTTCCATACGGCAATAAGGCATTTGAGGCTATTGGTGGCGAGAAGTGCCTCCAGCATCTGCTTAACTCTCCAGGTAACTTCACTGCTGCCAAGCTTGCATGGGTGAAGGAGAACGAGCCAGAACTCTATGCTCAGATTGACAAGATTATGCTTCCAGGCGACTACATCGCTATGAAGCTCTCTGGTGGTGACAAGAAGACCACCGTATCAGGTCTTTCAGAGGGTATGTTCTGGGACTTCAAGAACAATGAGGTGAGCAAGGACGTGATGAACTACTACGGTTTCTCCAACGACCTTATCGCTGAGATTGTTCCTACCTTCTCTGTTCAGAGCACCGTTTGTCAGGCGATTGCTGACGAACTCGGCATCCCTGTTGGTACACCTATTTCTTATCGTGGTGGTGACCAACCTAACAACGCCCTTTCACTCAACGTGATGAAGCCTGGCGAGATTGCTGCCACTGGTGGTACTTCTGGTGTGGTGTATGGTGTGCTGGGCGAGGTCAATTATGACAAGCTTTCCCGCGTGAACACCTTCGCTCACGTGAATCATGGTGAGGGTGGTGCAACCCGTCTGGGTGTCCTCCTCTGCATCAACGGTACAGGTATCCTCAACGCTTGGATGCGTCGCACTGTGGCTCCTGAGGGCATGAGCTATCCAGAGATGAATGATTTCGCTGAGACAGTTCCTGTAGGTGCTGACGGCTTGACGGTCATCCCATTCGGTAATGGTGCTGAGCGTGTGCTTCAGAACGAGAATGTAGGTGCATCCGTACATGGTATCAACTTCAACATCCACAAGAAGGCACACCTCATTCGTGCAGCTCACGAAGGTATCGCCTTCTCATTTGCTTACGGAATGCAGATCATGAAGGACATGGGTATGGAAATCAGCACCATCAAGGCTGGTCACGCCAACATGTTCCTCAATCCACTCTTCTGCCGCACGTTGGCAGCTGTCACAGGCGCTACCATCGAACTCTACGAGACAGATGGTTCTGTGGGTGCAGCATACGGCGCTGGTATCGGTGCTGGCATCTACAAGGACAGCGACGAAGCCTTCAAGACACTCAAGCACATGGCAACCATCAAGCCTGAAGCTGATGTCGCACCTTACAAGGCTGCGTATGACCTCTGGGTGAAGAGACTTGGCAAGTAATTAAAACTCCCTCATAAAAAAGAGTGCTGGTTCTTAGCGAATCAGCACTTTTTTATGCTTCCATCCTTATATAAATATATGTGTAATCCGCCTGTTCTTGGTGATTTTCTGCTTGAAAAGCCGCTTTTTGTGGTTGTATCTATCAAAATCTAAAAAGCAGGTAACATCAGTGACAATCTCATTTCGGTCTTTTTGCTACCTTTGCATCACAAAACCAAACAATAAGAAAAGAACACTCACAATGGAGAAAAACAAACCTTTAGGCGCGTCACGCCTTGTGCGACTGATGAGTCGTGCTACAATGATGGCATGTTTGATGGGCATCACAACAGTTAATGCCCAAACAGGTAAAGAATGGGATGATGTCTCTGTGACCAATGTGAATAAAGAGGTGGCACACACCATCGCTATTCCTTTTGGCAGCGAGAAGGATGTGACCAAAAACGACATGACTGCATCTCCTTATTACCAATCTTTGGATGGTGTATGGAAGTTCTACTGGGTGTCCAACCCCAGCAAAGTGAATTCGAAAATGTGCGAAAAGGATTATAACGATGCTGCATGGAGTGATATCGATGTGCCTTCTAGCTGGCAGGTGTATGGCATCCATCATAACAAGAACTGGGACAAGCCCCTCTACTGCAATGTGCAATATCCTTTCTCCTACGACAAGAACACCTACAGCGTGATGGCTGACCGCCCAGGGTGGTTCACCTACAAAGGTGATATGACCAACCCTGTGGGTACCTATCGTCGTAAGTTTACGATTCCATCTGACTGGAAAGATAGGGAGATTTATGTACGTTTCAATGGTGTGGGACATGGTTACTACCTTTGGGTGAACGGCCAGCGTGTAGGATATAGCGAAGACTCCTATCTGCCTTCCGAGTTCAACATCACAAATTATGTGACCAAGGGTGAGAACACTATCGCCTTGCAGGTGTATCGCTTCACCAGCGGCTCTTTCATCGAGTGTCAGGACTATTGGCGCCTAACGGGTATTCAGCGTCATTGCTTCTTGTGGGCAGCTCCCAAGAGTCAGATACGTGACTATTTCTTCACTACTGACCTCGATAACACCTACACCAATGCTAATGCCAACGTGAAGGTGAGGGTTGAAAACTCCCATCTTGTAGAAGAAGGACAGGTTGATGCTAAGATTATGGATGGAAGTACGGTTATCGCCCAAGCTTCTTCACAGGTTCTGGATCCTGGATCTTCTGCTTCTTTCGTTGAGCTGAGCCTCGATATGAATGTGACTAATCCCAAGAAGTGGAGCGCTGAAACGCCTAACCTCTATGATTTGGTGCTCACCTTGAAGGACAAGAAGGGTAAGACGATTGATATTCGTGGTGGCAAGGTAGGTTTCCGTGAGGTGAGCGTTCGCAATGATGGTGCACTCCTCATCAACGGCAAGCGTATGGTCTTTCATGGTGTGAACCGTCACGACTTCTCTCCTGTCAATGGTCGTGCCATCACGGCGGAGGAGATTGAGGAGGATATCAAGACGATGAAGCGTCTTAACATCAATGCCATTCGTACTTCCCACTATCCCAATGATCCTGTTTTCTACGACTTGTGTGACAAATACGGTATGTATGTGTTGGCAGAAGCCAACGTGGAGTGCCACGCTGATTGGAGCTTGTCGTCGAAATCTCAGTTCAAGCAAGCGATGGTGGAGCGTTCGCAGAATCACGTACGCTGGATGCGCAACCATGTTTGTATCTTTATGTGGTCGTTTGGTAATGAGAGCGGCAACGGTAACAACTTCGCAGCTGTGCAGACAGCTATCAAGGCGTTGGATAAGACCCGTCTGACCCACTATGAGGGTGCCAGTCAGTATGCTGACGTAACTTCATCAATGTATTGGGATTATAACGGTATCAAGGGTAAGGGTCAAAGTCAGCATGACCGTCCTCATATCCAGTGCGAGAATAGCCACTCTATGGGTAACTCGATGGGTAATGTGCGTGAGATGTTTGACCTCTACGAACAGTATCCTTGTCTGACAGGTGAGTTCATCTGGGACTTTAAGGATCAGGGCTTGCTCACCAAGAGTTCTACAGGTGTGGAATATTGGGCGTATGGTGGCGACTTCGGCGACAATCCGAATGATGGAAACTTCTGCATCAACGGTTTGGTGCGTCCCGACTGGAGCTGGACAGCTAAGTGCTATAATACGAAGAAGATATATCAGCCTATCGAGTTCAAGGCAGTGAAGAATAAGAAGAATGCCTTCCTCATGAAGAACAAGTTGGCTTTCCTTCCTAGCTCAACCTATGATGTGAGCTATGAGATTCTTACTGAAGAAGGAAGACAGCTAACTATTGGTACGATTGACACAGAAGTGGCTGCTGCTGATAGCACAACCATTACTCTTGACCTTTCTTCTGTCGATACGCTGCCAGCCGATGAAGAAGCATTTATCCACTTTATCATCAAGCAGAAAGAGAATACTCTCTGGGCAGATGCAGGTTATGTGGTGGGAGAAGAGAAACTGCCTGTGAAGGAGTCGAAGAAGGAGGTGTATGACCTCTATAGCAAGGAAGGTTTCTTGCCTTTGACACTGGAAGATGGAGCTTCTACTGTCACTGTGAGCAACTCGCTCTTCACGGCTACTTTCAACAAGACATCTGGCACTCTGGCAAGTTACACTTACAATGGTGTACAACTAATCACCAAGCCACTGCGACTGAATGTGTTCCGTCTTCCCACCGACAATGATGGTTCAAAGCGTGAGAGTTGGGACAATATGGGGTTGAGAAGTTTGACAGCACGGTGTGACGGTTGTGAGGTGGAGAAAGCAGATGACGGCAAGACTGTGAGCGTTGTGCTCAACACTCGCTATATAGGAAAGAACTCCACAGTTTTCAATGTTCAGATGAATTTCCTCGTATGCGCCAATGGTACGATGATGATCAATTCTTTCATCAAGCCAACAGCCACAGGTGCCATCTTGCCTAAGATTGGTTTCCGTCTGGAAATGCCTGCTGAAATGGAGCAATTGTCTTGGTTTGGTAGAGGTCCTTGGGACAGCTATCGTGACCGTAAGGAAGCGTGTCTGCCGGCCATCTACAAGAGCACGGTGACTGATCAGTATGAGGAGTACATCATGCCACAGGAGCATGGTACCAAGCAGGAGGTGCGTTGGATGTCGCTGACGAACGATGAAGGAAACGGACTTCTCTTTGCCGCTCCTGACCAGATGGCTGCATCAGCAGTACACTTCCGTCCTGAAGACAACTATACAGATCGCAATAACCGCAGTCGTCATACCTACGAGTTCAAGAAGTGTGCCAATACGGTGGTGTCGTTGGATGCTGCCACACGTGGATTGGGTAATAACAGCTGTGGTCCTGACGTGATGGAGAAGTATGAGTTGAAGGCTGCCAACACCGCTTTCCGTTTCTTCATCATGCCTGTCACTAAGGGTGCGAATGTGGCGAAGATGGCTCGTGTGGATATGCCTGTATGCCAGCCAGTCGATTGCAAACGTTCCTCCACTGGACGCATCAGCATGACCACTTCTACGCCAAAGTCCACTATATATTATAGTATTAATGATGGCGAATGGCAGAAATACACTACGGCTTTCACCCACAACGATGCCTGCACCATCAAGACCTACTGTACGGCTGACGGTTTGGTGGATAGCCCTGTGATGTCTTACGACTTTGATCTCTTCATCAGCAAGAGCGGATGGAAGTTGGTCAGCGTGGATAGCCAGCATGGGGGTAATGAAGCAACAAAGGCGTTCGACAACAACACCTCCACCTTCTGGCACACAGAATGGGGTAGCAGTGAACCTAAATGTCCTCATACCATCGTCATTGACATGAACAAGATTTATGAGGTGACAGCTATTACCTACACAGCACGTACTGACGGCAATGCCAACGGTATGGTAAAAGCCTACGAGGTCTATTTGAGTTTGGATGGCAAGACCTGGGGCAGTGCTGCTGTATCTGGCGAGTTCAAGAACACCACAGCGATGCAGATTGCCAAACTCTCTACTGCCAAGAAGGGTCGTTACCTCAAATTTGTCGCCAAGTCTGAAATCAACAATAACGCTTGGACATCTGCCTCTGAAATTGGCATTCAAGCTGCTGCTGACGTGACAGCTGTGGATGAGGTGCGCAACGAGGTGAAGGCAGATGACGGACTCTATTACACGCTGCAAGGTGTGGCAACAGCTGCACCTTCTCGTGGCGTGTTTGTGCACCAGGGAAAGAAAGTACTTTTTTAATCAATATGTTGACTATGGAAGAAATTCTTGATGCAGTGTTGAAGCTGCTGTTGAGTATGGTGCTGGGTGCGATGGTCGGATTGGAGCGTCGCCACAAGGGACAGATTGCTGGTATGCGCACGTTTGCCCTCATCTGCATGGGAGCCACGTTGGCGATGCTGGTGTCTATCTACATCCCTGAGAAACTCTTGGGATTGACCGAAAATGGTGACCCTGGGCGCATTGCAGCACAGGTTATCTCAGGTATCGGTTTCTTGGGTGCTGGTGCCATCATTCAGATGAAAGGTTCTGTGCGTGGCTTGACCACAGCGGCAGGCATGTGGATGACCGCCTCCATCGGTTTGGCTGTTGGTGCCGGCATGTATTTGGTTGCTGTGATTGCTAGTGTGCTCATCATCTTGGTGCTGACTTTGCTCGAACTCTGCGAGAAACAACTCTTCAAGGGAAAAGAGCAGAAGATTGTTCGATTGAAAGTGAATTATATCGTGACAGACGCTGCCAAATACCGTCAATGTTTCGCTGATGCGCAGGTGCATATCTCCGATGAGTTCTTCCGTTACGATTACACTTTGGGCACCACCACCATCAATTTTATGGTGCGCAGTCAGGACAAAACCGACTTCATCAGATTGTTTGACAAGATTCATGCGATGGGAGATGTGCTTTCCCTCACATTGACGAACGAAGTGAACAATTAGCAGATATACCTACTAAGAAAAGTTGATGTTTCATAAAAAGTTTGTGAAAAAAAACAAAAAATTTTCTTATTTCTTTGGCGATTTAAAATAAAGGTATAACTTTGCAACCCCTAATTGTGGCTTAAACAATTGTAAAAACATTTATAAACAAACAATCATTAACAACTTAAACAATTATGGCTAAAGAGTATTTTCCAGAGATTGGTAAAATCAAGTTCGAAGGCAAGGATTCAAAGAATCCAATGGCATTCCATTACTATGACGCAGAAAAGGTAATCATGGGCAAGCCTATGAAGGACTGGCTCCGTTTCGCTATGGCATGGTGGCACACACTCTGTGCAGAGGGTGGCGACCAGTTCGGTGGCGGTACTAAGAAGTTCCCTTGGAACGCAGGTGCTGATGCAGTTGAAATCGCTAAGCAGAAGGCTGACGCAGGTTTCGAGATCATGCAGAAACTCGGCATCCCATACTTCTGCTTCCACGATGTTGACCTCGTTTCTGAGGGTGCATCTGTTGAAGAGTATGAGGCTAACCTCAAGGCTATCACTGACTACCTCGCAGTGAAGATGAAGGAAACTGGCATCAAGCTGTTGTGGTCAACTGCTAATGTATTCGGCAACGGCCGTTACATGAACGGTGCTTCTACGAACCCTGACTTCGACGTTGTAGCTCGCGCTATCGTTCAGATCAAGAACGCTATCGACGCTGGTATCAAGCTCGGTGCAGAGAACTATGTATTCTGGGGCGGTCGTGAGGGTTACATGAGCCTCTTGAACACTGACCAGAAGCGTGAGAAGGAGCACATGGCTACTATGCTCACAATGGCTCGCGACTACGCTCGCAGCAAGGGCTTCAAGGGTACTTTCCTCATTGAGCCAAAGCCAATGGAGCCATCTAAGCACCAGTACGATGTTGACACTGAGACTGTGATTGGCTTCTTGAAGGCACACAACCTCGACAAGGACTTCAAGGTGAACATCGAGGTGAACCACGCTACTCTCGCAGGTCACACCTTCGAGCACGAACTCGCTTGCGCTGTTGACGCTGGTATGCTCGGTTCTATCGACGCTAACCGTGGTGACTACCAGAATGGTTGGGATACTGACCAGTTCCCAATCGACCAGTACGAGCTCGTACAGGCTTGGATGGAAATCATCCGTGGTGGCGGTCTCGGCACAGGTGGTGCAAACTTCGACGCTAAGACTCGTCGTAACTCTACTGACCTCGAGGACATCTTCATCGCTCACATCGCAGGTATGGACGCTATGGCTCGTGCACTTGAGTCAGCTGCTAAGCTCCTTGAGGAGTCTCCATACAAGAAGATGAAGGCTGAGCGTTATGCTTCCTTCGACAGCGGTATGGGTAAGGACTTCGAAGATGGCAAACTTACCTTCGAGCAGGTTTACGAGTATGGTAAGAAGGTTGGCGAGCCAAAGCAGACTTCTGGCAAGCAGGAACTCTTCGAGGCTATCGTTGCTATGTATGCATAATACAACAGCATAATACTTTACTTTTGTACATTACGCGCCCCTCATTTCCGATGCATCGGATTTGAGGGGCGCATTTTTCCTTCGTTCTCACAAAATTTCTAAACTTGCAAAAAATATTTTGAAACTTTCAAAATATAAATCTAAACTTTCAAAATATAAATTCAAACTTTAGAAATTTTGCGGACAGCCTAGTTTGTTTGAAATGAATGGCGGCAAATAATAGAAAAGGATAGCGGCAAAAGTTTGCAACGAATGGCGGCAATACTTTCAAATGAACACAAAAAAGACCCTTCCGTCTCCTCGATTGAGGAGAGAGAAGGGTATACGAATTCAGCAATGTGGGACGAGAAGCAAGCAAGTGTTGGTACTTGTTAGTACTAGTGTTGGTGCAAGTGTTGGCGGATCACTCCTTTCCGAAGCTGACCGTTACACTGGCTGGTTTGTCAGCTGGTTGGCCGTTGGTCAGGCCTGGACGCCAGCGGGGCATGCCTGTAACGATGTTAAAGGCGGCTGTGTCGAGGGTGCTACCTGCTGATTTGGTCACTTCGGCACCATAGATGTTGCCTTTCTTGTCCACCTTGAAGCTGATGACCACATCGCCCTTGCCGCTCACGTCGGAGTGGAGGAGCTTCTTTTTCAGGTATGCCTGCAGGAAGATTTCTCCACCTGGAAATTCAGGGTCGGTGTCGCCTTCCACTTTGGCTGCCTGTTGGGCAGCAGCCTTGGCGATGCTGTCGGCTTTGGCGCCTTGCAGGACGGCTTCCCTGTTTTTGGAGCCGAATCCAGACATCTGTGCTTCTTTCAGCCTTGCGGGCACTTCAGTTATTTCTTGTGCGTTGGCTGTGAGTGCCAAGATGCTCAGTGCGAGCATCAGATAGAGCTTGTTCAGTTTCATATTCATCCCTTTTTGAAGTTTTACAGGTGCAAAGTTAGGAAAAAGTTGGGAGTTAGGTGTTAGGAGATGGGCTATATTTGATAGGGAATGAGGAATTTGGGATAGGGATTTGCCACTTTTTCGTGAAAAAGTAGGTCTCGGATAGCATTTTCTCACCAGCGTTGGTCACTTGTCAATAAAAATTCGTACCTTTGTACGCTTATTGTATCTAATCATTATTAAAAATAAAGAGAAATATTATGAGACTTGACGGAAGAAGAGAGAGTTCCAATGTGGACGACCGCCGTGGAAGTGGTGGCTTCAAGCTGGGTGGCAAGGGTGGCCTTGGCATCGGTTTTGCAATTGTGATTGGTCTGATCACTTATTGTGCGACGGGCGACTTGAACCAGGCGGTTCAGGTGGCAAGCAGTACAGGCGACGTGACGAGTGTCGTGACGGGTGGTCAGAATGGTCAGAACGAGGAATACCAGCCATCGGCTGAGGAGCAGGAGTTGGCATCGTTTGCCAAGAAGGTGCTCGCTTCGACCGAGGACGTATGGACAGCCGAGTTCCAGAAGATGGGCAAGACCTATGAGCCTCCTACGTTGGTGCTCTTCAGTGGTTCCGTGCAGTCGGGTTGTGGTGGTGCAAGTGCCAGCACAGGTCCTTTCTACTGCTCTGCCGACCAGAGTGTGTATATCGACCTTTCGTTCTTTATGAGCATGAAGTCTTCTTTGGGTAGTGATGGCGACTTTGCCTATGCCTATGTGATTGCTCATGAGGTGGGTCACCACGTGCAGTATCTCTTGGGTACGTTGGGCAAGGCTCATGCACAGATGTCGAAACTCTCGCAGAGCGAGGCAAACAAGATCAGTGTGCAGTTGGAGTTGCAGGCCGACAACTATGCCGGTGTTTGGGCACATCATGAGCAGAAGATGTTTGGCTCGCTAGAGGATGGCGACTTGGAAGAGGCGCTGGGTACTGCTCAGGTGATTGGTGATGACTACCTGCAGAAGAAGGCGCAAGGTTATGTAGTGCCTGAGTCGTTCAATCATGGTACGAGCCAGCAGCGCATGAAGTGGTTCAAGCGTGGCTTCACCACAGGAGATATTGCGCAGGGCAACACCTTTGCGTACAGTTACGACCAGCTGTAAGACATCATTTCGTCATTTCATTATTACGCAATCATATTAACTATTAACTACTAAACTTAATTAAAGATTATGGCAAATTTTTCATTGGAAATTAGTGCTGCTGTCAGCACTGCATGGGAATATGCAAAGAAGTATGGTCTGCTCATCGCAGTTATTTACCTGGTGGTGGGTGTCCTTTCTGGTGGTTTGCAGTCGATGGTGAATCCTTCATTTAGCGTGAGCGATCAACAGGCAATTACTGAGGCGATTGGTCGAGGTGACTGGGAAGGTATCGGAAAAATGGCGCAGGCTTATAACACCAGCATAGGCTCTAATATCAGCACGATGCTGGGAGGTCTTATCAGCACCATTGTCAGTGTGGGTCTTTATAATCTGGCACTCGGTTTGATGGGCGGTCGCTTCACAGAGGTGACTTTCGATGCTTTCAAACTTCCTTTCGCAACTTATCTGAAGGTGTTTGTGGTGAGCTTCATCACAGGTCTCATCTGCGTCGTTGCTTGCTTCTTCTGCATCATTCCTGTCTTCTTCGTGGCTCCTCGCCTGATCCTTGCTCCTGTTTATCAGGTAGAGCATCCAGAGGCAGGTATTGGTGAGTCTATCAGTGCTGCTTGGAAGATGACATCAGACAATACAATGTCTATGCTGGGTTTGGGTATCGTTATGGTTGGTATTATCATCCTTGGTTTCTGCTGCTGCTGCATCGGTATGTATTTTGCTCAAGCCATTGAGTTGTTTGCTCTGATTGCTGCTTACAACCAGTTGAAGGGCAATCTGCAATAATCACTAAAACACGATAGATTTGACTGTATCAGAATTGATCAATAAGACCGACAGGACTGCCTTCTCCTTCGAGGTGTTGCCACCAGTGAAGGGGACAGGCACTTCTGCTCTTTTTAGCACCATTGATGCGCTGAAGGAGTTCGGTCCTGAATATATCAACATCACGACCCACCGTAGTGAGTACGTGTATGTGGAACAGCCTGACGGCACTTATCTGCGCCATTTCGTGCGTCGCCGTCCAGGTACTGTGGCTGTGGCAAGTGCCATCATGCACCAGTATGGCATCAAGGTGGTGCCTCATGTGGTGGTGAGCGGCATGACGAAGGAGGACATTGAGTATATGCTGCTCGACCTCCAGTTCTTGGGCATTCAAGACCTCCTCATCCTGCGTGGTGACAAAGCGAAGGACGAGGCACGTTTCATGCCTATGAAGGATGGTTACAGCCATGCGACAGAATTGATTGAGCAGGTGAACCTCTTCAATCAGGGTAAGTTCATCGATGGCACGCCTATCAAGAACCCGGGCGCACCCTTCTCTTACGGTGTGGCTGCCTATCCTGAGAAACATGAGGAAGCACCTAATTTGGAGTTCGATCTTCAGGTGCTCAAGCAGAAGCAGGACATGGGTGCTGACTATGCCGTGACGCAGATTTTCTACGACAATGAGAAGTACTTCCAGTTTGTAGAACGTGCCCGAGAGGCAGGCATCACGATGCCTATCATCCCAGGCATCAAGCCGATGGCGAAACTCAGCCAGTTCAATGTGCTGCCCAAGACCTTCCATCTTGACCTGCCCGAAGCCCTCTCGAAAGAGATGGAGAAGTGCAAGACCGATGCGGAGGTGAAGCAATTGGGCATCGAGTGGGGCATCCAGCAATGTAAGGAACTGATGCAGCACCATGTGCCCAGCATCCATTTCTATTCGATGGGTGCGACAGAGAGCATCAGGGAAATCGCAAAAGAGATATATTAAGCTAGTTAAACTAGTGGAACTAGAGAAACTAGAAAGAGTAAAATGACCTTTGACCAGATTATAGCACAGGATACAGTGAAGCAGCACCTGCTCGAGGAACTTCAGCAGGGGAGGGTGCCACATGCTTTGATGCTGTATGGTCCAGAGGGTTGTGGAGCTTTGCCCATCGCTGTGGCATACGCCCAGCGGTTGTTGGGTGGAGGTCCGATGGCAGAGAAGTTGCAGCATCCCGACCTGCACTTCGCTTTCCCCATCTACAAGAAAACCAGTGGCAAGGATACTTATTGCGACGAGTTTCTGAAGGAGTGGAGAGAACAACTGCTAAGCCGTCCTTATTTCGGTATGTCCGAGTGGATGGAGATGTCGGGGGCAGAGAACCAGCAATTGGTCATCTATGCCAACGAGAGTGAGGCGATTGTTCGCAAGCTCAGTTTGAAATCTAGTCAGGGAGGCTATAAGGTGATGCTCATCTGGCTGCCTGAGAAGATGAACACGGAATGTGCCAACAAGCTTCTCAAGCTGTTGGAAGAGCCACCATCACAGACAGTGTTCCTGCTGGTGAGTGAACAGCCTGACAAGGTGCTGCAGACGGTGAGGAGCCGTACACAGATGATGGCTGTGCCAAGATTGACGGAACAGGAAGTGGAGCAGGCGCTCATTGAAAGATATAGCATCCTGCCAGCCGAAGCCAAGCGCATAGCCCGTTCGTGCAACGGCAATATGGCACAGGCCTTGCGCACCATCACGTCCGATGCTGAGGGCGAATACTTTTTCGATCTCTTTGTGGAATTGATGCGACTCTCCTATGTCCGTAAGGTGAAGGAGATGAAATTGTGGAGTGAACGTGTGGCAGGGATGGGCCGTGAACGCATCAAGGCCTTTCTCGACTATTGCCAGAAGATGGTGCGTGAGAACTTCATTTATAACTTTGGACGCCAGTCGGAACTGAACTACATGACCGAACAGGAGTCTCAGTTTGCCGTCAAGTTCGCCCCGTTCATCAACGAGCGCAACGTCATCGGCATCATGAATGAACTCTCGCTTGCCCAACGCGACATCGCACAGAATACCAACCCTAAGATTGTGTTCTTCGATTTCGCTCTGAAAATGATTGTACTGATAAAAAATAGATAAATGACAGAATTTAAATGTGGAAATTGTTGTGGCGACATTAGTGTGAAAGGATGCAGTCGTCATGCAGATAAACTCAATACATACGATTGGATGGCCGACCTGCCTGATAATGCAGCGGCTTGTGAGTTGGTGGAGGTGCAGTTCAAGCCTCCACGCAAGGGATATTTCTTGAATGTGAACAAACTTCCGTTGGAGAAGGGCGATGTGGTGGCTGTAGAGGCAAGTCCTGGACACGACATCGGCACCGTCACGATGACGGGTCGATTGGTTCCCTTGCAGGTGAAGAAGGCTAACCTCAAACCTGGCACTGAGCTGAAGAAAATCTATCGCAAGGCTCGTCAGACAGATATAGAGAAGTGGGAGGAAGCCAAGAAACGTGAGCATGAAACCATGATTGAGAGCCGTCAGATTGCCCTCCATCTGGGTTTGCAGATGAAGATCGGTGATGTGGAGTATCAGGGTGATGGCAACAAGGCAATTTTCTACTATATCGCTGACGAACGTGTCGATTTCCGTCAACTCATCAAGGTGTTGGCTGACCGTTTCCGTGTGCGCATCGAGATGAAACAGATTGGTGCACGTCAGGAGGCTGGACGTATCGGTGGTATCGGTCCTTGTGGACGTGAACTCTGCTGTGCTACTTGGATGACCAATTTCTCTTCTGTCAGTACTGCTGCAGCACGTTTCCAAGACCTCTCTCTCAATCCGCAGAAATTGGCAGGACAGTGTGCCAAGCTCAAATGTTGCATGAACTACGAGGTGGATCAGTATATGGAGTCGCTCAAGCGTCTGCCTTCTCGTGAGATTACGCTGCACACGCAAGACAATGAGTATTTCTTTGTGAAGGCAGATATCCTTGCCCACATGGTCACCTATTCTACTGACAAGAAAATGCTGGTCAATGAAAAGACCATCCCTGCTCGTCGTGCCTTCGAGGTGATTCAGATGAATCGTAACGGTCAGAAGCCAGCCTCGCTCGATGAGAAGGAAAGACAGGAAGTGCCTGTGTCAGCCGACTTGCTCGATCAGGAGAATATCAATCGTTTCGATGGTCAGAACAAGCGTCACAAAAAGAAGAAAAAGAAGCATGGTGGCAACGGAGGAGGAACGAAAGAATGACAGGCATCCGTACATTATCCATCTATATAGGGATGCTCTGCCTCGCTCTCTTTACAGCGTGTCAGGATAATCTCTATTATACGCTCTATCAGGACATGCCTCAGCACCAATGGGACAGCAACGACTCGCTTTGTTTCAGCATTCCACCGACTGAGCACGATTTGGATGTTGCAGTCACATTGGGGGTGCGCACTACAGCTTCGTTCCATTATAAGGACATTGTAGCACGTGCAGAACTGTTGGATGGCGATTCTGTCATTTCTTCCACACCGATGAACATCACGCTTTATAACAATGATGGAGAGGGCACTTCTGGAGGCATTCTTGTGACGGAGAACTATTCCAAGCCTCAAGCACTCCACATGCGGGCAAACCATCACTACACCCTACGTGTCACCCACCTTATGCGCCTCAATCCTTTAGATGAGGTGCAGAGCGTTGGTATCATTGTAGAACGCTGATGCTCACTCTCCCCACAGGGGCTCATCCAGCCTTTGGGCGAGAAAGGGTGTGAGGGCATGGGCAAATGCCTCAGAAAGGTTGACCATTCTTCCCTTGCCGTTCAGGTAAGGATTGATATATCTTTTTTTCGACACCACCGTCTTGGCGCCTATGTGGTCTCCTCTGTGGATGTGGCGCAATGCCCTGAATCTTTCCCAATCCTTTCGTGCCTCTTCATCCTGTTGGAGCAAGGCGATGACTTCACTTTCGGTTTTGTATAGGTCGTTCTTGCTGAGCACCCCTCTGGCGATGTGCTGACAGAGCAGTTCGGATAATGTCTGCATTGCAAAACGGTCTTCATCTGCCACATAGATTTTCGAGGTGTCAAGTGCTGCCAAACAGAATTCCTCAGCTATCTTAAAGTCGTCAAACATCAGTTCCTCTTCCCCTTCTTCATTCTTGCCTACCATCAGATGATCATACCACTCGATGACCTTCTCCTTGGGTGCAATCTGGTAGTTCACGCAGTTCGACAGTGTGTACTCCAAACGGTCAGCCGACAGCTTGGGCGAGTCATTGTCTGCGATGGGGTATTGGTGATAATCTGACACCTCTTCCAAGGTGATGCCCCATTCCTTCAGACGGGTCATGATTTCAGGTGAAGATGCGATGAGGCTTTCTGTTCCGTTCTCTGTTGATTCCTGTTTTAGGTGGTCGCCATTCAGGAAGTCAATCACATGTGCGAAGGTCGGGGTGGCGATGTCGTGCAAAAGTGCTGCAATCGTCTGCTTTTTGTCCTGTGTGAAGTGCCATACAATCAAAGCGCACCCTACGCTGTGTTTATATCTCGAGTAGTTGTCCAGCCCTTCAAACATTGGGAACGATGTGTATTCACATCCACAATGCATGCCCACATCCTTCAATCGCTGCATGGCGGGAGCCTCAGCCAAAGGTCGGATGAAGTCAGGAATAGACGGGTTATATATTTTCCACATGGTCATTTGCTTTTGAACTGCAAAGATACATATTTTTCACCTTTCCCTTTTTACTTTTCAGTGAAAAATCGTACCTTTGCACATTATGAAGCGACTTCATTCCATCATGTTGGCTGGTACAGGCAGTGATGTTGGCAAGAGCATCCTTGCCACAGCCTTGTGCCGTATCTTCTTGCAGGATGGTTATACCCCTGCTCCGTTCAAGGCACAGAATATGGCTTTGAACTCCTACGCCACGCCTGAAGGATTGGAGATTGGACGTGCTCAAGCAGTACAGGCAGAAGCGGCTGGCATCCCTTGTCATACGGATATGAATCCTCTGTTGTTAAAGCCGCAGAGCGACCACACCAGCCAAGTGGTGCTGAACGGGGTGCCTATTGGCAATAGGGATGCCTATGACTTCTGGCGAAAGAACCCATCAAAGCCCATTCACTCCAATGTCCCCATGATTGATTTCCGTCAGGAGGTCAGCGCAGCCTTTGACCGTCTCAATACCCAATACAATCCCATCGTGCTGGAGGGGGCGGGTAGCATCTCTGAAATCAATTTGCGTGATCATGACCTTGTGAATATGCCGATGGCTCGTTATGCCAATGCTGATGTGATTCTGGTTGGCGACATTGATAGGGGAGGGGTCTTTGCCTCTTTATATGGGAGCATTGCCTTGCAGACCCCAGAGGACAGGAAACGCATCAAGGGCATCATCATCAATAAGTTCAGAGGGGACTTACGGTTGTTTGATGAAGGCAGAAAGATGCTGGAAGACCTTTGTGGGGTGCCTGTCTTGGGCGTTGTGCCCTATTACAAGGACATTCACATTGAGGAAGAAGACAGCGTAGATCTTGCTGTCAAGTCCAAGACTGCAGAACAGGGATGTGTGAATGTGGCTGTGGTGCTCTTGCGTCATCTTTCCAACTTTACGGATTTCAATGTGCTGGAACGAGATCCACGTGTGCATCTTTTCTATACGAACAATACGGAAGACTTCTTGAAGAGTGACATCATCATTCTGCCTGGTTCGAAATCAACCCTTAGTGACCTCTATGAACTGCGTCGCAACGGTGTGGCTCAGGCGATTGTGCGTGCCCATCGAGAGGGTGCAACTGTGATGGGCATTTGTGGCGGTTATCAAATGATGGGTGTTGAGGTGTGCGACCCAGAGCATATAGAAGGGAATATGGAACGTCTACCAGGATTGGGACTTCTGCCCGTTACGACCACCATCACAGCAGAGAAGACCACCCGCCAGGTTACTTTTGATGGGGGTATGCAGGGGTATGAGATACATTGTGGAGAGACGCACCCTTGTACTGATACTCCCCAGTGTCCGTTAGTGACGTTGGAAGATGGGTCGCCTGATGGCTATAAGGTGTCTGACAAGTGTATGGGTACTTATATTCACGGCATTCTCGACAATGCAGCTTTCATTGATACGCTGTTGTCGCCCTTTGCAGAGAAACTCAAAGATCGAAGCCAATCATTTGACTATCGTGCCTTCAAGGAACAGCAGTATGACCTGTTGGCTGATCATGTACGAAAGCATTTGAATATGGACTTACTCTACCAAATTCTCTCCTCAAACCCCAATTCTTCAATTCTATCATGATTGACGGACACGGTGATGACATATATTGTTACGAGGGTATTCGGATGAACTTCAGTTCCAATATCTATGCCCATGCCGACCTGACGGAGTTGGAGGCGTATTTGTGTTGTCATCTTGACCTGATTCGTTCCTATCCAGAGCCTTCGTCCCATTCGTTGGAGGCGATGATAGCGCATGAGTATGGGGTAGGTGCTGACGAGGTGTTGGTGACCAGTGGTGCCACTGATGCGATTTATCTGATTGCACAAGCTTTTCGTGATAAACCTACATTCAGGGTGTTTCATCCCACGTTCTCCGAATATGAGGATGCCTCTCGTCAGTTTGGCTATCAAGAGGGCAATGAGTCGGATCTCTGTTGGCTCTGCAACCCTAACAACCCAACGGGTGAGGTCTTTTCTATCTCTTATATCGAGGCACTTGCTGTCCAACATGATTTGCTTGTTATCGACCAATCCTACGAAGACTATACCCATGCCCTGATGCTTTCCCCCAAGGAAGCCGTGCGTATGGGCAATGTCCTGCAACTTCACTCGATGACCAAGCAATATGCCATTCCAGGTCTTCGGGTGGGCTATGTGGTGGGCTCTTCACGACTTATCGCCACGCTTCGGAAGCACTATCGTCCTTGGGCGGTCAATGCTCTTGCGATAGAAGCTGGTAAGTGGTTGCTGACTCATCAGCAAGTTTTTCCCAACCTTACGATCTATCTGCAAGAGACCCAAAGGTTGCGTGAACAGCTGAATGCCATCAAGGGAGTGAAAGCATTTGATACACAGACAAACTTTTTCCTATGCACCATCGAACCTCAAACTGCAACCTCTCTGAAGGATTATCTCGCCATTAGGCATGGTATCCTGATCCGTGATGCTTCCAATTTCCGAGGTCTCACTCCTCACCATTTCCGCATTGCCACCCAGTCGCCTAAAGAGAACGACACACTAGTGGATGCCATCCAACAATTCATCGCTCAACAAGTATGATTTCACAGACTTGCATATTACCGTTGCTCATAGGTTGGGTGCTTGACCTGTTGCTAGGCGACCCACAATGGATGCCCCATCCTGTTGTGTGGTTTGGCAAGATGATTGCGTTTGGAGAGAAGCAGCTAAATAGAGGGACGCATCGCAAGTTCAAGGGTGCCTTGTTGGCCATCTTCCTGGTGGTGTTTGTCTTTGGAATATGCTGGGTGATAGACCATTTCCTCAGCGATTGGGTTTCCATCCTCTTCCGTTCCCTCATCATCTTTTGGTGCCTTGCAGGTACTACCCTGATTCGTGAGGTGCGCCAGACCTTCCTGGCTGTTGACCGTTCACTGGAGGAAGGACGCAAGCAGGTGGCTCGTATTGTGGGACGTGACACAACTGAACTTTCAGCCCAAGAGATTCGAACGGCAGCTCTTGAGACCCTTGCTGAAAACCTCAGTGATGGTGTCATTGCCCCTCTCTTCTGGCTCGCTATTGGTGGCGTGCCTGGTATGTTGGCATACAAGATGGTGAATACCCTCGACTCAATGATAGGTTACAAGACCGACCGTTACAAGGACTTTGGTTGCTTTGCTGCCCGTCTGGATGATGTGGTCAACTACATCCCAGCTCGCATCACCGCCTTCCTGATGGTGCTCGCATCATGCAAGCTTTCCCTGCTGAAATTTGTTGCCAAGTACGGCTCCCAACACGCTTCCCCCAATAGCGGTTATCCAGAAGCTGCCCTTGCTGGCATCTTGAATTGCCGATTTGGTGGTCCTCACACCTACTTCGGTCAACTCTTCGACAAACCTTTCATCGGCGAGAATGACCGTTTGTTGACGACCAAAGACATGCAGGTGGCTGTTCGTATCAATCGTACAGCCGAGTGTGTCACCATCCTCCTTCTCCTTATCCTATATTTCACATTTGACATTCTCCATTTGACATGAAAAAAATAATCCTCATTACTGGTGGTCAACGTTCAGGTAAGAGCCAATATGCTGAGCGTCTTGCCCTTTCCCTCAGTCCTCATCCCGTCTATGTGGCGACGGCTCATGTGTGGGATGACGAGTTTCGTCAACGTGTCCTTAAGCATCAGGAACGGCGAGGTGCTGAGTGGGACAATATCGAAGAAGAGAAACACCTCAGTCGTCACGACCTGACAGGACGTGTGGCTGTGATTGACTGCATCACCCTCTGGGGCACCAACTTTTTCTTCGAACTCCAAGATGTGGACAAGGCACTGGATGCTCTTAAGGCTGAGTTCGACCGATTCATTGCTCAAGATGCCACCTTCATCTTTGTCACTAATGAGATCGGTTCTGGTGGTGTGAGTGACAATGCCGTGCAGCGTCAGTTCACCGACCTACAGGGTTGGATGAACCAGTATGTAGCCCAATATGCCGATGAGGTCATTCTGATGGTCAGTGGCATACCAGTAAAAATCAAATAGCTCCCCTTCATTTTTATGCAGACATTCAATATCACTCCCCCTGATGAGGCACTTCGTCCCCTCATCCAAGATAAAATCGACAACCTCAACAAGCCCAAGGGTTCGTTGGGACGTCTCGAAACGCTTGCCATGCAGATTTGTCTTGCCCAGCAGACGCTCACCCCCTCCTTGTCGCATCCCTGTCACCTCCTTCTGGGTGGGGATCATGGCATCGAGCGTGAAGGAGTCAGTGTCTCTCCGCGTGAAGTGACTTGGCAACAGATGATTAACTTCACCAAGGGTGGGGGAGGTGTCAATATGTTCTGCCGTCAGCATGGATTCCATCTGCGCATTGTCGATGTAGGCGTGGATCACGACCTCTCTCAAGTGCCAGGCATTTTGAATCGTAAGATAGCTTGGGGCACACGCAACTTCCTCCATGAAGCAGCGATGACACCAGGCGAATACGACCGCACTCTTCGTGTGGGCATCGATTTGGTGGATGCGTGTCACGCTGAAGGGTGCCAAGTGATTTGTGTGGGTGAGATGGGTATTGCCAACACCTCCCCTTCTTCCATCTGGATGAGCCTCTTCTGTCAGCTTCCTTTGGACGAATGTATTGGAGCAGGGGCAGGGTTGAATGCCGCAGGTATCAGTCATAAACGTGACATCCTCCATCAAGCCCTCGATCACTTTACCTCTCACCTCACCCCTCACACTTCACCCCTCACCCATCTCATCATCCGTTACTTTGGCGGTTTCGAGATGGTCGCCGCCATCGGTGCGATGCTCCGAGCTGCCGAACTGAAAATGCTCATTCTCGTGGATGGCTTCATCATGACAGCATGCGCTTTGGCCGCTTGCCGACTCTACCCTGAAGCTCAAGCCTATATGATTTTTGGACATTGTGGTGACGAGAGTGGACACCGCCGTATGCTTGATGCCCTCCATGCAGAGCCGCTCTTGACTTTAGGACTGCGCTTGGGCGAGGGAACGGGTGCCCTTTGTGCGTTCCCCATTGTCGATTCCGCAGTTCGAATGTTGAACGAAATGAATAACTTTGACCATGCAAACATCACCAAGTATTTTTGATCGGCTCTACGCCGCCTTTATCTTCTTCACCCGACTTCCCTTCTGGCGACTGCATCAGCCCCCCAAGGAAGCCTACGCCACCGTCGTGGAACACTGGCCCCTCACGGGTTGGTTGACTGGTGGCATCATGGCGGTCACCCTCTTTGGAGCGTGCCACATCCTGCCGTTCCCCATCGCAGTCATCTTGGCAGTCATCGTACGTCTCTTGGTGACGGGTGCTCTTCATGAAGACGGACTCGCCGACTTCTTCGATGGTTTTGGTGGGGGTACAGATCGACAGCGCATCCTCACCATCATGAAGGATTCCCATATCGGCACGTATGGTGTCATCGCTCTCATCTTCTATTTCCTGCTGCTGGTGGGCATCCTTGCCTCGTTGCCTCCTATGACGGCTGTATTGGTCATCTTGGCTGCAGATCCTTTGGCGAAGATGTTCTCGTCTCAGATTGTCAATCTCATGCCCTACGCCCGTCGTGAAGAGGAAGCAAAAAACAAGACTGTTTATCGTCCCATCGGGATGGGTGCGACAATCAGTCTTGCCTTGCAGGGTTTGCTACCTTCCCTGCCTCTTATACTCTTGACCAACACGGTATGGTGGCTCGCAGCTCTTGCACCCATCCTCACCGTTACCCTCTTGTTCCTCTTCATCTGGCGGAAGTTGCAAGGTTATACAGGTGATTGCTGCGGTGCCGTTTGCCTCCTCGCCGAACTGTCCTTCTATTTGGCCGTTCTGTTGTTCAATGTCGATTGATTTATTTGAGCACAGCCTTCACGTTGGTCACCATGTTCTTGTGCTGTTCGTCAGGCTCAGTGAGCTTTGAGGTGAGCGCCACATTGCCAGCCTTATCCTTGGTGGAGAAGGTGCCAGTGTAGATGATATCGCTGTTGTTGTATAGCGTAGCCTCCACAAACACCTTGTACGTTCCCTGTGGTACAGCCTTACCTTGCTGGTCGGTGAAGTTCCAAGTGAAGGTTTGTGCGCCGCTTGCTTGAGGAGTGGCTCCTGTAACAGCATCCAGTTGCTGGTCAGTCTGCTCACTGGCTTTCGCCACCTTCACCCATGTGGGTACACAAGCAGGACGCATAACATAGCCTCGTTGTGCTGGAGCATTGCCACGAGCACGTCCCTTGGCGGTGAACGAAGTGACAAAGAGGGTCTTTACGACATTTCCCTTGTCGTTCTCAATCCAGACAGCGTACTGGTTAGAACCAGGACCTCCCTGCTTCTCATAATTGAAGGAAACCTCAAGGCTCTTGCCTTTGTTCTGACCCATTGCAGGAACAGCCAGCATGACCGCGAGCATGGCGGTAATGATTTTCGTTAGTTTCATGATTGCAATTTTTGTTGTGTTTGTATATAAATTTTGATAAAAAAAGGTCAAATATTAATATTCCTCCTCGTCCCATAGAAAATCTTCCTTCGACGGGTAGTCAGGCCAGATTTCCTCGATGGATTCGTAGATGTCACCTTCATCCTCGATTTCTTCGAGGTTTTCTATCACTTCGAGTGGGGCGCCTGAACGGGTGGCATAGTCAATCAGTTCTTCCTTGGTTGCTGGCCAAGGCGCGTCCTCCAGTTTAGATGCTAATTCAAGTGTCCAATACATGATATTTCTCGTTTAGTTTTTTAGTTTATTTGTTTTGGGCTGCAAAGATAATGCTTATTTTTTTCTCTGCAAAATAATTTCGGGATGTTTTTCATCAGCGTTCAGTTTTCGTGCCAAGACGAAGAGGTAGTCGCTGAGTCGATTGACGTAGGAAATGACGTGGGCATCCACCTCTGCACCTTCTTCGACAAGGGCGAGGATGCGTCGTTCCGCACGTCGGCAGACGGTGCGGCAGACGTGTGCGACAGCAGCGGCTCTGCATCCGCCTGGCAGAATGAAACAGCGGAAGGGGGGCAGGATGGCGTTGATGGCGTCAATCTCCTGCTCGATGTCTGTCACCATCTCGTCTGTCACGATAGGACTGGTCTTCTGCCGAGTGGGATGGTGATCGGGCTCATTGTCTGTGGCGAGATAACCTCCCACCACGAAGAGCTGGTTCTGCACGTCTGTGAGGAACTGGACATCGTGCTCGTTGGTGCAATAGGTGATGAGTAGCCCAATCTGTGAGCAAAGCTCGTCGATGGTGCCATAGGATTCGAGTCGGGCACAGGTTTTGCTGACTCGCTGACCGCTTGCGAGGGAAGTAGTCCCTTGGTCGCCTGTTCGGGTGTAGATTTTCATATTTGTTAGAATTGAGGGTTTAGAGTAAATAATTCTGTTTGATGCGTTTATTGTCAAAAATGATCATTCCACGTTTCCTCATGTCGAAGGTGATGATGGTGCGTGAGTCATCCACCATCCGTGTCCAGAGGTTAGCGTTCTCATTGTTGATGTGTTCGAGAATGAGGACGGTGTCTGGTGTGACAGTCTGCAACACCTCTTCACATTGTTGACTGGCCTTCTCGCCCTTCTCATCAATGACGACGATGGGCTGTCCTTGGAAGTGGTTCCGGATGCGGAAGAGCTGCTGCTGCATGGGAGAGGAGAGCTTCTGCTCGTCGTAGGCATAGTAGGGCAATGACTCGAAGAGGACATCGCGCACCAGTTCGTACGCCCAGGGTGATTGAACACCAAACCCGCGTCGATGGATAGCGCGGGGGATAGCGGTGAGTATCAGAGATATGGTGCGTCGCAGATTCATTCCTTATTCTTCGTATGCCAGCATCTCTTCTTCGATGAGTGCTCTTTCCTCTTCTGGAGGTATGTGGTTGGGGACGGTGAAGACAAATTGTGCTCCTTCCGTATACTCCGTGTTGAGGTAGATGTCTCCTCCCAGTGCCCGAGCGATGAGCCGGCAGACGTAGAGTCCCAATCCGAGACCAGGGCTGTAGTGGTCGATTTTCTCGAAATGTTCGAAGATGACCTCCGCCTTCTCTGGTGGCACGCCCGTACCTGTATCAGTCACCACGAATTGCAGTTTCTCCCTGTCGGTATAATGTGCCACTTTAAGGGTGATCTTGCCGCTGCTGGTGTTCTTGCAGGCATTGGAGATGAGGTTGTCAAGCACTTGTCCGATGCGCTTCTTGTCTGAGCATAGGGTGATGCCCTCCTCCTGAGGCTTGTAGAGGATTTTCACATCTGGTAAAAGCAATTCCTTGTTGTCTTCTATGTGGGCAAGGCAAAGTTCATCGATGTTGATTTCCTCAAACTGGAAGTTGAATTCGCCCGTCTCCATGTTGCTGACTTCGATGATGTCATCGAGCGTGGAGAGCAGTTGGTCGTTGCTTTCCCGTATGTAGCCGTTGTAGGTGGCACGTTCTTCGTCGGAGAGGTCGTTCGACATGAGTTGTGCGAATCCCATGATGGCATTCAGTGGGGTACGTATTTCGTGTCTCATGTTCTGGATGAACACCGTCTTGACACGGTCGGCGATTTCTGCCTGATCCAATGCCCTTTGAAGTTGGTTGGCACGTCTTCTTTCTTCAGCGGCTTTAGTTTGTTTCCATCCGAGGAAGAAGGCGATGCCCAACGACAGGGCAAGCATCGTGAAGATGATAATGAGCGAGTTGCGCTTCATCTGTTCGTTGTGGGAAACGTATGCCTTGTGCGAACGGTAAGACGAGTTGATGAGAGGGAAGTACTTCGACACGCCCAACGCAAGTCGTCTGGAAGGGTAGGTGTTGGCATCTTCCATTGTGCACATCAGATAGGTGTAGGCACGGTCAATGTCGCCTTCGTCGTAGAGGGCGTGTGCCAGATAAGGTAAGGCCTCGTAGGTCGTGTAGCCGAACTTCAGGTTGCACAGGGCTGTGCTCGCTAAATAATAAATGTAGTCCTGGCGGTTGTTCAGCTGCTCGTTGGCAAATGCCAGCGCCATACCCATTCTGCAACGATCCATTCCCTGTGCCTTGGGGAATCGTTCCGTCAGCACCTTCACGGCTTTCTCGGGCTGATGGAGATAGACCGCCTTGTTGGCTGTGACGATGTCCTTCTCATACCCTTCTGGCACGAGTTCAAGGATTTTGTCGTAGAGTGTCACCATCTGCTTCTCCTCGTCCTGCATGATACTGATTTCAGCCATGTATTCGGCGATTCTCTCGTAGTTGTATCGGTAGGTGAGGTAATAGTGCAGCTGTTCCTCTCTCGACAGCTCCGATGGGTCTATGCTCTCCGTGAGGTTGTCGGCGCTGTGGTAGAGTCCCATGATGCCATAGGTGACGGATTCATTGAGTTTGACCCATGCCTGCAAATCTGGGTCCTGCTGATATTCTTCGGTTTTCTCGATGCGTTTCAGAACCTTCAAAGTTTCCCTTCCGTCGAAATGGGAAAGGGCTTTATACAGTTCCTTACATTTCTCCACATATTCTTCTATGTGGCACGAATTGACAATTTGTTCCAGGCTATCTACACGTTGTTGGCGCATCTTCTGATAATGTCTCTTATTCGCGATGACGCTGTCCAACTCCATCAGCACTTCTTCTACCTCCTTCTTGCTTTTTAGGTTATCCTGAGCAAAGATGGATAGAGGAATGTTTAACAATAGCAGTAATATGAAAACACGGAAATTCCGCATAATTTTTAATGAATAGGTTAGGACGAAATAGGTTATATGCCGCTCGCTTTCGCGATTTGACGGGACAAATGTAGGGAATACTTTGGTAAAAATACAAGAATTTTTGGGCTTTTTTAGGCAATTTCGGGAAAAATAATCATTTATGAGGATTTTTTTATCACTTTTTGTGCTAACTTTGCATGAAAATTGCAGCACATGGTTAGCATTTCACGCATCAATCTTCCCACCGTCGATTCGACCAATTCCTTTGTTCGTGCGATGTTGCAGGAAGAGGGGACGGGACACGTGATGTCGGCGAATTCATTGCCAGGTTTCACCTTAGTGGTGGCAGACGACCAGACGAAAGGTCGAGGACAGCAAGGGAATGCGTGGGAGACGGAGAAGGGCAAGAATTTGACCTTTTCGCTGCTATGCCATCCCGACTTCATCTTGGCATCCCGTCAGTGGTTGCTTTCCCAATGTATGGCTGTGTCGATTCAGCAGACCCTTGCCCAGTATGTGGAGGGCGTGGAGGTGAAGTGGCCCAACGATATCTATGTAGGTACGCAGAAAATCAGTGGCACATTGATTGAATGTGATTTGCAGGGGAAGCACATCTCCAACTGCATCATAGGGGTGGGCATCAACATCAATCAGACCATTTTCCGTAGTGATGCCCCCAATCCTACCTCGTTGCAGCTGCTCACAGGTCGGGAACACGACCGTGAGGAAGTTCTCTCCTCGTTGCTGGATCACTTCCAGCACCACTATGCCCAGTTGCAGTCGGGGCAGGAGGACATCATCCGCCAGCTCTATATGCAGCACCTCTACCGTCGTGAGGGTTTTCATCGTTATCGTGATGTGCGTGGCGAGTTTATGGCTGAGATTGCAGAGGTGGAGCCGACAGGGCATCTGCGCCTCCGTTTCGAGGATGGCAACATGGTGCGCTACGAGCTGAAGGAAGTACAATTCATCAAAGACTAAAATGCAGAAAGTTTTGAATCCAAAGAACATACATATTGCTGATTACAACTACGACTTGCCCGACGAGCGCATTGCCAAGTTCCCTTTGGCAGAGCGTGATGCCAGCAAGTTGCTCATCTATCATCAGGGTGAGGTGAGCGAGGACGTCTTTTCCTCCTTGCCCAAATACCTGCCCACAGGTGCCTTGATGGTCTTCAACAACACGAAGGTCATTCAGGCACGTTTGCATTTCAGAAAAAGCCCCTCCGTCTCCAACGGAGCCGAGGTGCAGGGTGCCCTCATCGAGGTGTTCTGCCTCGAACCAGCCCTCCCCAACGACTACCAGCTGAACTTCTCCCAAAAGGGGAGTGTGCAGTGGTATTGCTTGGTGGGCAATCTGAAGAAATGG
>Ga0310786_10001854_pt1 | contig 33599 bp, 31 predicted proteins | sample AusTroGonzalo_MG_FD_203881 | JGI IMG/M metagenome (GOLD analysis project Ga0310786, IMG submission 203881) | Bovine rumen microbial communities from tropical cattle in Woodstock, Queensland, Australia - Gonzalo_03 (v2) (version 2) | ecosystem: Host-associated > Mammals > Digestive system >... | reverse complement strand
TCGATGGCTTTGTCAACAATATAATCCAGTGCGCTCTCGTCGAATGTGAGTTGCACGCCGTCCATCTGCATGAGTTTGCAGTACTGCTTGGTGATGGCGTTCTTCGGTTCGGTCAGAATGCGCTTGAGGGCAGGGCGGTCGAGCGGCTCGAGGTAGGTGATGATAGGCAGTCGGCCGATGATCTCGGGGATCAGACCGAACGCCTTCAGATCCTGCGGAGCGATGTACTGGAGCATGTTGTCCTTGTCGATGCGTTTGGTCTTGTGCTGCGACTCAAAGCCTACCACCTGGGTGTTCAGGCGCTGGGCGATCTTCTTCTCTATACCGTCGAACGCGCCGCCGCAGATGAACAGGATGTTCTGCGTATTGACGTGTATGAACTCCTGCTCGGGGTGCTTGCGTCCTCCCTTGGGCGGCACGTTCACCACGGCGCCTTCGAGGAGTTTGAGCAGCGCCTGCTGCACACCCTCGCCCGACACATCGCGCGTGATAGACGGGTTATCGCTCTTGCGGGCGATCTTGTCTATCTCGTCAATGAACACGATGCCGCGTTCGGTCTGCTCGAGGTCATAGTCTGCCTCCTGTAACAGGCGTACGAGCAGTGACTCCACATCCTCGCCCACATAACCGGCTTCGGTGAGCACTGTGGCATCAACGATGGTGAACGGCACAGCGAGCATCTTCGCTATCGTGCGCGCCATGAGGGTCTTGCCCGTACCGGTTGAGCCGACGAGGATGATGTTCGACTTCTCGATATCCACGCCGTCATTCGTGTCCTGCTGGAGCAGACGTTTGTAATGGTTATACACGGCTACGGCGAGGTGCTTCTTCGCCTCGTCCTGCCCGATGACATACTGATCGAGGAACGCCTTGATCTGCGTGGGGCGCGGCAGGGTCTTCATGTCCAACTTGCCGTTGTTGATGATCCCGCTCTGGGCTGCCTCTGCGCGATCCTTGGCCTGACGTTGTTTGCGCTTCTCTGCGCTGCCGTCATCAACGTCCTCTATATATTCGTACTGCTGCTCGAGGATAGCATGAGCGTTCTCGATGCATTCAAAGCAGATGAACTTGCCATCCGTGCCCTGAAACAACTGCTCGTACGGTACTTCCTTTCCGCAGAATGCACAACGTCCTGTATTCTTCTTACTCATAAATTATCTCTCCGCTTTGGTGTAAACGCGGTCAATCATGCCGTAGTCAAGAGCCTCTTTAGCAGTCATCCAATAGTCGCGGTCAGCATCCTGACGGATCTTCTCCACGGCTTGGTGCGAGTGGTCGGCGATGATCTGGTAGAGTTCGTCCTTTAACTTCAGGATCTCGCGCGCAGTGATCTCGATATCGCTGGCTTGACCTTGGATGCCCCCCATCGGCTGATGGATCATCACGCGGCTGTGCGGCAGTGCGCTACGCATACCTGCTTCGCCGGCTACGAGCAGCACGGCACCCATGGATGCAGCCATACCTGTACACATCGTGCTGACCTTCGACGACACGAACTGTATGGTGTCATAGATGCCGAGTCCGGCATATACGGAGCCGCCCGGGGTGTTCAGGTACAGATGGATATCACGGTCGGGGTCGCTGGAGTTCAAGTACAGCAGTTGTGCCTGGATGACATTCGCCGTGTAGTCGTTGATCTCCGTGCCGAGGAAGATGATGCGATCCATCATCAATCGTGAGAATACATCCATCTGCGTTACGTTGAGCTGGCGCTCCTCAAGGATCGACGGGCTGATATAGTTTGCTTTAGGCTGCGAGGCTACGGATGCCTGCATCACTTTCTCCACATGCATGCTGTTCATGCCCTGTGCGGTAGCATACTTCAAGAAATCGTTCATAGTGTTTATGCTTTTCAATTTACGACAAAAGAGGCTACCCGTACGGCAGCCCCTATACCTTTAAGGGTGTATCCACTTATGCAAGTTTGTTGATGTAGATAGCCAACTTCGACTTGAGGTTAGCTGCCTTGTTGTCGTGGATGATATTGCGCTTAGCCAGCTTGTCAAGCATCGAGCTTACCTTCGGCAGCAATGCTGCAGCTGCTGCTTTGTCGGTAGTAGCGCGCAAGTCGCGAACGGCGTTGCGGGCGGTCTTTGCATAATAGTGGTTGCGAGCCTTGCGGGTCGCGGTCTGGCGTATGCGCTTCAAAGAAGATTTGTGATTTGCCATCTGTTTTCAATGAGGGTATCCAACCCTCTTAGTTTTTTTATGGTTAAACGTATAATTATTTTGTAGTCCATAGCAGAGTCGAACTGCTCTTTAGAGAATGAAAATCTCTCGTCCTAACCGATAGACGAATGGACCATCGCGTTCGGCAATTTATGCACGCGGCACAAAAAGCGACTGCAAAAATACAACAAAAAATTGAATTATGCAAATTTTCGCGAAGAAAAATCACTTTTTTGCACAAATATTTGCACTTTTCATTTGTTTTTAGTATCTTTGCATGTCAAAATATAACACAAAATCGTAATGACAGCAGAAAATAATCGTACATTTGTGGTCAGAAAAAGCCATCTCGTTGTACTCAACATATTGTTTGCGTGCCTGTTCGGTGTAGTCGCCCAGACCCAGGCGCAAGAGAAGTCTATCAAAGACAGCGGTCTGGAGCAGCATGACTTCTTCGACCCGACCCGTAAGGAGCAGGTGGAGGAGACGTATTCGTTCGGTATATCGTATCATCTGGAGGGTGGTTATGCGCAGGATCACCAGCGGATGACCAGTGATACGATCAGTGCGTTGTTTCTTCACGGTGCGCGTGTAGGTGCGCAGGTTGAACTGTTTCTGCCCAAGCGTTTCTCGGTGAATATAGGTTTGCTGTATAGCGTGTTGTACGGCGTGAGTCGTCAGCATTACCACTCCGTTGATGCAGATCAGGTACAAACAGAGGTGTTGAACAACCATATCGTAGAGCACGCGCTCACGATACCCGTGCGCGTACAATATACTATACCGCTGTGGAAGCAGTTGTCAATGCACTTCTATGGCGGCCCGCAGTTGATGATCGGTCTGGCTGAAACCGACTATGTGGATGCGCAGGTGAGTGGCGCCACGCGTGAGTGGCTCATCGCGCAGGGCAGGCATGTGCAGACGTATGACAAGTACATTGCCAAAGACCTTTTCCGCACGAATGTCATGTTAGGCGTAGGCGGCGGCTTCACGTGGGATCGTTACCGCCTGGAGGCAGGTTACGACTTCGGTCTGAATAATCTCATCCGTACGCGTACGTACTCCAAGGATCGTATGTCGGAGTGGCAGTGGCATGTGAGTTTCGTGTATACCCTGTAAGACTGACAACTATTAATCATTCATCGTTTTGCATTTCCGGATCATCCAGCCGACCGAGGCTTTGCAGCCTTATATCTCCCGCTATGTGTTCGTGTTGGCGGAGGGATCGACCGATCTTATGTCACCGCCTGCCGGTGACCCGCGGTTCGTCAACGGCAAGCATGTGCAGCAACTGCTGCCGAACTACGGTAGTTTTATCTTCATACGGAACGCCATAGCAGAGCTCAGCGGCATACAAACCGACGAGCTGACGCTTCTTGGCGCAAACCAGAGGACCATCGGTCTGACTACCGTCAGCGGTTGGTTTGAAGGAATGTTGCTGGACTTCGAACCCGGCGGTATGCACGCATTGCTCGGCATTGATTTGCAGCAATTGTCGGAAAAAGTGCTGCGTGTATCCGATTACGGCAACGCAGCCCTGCTGCAACTCGACCGCATATTCAAGAACACATCCGCTGCCGAACAGATAGCGCCACTCATGGATGCGTTCTTCATGGGACATCTCCCGCCGAAGGAAGACCTCAACTACACCCGCATCCGTAAGGTCGTAGCCGCTTGCGATGCTGCCAAAGGTAACATCACGGCTGCTCAGATGGCGGCTGTGGCATGCTTGGGCGAACGCCAGTTCCTGCGCGTGTTCCGCACGTATGTGGGCATACCGCCCAAGCAGTTCGTAAGGCTCCGACGATTCCATCGTGCCCTGCAGTCCATGCAACAGACAGCAACTGCGGGCAAATCGATCGACCTGCTCGCCATAGCATTGAAACACGGCTACTATGATCTGAGTCACATGGCACTGGAGTTTCAGCAGATGGGCTGCGTGTCACCTAGTCATTTCAGAATGTTGGGTATCCCCCTGACAGCGGACTTTTCTGTATTCTTCGCATAGCAAAACAGAAAAAATCAACACTCCAATCGGGCTGGATGGCAAAATGTCCGATTTTTCATTTTATATATGCAAAAAAGGCCGTATCTTTGCATCAAATTTCAAACAATTATTTGTGTTATGCGAAAATTATCTATACTTATCATGCTGCTATCGGCTGCTGTTATGTATGCCGAGTCAATCAAAGGAACGGTGATAGATGCGCGTGGTGAGGCTATGCCGTTCGTCACAGTATCTGTTCTTGCACAGGATTCGTCGCTCATCACGGGTGCTATTACCGACGAGAAAGGTGAATACACCGTTGAGTGCCCTGCGCAACCTTATATCATCCAAGCCTCGTATATCGGTTATCAGACTGCCTGTGGCGGTCCGAACTTCGTGCTCAGGGAGGAGACGGAACGCCTGGCTGAAGTAGAGGTGAAAGCCAAGAAGCCGCTCATCGAACGGCAGATGGACAAACTGGTGCTGAATGTCAGTGCATCGCCTCTATCGGCTGGCTCAACCGGCAATGATATCTTGCGCCGCGCGCCGGGTGTGCGGATTGATAAGGACGGAAACATAACCGTCAACGGCAAATCCGTGGAGGTATACGTGGACGGCAAACCTTCGTACCTGAGCGGACAGCAACTCAAGGCGATGCTCGACGGTACGGATGGTAACACGATAGAGAAGATCGAGATTATCAGTAACCCCTCGGCGAAGTACGACGCCAGCGGACAGGGAGGTATCATCAACATCAAGACCAAACGGAACATGATGAAGGGGCTGAACGGTACACTGTCAGCCGCCTACGGAGGTATGTACTTCGGTGACGTGAAGCGGTACCTGCAGATGGATATGGTTTCGCTCAACCTCAACTACCGCGGTGAGAAGACCTACACCTTCGGTCAGTTGACGCAGGTCTATGCGCAGAACGATGTGGATTTTGAGAGTTATCGCGAGACACCCGCGCTCAAGAACTACTCCTATTCGCATTACAATATGGATTTTCAGTATTACATGCTCAAGGCAGGCAATGACTGGTATATCGATTCAGTGAATACGTTCGGGTTTATACTGCAAGTGCCGTATATGAAAGTGGATCAGCGGATCGTACCTGACGGCAACCATGCTTATACGATAGCAGGCGCAGATACAACGAACAGCATGACCAAGTCGTCGAACACGCTGGGTGCTCCGCAACACACGGCGAACATCAACTATACGCATACCTTCTCCGAAGCGCTGGAACGCGAGATCACAGTGAACGTGGACTACAACCGCTACAACAACCGCTCGCTCAACTACCAGCTGACGGATTACAGCAAACAGGTTAACGGGTATCAATCGCTCGGGCTGGATATCAACAGTAAGCAGATCGTGGATATATACAGCGCAAAGCTGGATTTTCAGACCAAGCTGTGGAAGACGGGGTTGCTCGAATGCGGCGTGAAATATGTGCTGTCAAGCACGAATAACAACATGACTACGGATTCGCTATTGGATGGAACACGTATCGGTATCAGCCCCTCGGATTTCATCTACGATGAGCATGTCGCAGCAGCCTATATCTCTGTGGGCAAGCAGTTTGGTGAACACTGGAACGCCAAGCTGGGTATCCGTGGCGAATATACGTACAGCCACGGTAACTGGAAATCAGCTGATTCGATTACCACCAAGTCGTATTTTGATCCCTTCCCGACCGCATATGTGGGTTATACCTCATCTCCGCTGGGAAAGATCGGACAACCGATAACCGTCAGCGCCAGTTATACACGGCGCATCAAGCGCCCGAGTTACTGGATGCTGAACCCGTTCGTGACGTATGTTGACGCTTATTCCGCACAGTTGGGAAACACGGACCTCAAGCCGGAGTTTAACAACGACGTAGAGGTACATTTCAGTTGGACGCAGTACCTGTCAATGACCTTCAATTTCGCCCATACGCAGGATATGTTCTCGTCCAAGGTGACGATTCATCCGGACGGTAAGGGATATTCACAATGGACTAATTTCGGTACCTGCACCACGCATGGCGTCAATGCGTCGCTGACTGAACTGCCGCTCGTGCCGAAGTTCGACGATGAGCATAAGGTCAACGGTGCGTGGTTAGCCTTGACAGTCAACGGCGGCTGGTTGCATTTCATCAACAGGTCGTACGAGACGCAGACGGATGGCAAACCCGTGTATGAGAACAGAAATCATTACGGCTATGTCAGCGGCACGCTGTCGGCGTATCTGCCCAAGGACTGGACTGTAACGTTTGACGGCAACTGGTCATCAGCGATGACCACGGGTTATAACCGGTCAGGAAGTACGTATTTCCTTGGTTTCGGCGTGCGTAAGATGTGGATGCAGAAGGGCTTGATCTTCAACCTCAATGTGCAAGACCTGGCACGTTCGATGTCGTTCCATAGCGAAGATCTGGGGCAGCAACCCGGGTATATCAGCTGGTCAAAGAATACCGTCCGTTCGCAGAAAGTCGTACTGTCCGTCACATGGATGTTCGGTCAGTATCAGCAGCACAAGCAACGTAAGGTCGGCGACATGGACGAGCTCGGTCGTCTCGGTGGCGGTGGAGGCGTGCAGAGCGGACAATAGCCTCGATGATCTCTCGATTAAACCTCGTTAAAACCTCGTTTAAACCCTATTTAGCCTCCGTTTTGCGTTGGCTGAGTGGGGCACGTCCGAGTTTGATTTGAAGGTGACGCGGAGCGATTGAGCACTGTGATCATGACCTATCATCGAAATCCGGTGCAAAAGTACAACAAAAAACGGAGAAATCCAAATTTTGGTCTCCGTTTTCCTGACATTTGTAAGGTTTTCGCGCAAAACGCAGAAAAATCTTCCTTTCGCAAAAAAAATCGGCTGAAAATTTGCATAATTCAAATGTTTTTTGTACCTTTGCAGCGATTTTGTTATGTTTTTTACGTAATTTACATAACATAAAACAACAGGAAGTTATCCAATACAAGAATGAGCATCACAGACAAAATAGATTGCTTGTTGGCAAAAACGGAAGATGGAGTAGTTCTGACTCCGTCTGATTTTGGGATGCCGGCTAAGCAACAGCCATCACTCATTGTAGCCTTAAACAGGATGGTTTCGGCTGGAAAGTTATCGCGCTTGGGCAAGGGTAAATACTACAAGCCTCACACCTCTGTTTTCGGTGAAGTACCTCCATCCACCTATGAAACAGTCAAAGATTATCTTGTCGAAAACAACAAGACGATTGGCTACATAACAGGAACAAATGCTTTTTCAGGGCTGGGACTGACGACGCAGATATCAGGAACCATACTCATTGGCACCAACACATACCGCCGTCCGAGGAACAGAGGAATAGAACGGATTGCATTTGTCTTGCAGCCCAACCCTATTTGCGAGGAAGAAATAGAATTGTATGTCATCTTGGATGCACTCCGCTTCATCAAGCGCATTCCCGCTTGCACTCCCGAAGAAGCGTTGGAAATCTTGATACCTACTATTAAGCGGCTCCATCGCGCTAAACAGCGCCGTTTGCAAGAATTGGCATTGGCCTATTCTCCCAGTGTCCGCGCGCTATTAGGGGCTATATATGAGAAACTATCCTTGCCACGCAAAGCACTTGCAAACTCGCTGAACGGGACGACTTATTACCGGTTGCCGATAGGAGAAGAAATATTACCTACTAAATCGAATTGGAGGATTATATGACACTACATGAAGATCAGAAGTTATTTGAGAATGCAATCTTGACAGCAGCACGTCCTGCTACTGAAGGAGGATTAGGCATCAAGCCCGGTTTCATTGAAAAAGATTACTGGATCTGTCGTTCTCTATATCTGCTTTCACAAAGTGATATATCGGAACACATTGTATTCAAGGGAGGCACAAGTCTAACGAAAGCGTACTGCATAGGAGCCCGCTTTTCGGAAGACATTGACATTGCCGTATTGGATGCCAATTCGATGAGTGGTAACCAGTTGAAAACCCTGATTCGCAAGACGGCTCATATCATGTCGCAAGGTTTGGACGAAATTCCAAGAGATGCAACGAGTAAAGGCTCACACTACCACAAAGCTTTTTACCAGTACCCGAAAGTAATAGATGAGGATAGTGGTTCAATCAAATCCGGTGAGTTGTTGCTGGAAATAAACAGTTTCGCCAATCCGTTCCCTTATCAAATATGCGAGGTCACAAGTTTTCTAACGCAATACATGCTATCGCACGATCTAAACGAAGCGATAGAGCAATATGGTATGCAACCTGTTAAATTGAAAGTACTGGACAAGATGCGCACCCTGACCGAAAAACTCGTGTCGCTGATGCGATGCTCGTTGGCGGATAAATATATGGAACAGATGAATGCCAAGATCCGGCATTTTTACGACCTGCATTACCTAGTGCAGGATGAGGATTGCAGAGCATATATACGCTCGAATGAGTTCCTCTCGGACTTTCGTGCGCTATTGGAGCATGACCGACAAAGTTTCGCCAAGCCGGACGGCTGGCGAGAACGGCCGTTGGAGGCTTCACCGCTGGTAACAGACTTGCACAGGATATGGCAACGACTACAGCAGACATACCTACGTGAGTTACCTGATCTCGCGTACCGCGAGGTTCCGCCTGTCGAGCAGGTCGAAGACAGCATGCGCCTCATCGTCTCGGCGATAACTGCATAAATTCCCGTTTTTCGCGCAAAATGGCAGAAATATCACCATTGCTGCATTTTTTTGCCAAAGAAATTTGCATAATTCATAACTTTTTATTATCTTTGCACGCGGAAATGAATTTTGTGTGGCGGCATACGTTATGCAATGTTCTTTTCCAAGGGATTCTACCTGCGCCGATCTCCTGCAATGGAGAGGGTGTAGAGGGATTCATAATATATTGAAATAGCGTTTATTGACGCTTTGAATTGGCCAAACGAAACTTCGCAACTTTCGAATTAAAAGTCAAAATCAAAGTGAGCAATAGATGCCTATGGGTATGAATGTACCTTATCCTTGTCATTCTGGCAGGGTGGTTCATCATATCGGCGTAGGTTTCCTGTTGTTTATTTGACTTTTAGGGCAATGCGAAGGCCTCGTTTGGTGAGTATTCAACAGCGAGGTCTACGCTTTTTGTGTGCGTATAGGGATACGGATATACTCGCCACTGAAGTGACGAGCAGGGAACGGAATCAAGAGGCGGAGCGACAATTGTAACAACCAATTTTAACTTTATAATTACCAAAACAATTTTATAATTACCAAAACAATGAAAGCAACAAGAATTTTCGCAGTAGCCGTTATGGCTCTCGCAATGGTGGCAATGCCTGCCAATGCACAAACCCGTAAAGACAAGAAAGCCGCTCAGAAGGAAGCCTGGGAGCGTGAGCAACGTCAGAAAGCCGAGGAGGATGAGCTTCGTCACAAACTCCGTATGGACAGCATCGCCAACTCACAGAAGGTAGCAGCTGAAAATGCAGCCAAAGCAGAAGCTGAGCGCCGCGCTGCTGAGGCAGAAGCTAAAGCAAAGCAGAAGAAAGCCGAGGAAGCAGCTGCTCTGCAGGAGGTAGAGTTCAATGAACCGTGCTCGGATTATGTGTCTTCCGGTGATGTTATCTATGGCCGTGGAAGCGGTGAGGATTTTGAGCAGCAGTTGTCAGCAGATATCGCCCGCACAGCCGCGCTGGAACAGTTGGCATCGCAACTCTCGACGAAAGTGCAAGCTATGGTAACTAACTACCGCAAGCAAGCCCGTAAGAATACTAAACGTGAGTCAATCAGCCGCATTGAAGGCTTGACTGTAACCGAAGTGGATCAGGCTGTAGGTTACCGCATAGCCTGCCGCAAGACCATGACCTACGTACAAGATGGCGAGCGTCTATTCAAGACCTACATGGTGGTTGAACTCAACGAAGATATTCTGCTCTCCAATATCTACAAGAAGTTGCAGCAAGACCCCGAACTGAATGTGGATGCCAGCTACAACCAGTTCAAGCAAGAGTTTGACGACAACTTCAAGGACAAGTCTCAAGAAGTATTGGAGAATTCTATTCAGGCGGCGCAGGAGTAACCAGCATGTCAGATCCTCAGCACCGGTGCGGCTGACTACCTCATCGGTTGCACTCATAAATCAAACCAGATGAATCAATGAAAAAACTATTTCTCATGCTGCTTTCGGCGTTATCTTTAGCAGCAGTTGCACAGCAGAAGAAAGTGGCTGTTTATGTTACCGGAGAAGATGCTGGGATAAACAAAGTGCTCGGCAGTAAATTAGTATCCGCCATTGCTCGCAGTGAAGAATACTCTGCAGTTGAACGCACAGAGTCTTTCCTTGCAGAGTTAAGCAGAGAGCAGAACTATCAACGCACAGGTGCTGTTGATGACAGCGAACTTTCTCGTTTGGGGAAGCAGTTTGGAGTACAATACATTTGTGTCGCATCAGTGTCAGATGCCTTTAACGAGAAATATCTTTCAGCTCGTCTGATTGATGTGGAAAGCGCACAAGTTGAGAGAACAGCAAGTAGTAGTGGTCCTATTTCATCATTGGAGGGATTGGTTTATGCAGCTAATACAATTTCACATGATTTGCTATTAAATCTATCTAAAGACAAAAAGACAGATTCGAAAAAAGTGGCAGTATACGTGGTTAGAAATGATGCCGCAAAAAACATCGGTAGAGTACTCGGTGATAAATTAGTAGCAGGCTTCACAAATAGCGGACGATATATCGCAATAGAACGCACTAACAGTTTCTTATCCCAATTGAGCAAAGAACAAAATTATCAACATTCTGGGGCTGTGGATGATGATTATATATCAAGTTTAGGTAGACAATTCGGGGTGCAATATGTATGTGTGGCTGAAGTTTCTGATATATTTGGCGAGAAGTATATTTCGGCTCGACTTATTGATGTTGAAACAGCAGAAGTTGTAAACACTCATGAAGTAGGAGGTGCTCTTAATAACATGAATAGTTGTTTGAAAATGGCAAATGAGATAGCAAGTTATTTGTCGAAGGGTACACTAAAAGAGCAGGCTGAGGAAGCTAGACAGAAAGAGGAGGCACGAATTCGTGCTGAACAAGCAGAACGAGCAAGGATAGAAGCAGAAGAACAAGCTAAGCAAAGAGCCGAAGAAGAGAAAAAAAGAAAGATTGAAGAAAAGAAAAACGAATTACGCGATTATTTTCAAAAGGGTTATATTGTGGTAGAAATTGAGAATGAAAAGTGGATGGTGCGTATAGAACCACTCAGAGATATTTCTCGAAAAGAAGTAGAGGAAGCCCGTCATTATTCAGCATGTGGTTTCTCGGATTGGGTGATTGGTAATTGGTTTGATTTTAGGTTTGGAGGACTCGGAGAAGTATATTCCGAAATGCGACATTATTTAAACATCAGTCTACCTATTTGTGAAAACGAATTATACTATTGGATGTGGATTCCTGGGTTATATGCTATACCAACTCACATGGAGTGGATTTCTGAAGTCGCATATTTGGATAGGAACGGAGCTCAATATCATGCGACATGGCGTAACGGATCAGAAAGACAGAACGGAAAGGCAAATGCTCTTCTTGTTCGCAAAATAAAATAAATTTCCGGAATCATCGGTGTGTGTGTAGTGCTATATATAATAGTTTCATTTTGAATATACGACCATGGCAAGAATAAATTTATTAGCAGCCCTTATTTTTATATTCTTTGTTGTCACGATAGTTAACGCCACAGAGGTCTCCAATGAGATTTGTGATAATTATTCAAAATCTCAAGTTGATAGCCTTATTTCAGCAGAGGTGGAAAGGCAAGTAGATGACCAATTAATTACACTCAAGATAAAAGAAGTTGCTAGTGAAACATTAGAAAAATATGTCACTATAGAAAACAATCTTCTTGCATTATTAGCATTAGTAATATCGATTGTAGTTGTTTTTGTTCCGTTATATATTAATAGGCGGCATGAAAAGTTAATAGATGAAAAACTGAAAGAAAATCAAGAAGCAGTTAATACTCACATTAAGATAAGTAAACATGACATAAAGGAACAAGTAGAAGAAGGCTTGCAAAAGCTTGATAAATCATATGAGAAATTTAAAGAGGATTTAATTGCTCAACAAGAATATACAATATTACTTATCCGTGCACTAAACAATGATAATGAGGATATCAAATTGAATTTCTTAAATGAAATAATAAAGCGATATGAGAAAAACTGGTTTGTGGCGTCTGCATATAATTGTAGAGGAAATGTCTTTTTCCATAAAATAGACTATGAACGCGCAATATTAGATTACACGAAAGCTATTGAAAAAGATTCTTCATTTGCAGATGCCTACTATAATAGAGGAAATGCTTACACTAGTATTGACAAGTATATGATGGCACTCTCTGACTATGCAAAAGCTATGGAAATAAATCCCGATGCTATTGACTATTATATATCTAGAGGTAATGCATATCTAAAAAAGGGAGATAATAATTTAGCTATTGAAGATTATACGAAAGTCTTGCAAACCACATCTGATAATTCAGATGTTTATTTAGCAAGAGGACTTGCATTTTCTCAAAATGGAAACTATCACGAAGCAGTCGTTGATTACACAAAAGCAATAGAAATAAACCCTAATGAGATTAAATATTACATTGCAAGAGGAAATGCCCTATCAATAATAAAAGAATATGACTATGCCATTGACGACTATACAAAAGCAACAGAATTAGATTCAGAATATGGAGAAGCATATCGCCTCCGAGGAATTGTATATAATATAGTAGGTAAGACTAACAAAGCGAAAGCAGACTTTAAGAAAGCCGCAAACTTAGGTTTTCATGTTGAATAGTATGATGTTAATCTATATGCTTACGAAGTTGATAAAAAGCATATTAATGATATAATTAGAAACAATGAAAAAACTCTTACTCATTTTGCTTTCAGCGTTATCGCTGACAGCTTTCGCGCAAGAAGTAAAAAAAGTGGCCATCCTCGAAACCGTTGATAAGGCGGGGGATGTGCCGTATGGTGTAAAACTGCAAGTGCGTATGAACTTGACCTACGCAATTAGTAACACCCCTGGCTATGAAGGTTTTGACCGTGTGGATATGGCATCTATCATGGGTGAGCAGAACTTCCAGCGCACTGGTATGGTGAGCGATGCTCAGATCAAGAAACTGGGCGAGATGACCGGTGCGCAGTACGTGCTGATAGCCGAGGCGGCTCTGTATGACGCGCAGAACATTATCATCACAGCCAAAGTGCTGGATGTGGAAACGGGCGGTGTATCCAATTCTGCTCCACCGGCATTTGCAGGTAAAGATCCCGAGAAGATGCAGGAGGCTTGTGTCTCCCTCGCCCGTAAGTTGTTGGGTGGACGGTCGTCCTCATCGACATCGTATTCATCCTATTCCTCAAGCAGCCGCTCGTATGGTGCCAATCAAGACTTTGTGGAAAATGCTTGGAATATCAACATGAAGATGATATGGGTAGAAGGTGGCGAGTTTATGATGGGGTGCACCAGTGAGCAAGGTGGTTGCGGTAGTGACGAGCAGAATGTACGCCGTGTGACGGTAGATGGCTTCTATATCGGTATGTTGGAAGTTACTCAATCGCAATGGGAGAAGGTTGTTGGCACAAGTGTTTATCAACAATGGACAAAAGCAGGAAATAGCGGAAGTCCAACAAGAGGAGTCGGTGGTGAATACCCTATGTATTGCGTAAGTTGGGAGGAAGCAATGGAGTTCTGTAGATTGTTGAGCAACAAGACCGGCAAGACATATACTTTGCCAACCGAGGCGCAATGGGAATATGCGGCTCGCGGTGGCAAAAAGGCTGATGGAACAAAATATGCAGGTAGCAATATGATAGATGCCGTAGCATGGTACACGGATAACAGCGGTAGTAGCACTCATCCATGCGGAACAAAGCGCGCCAATGCTCTGGGCATCTACGACATGTCGGGCAATGTGTGGGAGTGGTGCAAAGACTGGTACAGTAGCAGTTATACCTCATACGACACCAACAACCCAACTGGTCCGTCGTCGGGCTCCCTCCGCGTGAGTCGTGGCGGCTGCTGGATCGACAACGCAGCAAGCTGCCGTGTCGCGGCTCGTTGCAACACCTTGCCAGGCGATCGCAACGCCTTCCTCGGCTTCCGTGTTGTTCTCCTCCCGTGAGTTTATTGCGGAGCGTCCCTGCCTCATATCGGCAAGACACCAACGAGTCTGCCAAGCGGCATAACTATCCGCGCCGAGGGAGCTGATTACTCCCTCGGTTGCACTAATCAAAATAACAAACTAATGAAAAAGATTTTTACAATTATTGCGCTGGTGGCACTATCGCTAACAGCATTTGCACAGCAGAAGAAAGTTGCAGTATATGTAACCGGTGATAACGCGGATGTTAATAAGGTACTTGGCAGCAAACTTACTACTGCTATCTTAAATAACGTTGGTTACTCTGCTATTGAACGTACAGCGTACTTTCTTGACGCAGTAAGCAAAGAGCAATCATACCAACATAGTGGAGCTGTTGACGACAATGAATTGTCTCGCTTGGGAAAACAATTGGGAGTTCAATATGTCTGCGTAGCAGCCGCATCCGAAGTGTTTGGTGAACAGTATGTGTCTGCCAGATTGATTGATGTAGAAAGTGCTCAAGTTGAACTCACAGCGAATCGAAGTGCTTACATCTCATCGTTACCTGGCTGGATGGAAATGGCAACTTCATTAGCAAATGCTTTATTTACTTCACAAGGGAAAGAGAAACAAGCCGATTCAAAAAAGGTTGCAGTGTATGTTATCAAAAACGATGCCAGCAAAGTGATTGGCAGAGTTCTCGGTGACAAGTTGGTGGAAGGTTTTACTAATAGTGGTCGTTATATAGCTATTGAGCGGACAAATAGTTTTTTGGCTCAACTGAGTAAAGAGCAGAATTATCAACGTGAAGGTGCTGTAGATGATGAAGAGATCGCACGTTTAGGTAAGCAATTTGGGGTGCGATTTGTCTGTGTTGCAGATATGTCCGATCTGTATGGAGAAAAATTCATTGTCGTACGAATGATTGATGTTGAAAAAGCGGAAGTGGTTAATAACTTTGACATAAGTGGCACCATCAGCAACATGTCGGAGTGCGTAGCAATAGCCAACAAGATTACAGAATATTTATCCAAAGGCACACCGCAAGAATTAGCAGAAGAAAGAGCACGCATTGAGGCGGAAAGAGAAGCTAAAATTCAAGAGCAAAAAAGAATCGAAGAAGAGAGGCAAAGAGCTTTAGCTGAAGAAAGGAGAAAAATTCAAGAGAGAGTCGAAAAAAGGAAATCGGAGTTAAAAACTATTTTAGATAGAGGATATGCTATTGTGCGAGATGAGAAGACCGGAGTTAAATATATGATCTGTCTATCCCCTTTAGACAATATAACGTGTTCGGAATATTTAAATAATTTTACTTACTCACGATTTGGTTATTCGGATTGGCGTGCTGTGAATTCATGGGGTGGAGGGCGCGATGAAATACAATGGATTCAAATATGCTATGATTGTAAAACTTTGGATGTTAACTGGGACCAATTTGAGCAGGGATATTTTGCGGATTTTTTGGAGTACTTGTACTATTTTTGCAATAGTGATATTTTTTCCGGTAAATTTTATTGGGGATCAAGAGCGCGACGAGAATATATTGTTCGTAACGAGTTAAAAAAAGAATATGAAGCACGTGACGATGGGTGGATTGATAAGAAAGAACGGAGTAGGATATCATTTATGATGGCAAAACCTGATAACTCAAAGATAACTTCCAAGTCTGTTGCAAGTGTCATACTGTATAGAGAGATTAAATGATAATCAATATGAAAGGATTACTCATAATCTTGCTCTCAGCACTCTCGCTGACAGCATTCGCACAAGACAAGAAGAACATTGTCATCGCGCAGCCGCAATGCCAGAATGCCATGGTAGCTAAACTGATAACGAGTTCGTTAAGTGCCGCTCTTGCTCAATCTGACGAATGGCAACCGGTTGAGCGCCCTTCTGATGAAGAGATGAAGAAAGCATTGGAAGAAGGTGGTACGGTCGGAAATATGCCTACGGCGCAGTACATGCTTGCGACTTCAGTCGATGATATGGGAGGTATGTCCTTTATCTCATGCCGAATAATGGATATAGAGACATCCGCCATCGTAAATTCTGCCATGGCACCCGCGGAGTCATCGCCACAGAGCATCAAAGATGCCTGTGCATCATTGGCACAACAATTATTAGCAAAATAACAAATGAAAAAACTATTAATCATCTTGCTTTCGGCACTTACGCTGACAGCTATGGCACAAAAGCCACGCATCGCCATATATATGGCGGGTGATGATCCTATGAATGAGATTATTGCAAATCGGCTAATGGATGGTCTGCTGAAAAGCGGAAGATATATGCCGGTTGAACGCTCGGCAGAATTCTTAGCTGCAGTTAACAAAGAACATGCTTTTGAAAGAACTGGAGAAGTTGACGAGGAACAAATTGCTAAATTGGGGATCCAATATGGAATACAATACATTTGCGTAGTCTCAGTTTTAGATGTTTGGAAAAACGAAAAGTACATAACATCTCGAATCTTGGATGCTTCAAGCGCAGAGGTTATAGGTTCTTGTAGTTCAAATGGTTCAATAACCGATGGCGGAGCATTAATGAGCACATTAGATGACTTGAGCCAAAAGTTGACAGATATATTAGACTACTCGAAAAAAGGAAACACTAAGCGAATAGCCGTCTATGTCTCAAAAACAGGCAACAGGGATGTTGATGTTATTTTAGGTGACCAACTGGTTGCTGGATTTGCACGAAGTGGCGAATATTTAGCCGTAGAGCGGACAAATGCCTTTTTAAATCAAATTCAGAAGGAGGCTGGTTATCAACAATCCGGCGCAGTCAATGATGAAGACTTATTCCGATTGGGGAAGAAATTTGGCGTGCAATACGTATGTATAGCCAAAACGATATTATGGGGAGGTGCATATTTTATATCCTCCCGCATTATTGATGTGGAAACAAATGAAGTTCCCAAGATGTATAATGCAGAGAACAAGGTGATGAATAGCTCTAAAGATGTGCTGGCTGTCGCGCAAGAAATTGCTGAACATTTGTCAGAGACATTTAACAACAAGGGCTATACCGAGACCGCATGGGGAATAAACATGAAAATGACATGGGTGGAAGGCGGCGAGTTTATGATGGGTTGCACCAGTGAACAAGGAATATGTAACGATGATGCAAATATTGTACGTCGAGTAAAACTGAAAGATTTCTATATAGGTGTATTAGAGATAACGCAGGAACAATGGGAGAAAGTGACAGGAGGCACTATTTATCGAGCACGTGACCATTATAATTCAAAAGATGCTAACTTGAATAGTGTGGGAAAAGATTTTCCTATGTATTATGTGAGTTGGAATGACGCTATGATGTTTTGCCGATTATTAAGCGAAAAGACGGGAAAAACTTATACATTGCCGACGGAAGCGCAATGGGAGTATGCGGCACGTGGTGGTAAATTTGCGAGTGGAACTAAATATGCAGGAAGTAATACCATTGATGATGTGGCATGGTATTTGGATAACAATGCCGGTAGTTTGCACCCTTGTGGACAAAAACAAGCTAACGCATTGGGCATCTATGACATGTCAGGTAATGCATGGGAGTGGTGTAAGGATGGTTATAAACCGCAATATAATCCCTCTGAACTTAATAATCCAACTGGACCAACTGATGACTTCGGAATTAAAGTTCTTCGTGGAGGTAGTTGTTATGAAAATGCGTCAGGATGCAGAGTCGCAGCACGCTTCCATGGAGTGCAAAGTTATGCCTTCAGCAATGTAGGCTTTCGCGTAGTTTGTATTCCATAATTATAGAATCATGAATAAAAGCATCATTCAATGAAAAAACTACTTATCCTTTTATTCGCGATTCTTTCGCTGACAACTATGGCGCAGTCTACGCCTGATTGGTATGATGACGACCTGCGGCGTATGTCCTATCCTGACGAGAAGTATTTTGTCGGATTTGCGGAAGGTAGCAGACAGAGCAGAGAGAGTCTGGAGACCGCCATCGGCAGGCTGAAAGATGCGGCACGCACCGAGGCGGTAAGTACCATCCGTGTGCATGTGAAGAACACGACCGTAAACAAGTCATTAAGCCAGCGGCTTAGCACGATGGAGGGGACATTCCGGCAATCGGCACGGGAGTTCACTTCTACCACAACAACATCAGTGGATATGCAGATACCGGGCTTGCAGGTCGAGAGTTGGCAGAATCCGTCAACGGGCACAATCGCAGCGTTCGCTTATGTCAAGAAAGCCACGCTTATCCGGCAGCTGGAGAAATCTATCACCGTCGGACTGACGAAGATAGAGACCTCGCTCGATCAAGTCGATCAGCTGGTAGCCAACGGGCAGAAGATGCAGGCTCGCGACCTTGCAGCCAAGACACTCCCACAGTTCGCGGAGGTAGATGAGGCGCAGAAGACCCTCGTGGCGGTTGACGAGAATGCTGACGAGGAGTCGCTGCAACTGCAAGAGACGCGCACACTGCAGAACAGATTGACAGGAATGATTGCCCAACTCAAGAATGGAATCAATATATTCCTGTCGTGCCATGCCTATATATTCGGGACAAACTATACTACCCTAAAGTCAGAGATACAGGGCGAACTGTCGAAGATGGGGTGCACGTTTGTGAATAGTGCAGCGCAATCGGATTGGGCGGTATATATTACTGCTACAGCGCGTGAGCACAACAAAATGGATTATGGCGAAACAAGCACATATTTTGTGTATATTGATGCCAAAATCAGCATTGATAAGACAGCCACAGGTCAACGTATCTTTGAAGATCAGATAAGTGAAAAAGGTGGTCACACTATGAACTACGAGCAGGCTGCGCGCGATGCATATAAGCAAATATCGCCACAGATCAGCACCATCATCAAACGGCAGATAATGCAATAGATGCAACAAAACATAGAGCACGATTATCTCGCGCCCTATGAATGAGATCTTTGAAATAGTATCGAATCAATAGAGCCATCAGAAGTACTCGCGGACAGCAAAGGCGTATTGGTCGATGAAGATCTGTTTGAATGCATGCAGGTTATTCTGCTCGTAGAAGATAAGCATGGCTTTCTTGTAATCAATCGAATTGACGGTGCGGAACGACAGCGGGCAGTAACCATTGGCAACCAGCAACGCGTTGCTTGTGATGCGTGCCGTGCGTTTGTTGCCGTCCATAAACGGCTGGATGTAACTGATCAGTATGAGTGCCAACAATGCTTTTTCAAACACATTGTCACGGCTATTGATGAGCGCACATGTATCACGCATGGCCTCGCGAATCTGGAACTCGTTGTCCAATGGACGGTATTGCGTGCCGGTGATACCCACACGGCGATGACGTAAGCCCTTATCAACGGACAGTTCTTTAGTGAGCAAAGTGTGAATATCCTCGATATGGCTGATTGTCAGTTCTTGGAGATAATCGGGGTTATCCAACACAAAGCGTAACGCATCCTTGTGATTGAGCAGCATAACAGCCTCCTCCTTGGTTTTGCCATCGGCGGTTTTGCTTTCGCGCAGCAGGCGTTCGGTCTCCAGAAGGGAGTAGGTGTTGCCTTCAATCTGCGAGGACTTCCAACTCAGATCAATACCCAGACGCTCCATCTCACGACGATACTCGTTATCAGTCATCTCTGCCAAGTGTGCGCGAAACTCCGACTGTAGAGCGTTCAACAGAGATAGTTCTTCATTGGTAAATAGTGCCAATTCAGGTAATTGCTCATTAATAAGTGCAAAATTGAAACCAGTCTGCACTTGCCGCTCGTCCACATCCTTCGCAAAGTATGTATCCAACGACACGGGAATCAGTATGTGCGCTTTGGCAGTCAGCGAATAACGCACCGCTTTGCCTGCACCGGTGGTCAATATATCGCCCTGCTGCACACCGGAAGCTAACAGACGTTTCATGGTAGCGTCACTGCCTGTAAAACCGATACCTGTCGCAATAGCATTGCGAGATTGCGACGGATTGTAATGCAAGAATTGTAAGATGTCTCTGTAGGTATCCATAACACAATCGGCTCATTTTAATGGTCAAAATCCTGTAAATACGGCGCAGTGTGAGCCGCAAATGCAGATTATTTGTTCCGTTTTGAGCCGCAAAGGTATAAAAAAGAATTGATATTTGCAAATTTTTTAATAAAAAAATATGAAAAGAATAGTAGTTTTTTTGATAATTTTATCTGCACTGCCGTTAACAACGGTAGCGCAGACGAGTTTTGATGACTTCCGTAAGAAGCAACAAGCGGAGTACAATCAGTTCAAAAAAGACTCACAAGCGGAGTACGATGCATTCCGCAAGAAAGTGAACGAGGAGTACGCCGAATTCATGCGGCAGGCGTGGGAGGCTTTTCCTGTGCATGAGGCGGAGAAACCCAAGAAAGAGAAAGATATACCTCCTGTAGTATATGAAGAGCCGAAGCCTGCACCGGCTCCGGCACCACAGCCTACGCCGCAGCCAAAGACCGAACCGGATGAGGAACTTGCCCCTCAACCTACTCCTCAGCCCAAGCCAAAGGACGATGAGAAGCCGGTAGAGATTGCTGTGAAGCCGAAAGTGGTGGTTGTACCTGCACCGCAGCCGGCACCGGAACCTATTGCGCCTGTCAAGCCGAAAGAAGAGCCGTACAAGAAGGTGTCGATCGGGTATTTCGGGTCGATCATCACCATCGGTTTTCCGGAGAACGACAACCTCAAGTTGCGCGCGCTGGAGGAGAATGCTATAGCTGACGCATGGAAGCAACTGTCAGATAGCAAGTACGATATAACCGTCAGCACGGCACTCAACGCACGCAAAGCCAATGCGCTGTGCGACTGGGCGTACATGAAGGTGCTGGAAGCTGCCACAGAAAAACAGTACGGCAAGACGAACGAGGCTGTGCTTGCGCAGGCGTTCCTGATGACGCAGTCAGGTTATCGCATCCGTCTCGGTATGGATGACAAGAAACTATACATGCTTGTAGCCAGTCAGTATGATATATTCCACTACAGTTACTATACGATTGACGGGACAAAGTTCTACAACGTGAGCGGCAACAAGAATGTAAGCATGCAAATAACCAATGCCAAATACGGGAAAGAGAAATCGCTGTCACTCCAGATGACCAAACTGCCGCAACTGAGCAGCGATCCGACACCCAAACGCACACTCACCTCGAAGAAAGGCGTGACAAGCTCCGTGAGTGTGAACAAGAACATGATAGACTTCTTCAACACCTATCCGCAGGCATGCTTCAACGGCGACCAGACAACGCGCTGGGCGGCATACGCCAACACCCCGATGGAGAAGAGCGTCAAGGACATGCTCTATCCGCCGCTGAAGAAGACCATCACCGGCATGAGCGAACGCGATGCGGTAGGCATCATCCTCAACTGGGTGCAGACCGCCTTCGAGTACGGCTATGATGACCAGATATGGGGCGGCGACCGGGCGTTCTTTGCACAGGAGACACTCTACTACCCGTATTGCGACTGCGAGGACAGAGCGATACTCTTCTCACGGTTGGTGCGCGATCTAATAGGACTGGATGTGGTGCTGCTGTATTACCCCGGACATCTTGCCGCAGCGGTTGCGTTCAGCAACGACGTCAACGGTGACTACCTGACATACAAGAGCCGCAAGTTCGTGGTATGTGACCCGACATATATCAATGCCGGCGTGGGACGAACGATGCCCGGAATGAACAACCGAGAAGCGCAGGTGATAGCGTTGAAATAGTTGAGAGTTTAGAGAAAGAGATGAAACGTAGGACGATACTGATAATAGCTTGTATAGCTGCCGTGCTTGCCATGGCGGCGGGTGCGGGTATATACTACCTAAGGCAGGAAAAGGCGAAAGAGAAGGAGAACGAGATGGTCACCACTGACACGAAAAGTTTCGCAGTGCTTGAACTTCCTGCGGCAGACCCGCTGATGGTGGGTAAGTGGCAGAACGCCGAGAATCCGAAGTGGTACAAGGTTTATTACGACGACCCGGATGATGAAGAAGGGTTCTTTTGGGGCAAGGAATGGAACGAAGCAGATGATACACTTGAGGAAGACCTGAACTATCACGGTAACGGGTGGTTCCGCTGGCGCAAGGACGGCAAGCTACTGACCGAACTGCACACGATGGATGTACGGAGTGTGCCAATCGCAAAGATATGGAAGGTGCAACACTTCTCGTCACGCACTCCCAATGACAGCCTTATCCTGACCGAAGCAGATCATAACACGCAGTACTATCACTTCGTGCGAGTACTGCCGTAATAGTCCCCAAAGGGGCTTGTGAGGCAACCTGCATTTCTCCAGCATTGTTTTGCCGGAGAAATGCAGGTTGCGGCTCTAAAAAATGCGTGTGTGTGCAATTTTTCTTCGCAAAAGTTTGCAAATGCGCATTTTTTTTTGTAATTTTGCAGCGGATTTGGGGTAAGTTCGTAATTTGTGTCCACGGAATAAAGCCAAAATCAAGATAATACTATGAGTTGGATCATGATTCTTCAGCTCCTGATTGTGTTAGGGGCATTGTGGGTCGGTTCGCGTTACGGCAGTCTGGCGCTTGGTGCTATCTCCGGTATCGGTCTGGCGATCCTCGTCTTCGGCTTCGGAATGAAGCCGGGAACTCCTCCGACAGACGTCATCTACATCATCATCGCCGCGGTGACCTGCGCGGGTGTCATGCAGGCTTCCGGCGGTATGGACTGGCTCATCCAGTTGGCGGAGAAGATGCTGCGTAAGCACCCGGACCGTATCACGTTTCTGGCTCCGCTGACGACGTTCTTCCTGACGGTGCTGGTGGGCACAGGACACGTGGTGTATACGCTGATGCCTATCATTTGCGACATTGCGCTCAAGAAAGGCATCCGTCCCGAGCGTCCGTGCGGCGTAGCGTCGATTGCTTCGCAGGTAGGTATAACCTGTTCGCCTATCGCAGCAGCAGTCGTAGCGTTTGTGAGTATCTCCAATGCCAACGGCTTTGACGTGACGATCCCGCAAGTGCTGATGATCACTATTCCCGCCTGTCTGTGCGGTTTGATGGCAGCTGCTGCAGCGTCGTACAAACGTGGTCTGGATCTGGACAAAGACCCCGTCTTTCAAGCGAAGATTGCTGATCCCGAGCAGCGTGCGTATATCTATGGTAATACCGCCACGACCCTCGACAGAGAGATCCCGCAGAGCGCGAAGAACAGTGTGTTCATCTTCCTCGGTGCACTGGCAGTCATTGTTCTGTTCGCTATCTTCCCACAACTCCTGCCGAGTTTTGAGGTTGTCAAGGCGGTAAAAGGAGCCGGAGATATTACGTTAATTAGTGGTGTGACTATTAGTGCGAAAGAGTTGGCGAAAGCAGGTGTCGTAGCAGAGAACTTCACGGAGATGGGAATGGTGACCCTGAAGATGAACCTCGTTATCCAGATCATCATGATCACGGCGGCTGCGCTGATGATCATCTTCTGCAAGGCGAGTCCGAAGAAAGCCGTTGCCGGTCCGGTATGGCAATCGGGTATGGTCGCTGTTGTAGCAATCTACGGCATCGCATGGATGGCAGATACGTACTTCGGTAATTACATGCCGCAGATCCAAGATATGCTCGATGATATCGTGACCAAGTATCCGTGGTCGATTGCGTTAGTGTTCTTTGCGGTGTCCGTACTCATTAATTCTCAAGGTGCAGTGGTGGTAGCAATGTTGCCACTCGCATACAAACTCGGTATCCCGGGCGTGGTGCTGCTGGGTGTACTGCCGTCGGTATATGGTTACTTCTTTATCCCGAACTATCCGTCGGATATCGCTACCGTGAACTTTGACCGCTCGGGCACAACAGTGATCGGTAAATACCTGCTGAACCACTCGTTCATGATGCCGGGACTGATCTGTGTGACCGTCTCGACCATTGTGGCGTATTTATTAACTTTGTTAATCTTCTAAATTATGAATATCAACAATAAATTCATTATCACGATTAATCGTGAGTTAGGTAGCGGCGGTCGCACGGTAGGTCGCAAGTTAGCGGAGAGATTAGGTGTCGAGTACTTCGACAAAGCCGTCATCAACGCCCTGCAAGAGCGCTATAACCTGTCGGTGGAGCAGATCGAGCAGCTCAAAGGTCAAGACACCGGTTGGTGGGCGGAGTTCAAACGTAAGATGACTTTCTCCGAGTCAGAATACGATCTGAACAGGACAGACATCGAGACCGAGGATGTGTTCCGTGCCGAGACGCAGGTGCTCAAGGCGCTCGCCAAAGAGAACTCCTGCGTCATTGCCGGCCGTACGGCGTGCTATGTCTTCCGCGATCACCCGAACCACCTGAGTATCTTCATTCAGGCTTCGATGCCCTGCCGCATGACGCGTGTGGCGCGTGAGCAAAATATGAGCAAAGAGATGGCACGTGTAACCATCGACAAGGTCGATAAGATGCGTGAGAACTACGTCCGCGAGTACACAGGCACATCGCGTTACGATACCCGTAACTACCAACTCGTCATCAACATGGACGAACTGAGCGAGGACGCTGCCGTAGAGCTCATCCTCAGTTATATCCGCAGCATGTCAGCCTGACGTAAAAAAGATATTAAATAAATGACTGACGACGAGAGATATATGCGCATGGCGCTGCATGAGGCTGAGCAGGCGTATGCTGCGGGTGAGATACCCGTGGGGTGCGTGATTGTAGCAGCTGGCAGTGGTCAGCAATCAGCAGTCAGCGGTCAGGGCGTAGTGATAGGGCGCGGACATAACCTGACGCAGATGCTGCACGACGTGACGGCACATGCTGAGATGCAGGCGATAACTGCCGCCACGGAGACGATAGGCGGCAAGTACCTGCAAGGCTGCACGCTGTACGTGACGGTTGAACCGTGTATCATGTGTGCCGGAGCGATAGGTTGGGCGCAGATATCCCGGCTGGTGTACGGCGCAGCAGACTCCAAGCGTGGTTACACGATCTATGCTCCGCAAGCCCTGCATCCGAAATGCACAGTGACGACCGGCGTACTGGAGAATGAGTGTCAGGAGTTGATGCAGCGGTTCTTTGGGGAAGTCAGAGGGAAGCAGTCAGCGGTCAACAATCAATAATCAGCAATCAGAAGTTAGAGATATGTCACGAACATTAAAGATTATTCTTATCTTAGCGACGTACGTTGCGTTGGCGGTGCTGACGGTGTATCTGTTTCCGCGTTACAACACGGCGTTCAACTACCATTTTGAGTTAGGCAAGCCGTGGGGCTACGATCTGATGACGGCGGAGTTTGACTTCCCGATATACAAGACCGATGCCCAGATCGCCCGTGAGCAGCAGGAGGCAGTCCGGGATATCACGCCGTGCTACATCAAGACCCGCAATCTGCCAGAAGGCATATTGGTCATATCGCTGGAGGAGCACGACCGTCTGATTGACGAGGGATACAAACGCGTGTCGGTTCGCACCGCCCGTCATGCAGTGGTGACATTGCCGGTGAGCGAACTGCTGACACCGAAGACTGCGTACAAGCGGTTAGGCGAGTCGGTTGAACCGAACGTGATAGCGGACTCTATAGCGAACGCTAACCTTCACAAAAACGCCGTTGAGTCCGTGTCGCAGACCTTTGGTCTGGTGCAAAGCGGTGAACGGATCATCGACCGCGGTGAGATCGTGACAGCGCAGACCTATCAGATACTGACCTCGCTGGCTCGTGCGTACTCGGAGAAGAATATCACACGTCAGCAGACAATATACGTGCAGATTGGTTACCTCGGTCTCATCGTACTTTTGATTGCGTTGTTTGTGCTCTATCTGGCTATCATCAAGCACAATCTGTTCATGCAATTCCGTGCCACATGGTTCTTCTGTCTGCTGATGGCAATCTTCATTGCTTCGTCGTTCTTGATCTTGCGGTTCACGGCTGACGAGACATTGCTGTATCTTGTCCCGTTTGCGTGGTTGGGGATATTGACATCGGTGTTCTACGACTCGCGTACTGCACTGGTGTTGCAGGTGATCACGCTACTGATTGTGTCGATGGCTACGCCGTCGCCGTTTACGTTCCTGTTCACGCAGATCATAGCGAGCATCGTGGTTATCTACTCGCTCAGAAAGATGACGCAGCGTGCGCATCTGGCGCACACGGCGCTGCTGGTCGGTCTGACCTACGCGTTCGTGTATACCGCCCTGACGATGACCACTACGGGCACGTACACCCATCTGCAACCGCGGGTGTATATGTTCATTTTGGCGAACATCGTGCTGATCGTCTGTGCATACGGTGTAATCTACCTGTTTGAGCGCGTGTTCGGCTTGGTATCCGACGTGACGCTCATCGAGCTGTCGAACATCAACTCCGATCTAATGCACCGCTTTGCGGAGGAAGCACCGGGCACGTTCCAGCACACGTTGCAGGTAAGCAATTTGGCTACGGAGGCAGCGAAGAAGATCGAGGCAAACGCGCTGCTGGTGCGTACCGGAGCGCTGTATCACGACATAGGCAAACTGATGGCTCCGCAGAACTTCACCGAGAACCAGCAGGACGGTGATAACCCGCTCAGCCGTATGTCGAACACCGACGCGGCGCGTACGGTGATCGAGCATGTGAGCAACGGTCTGGCGCTTGCCGCCAAGCACCATCTGCCGCAGATCATCCGTTCGTTCATCGCCTCGCACCACGGCACGTCGCTCACACGGTACTTCTATAACTCCGAGGTGAATGCGCATCCGGGAGAGAAGATTGACGAGTCGCTATTCCGCTACCCGGGACCCAAACCCACGACCAAGGAGACGGCGATCCTGATGATGGCGGATGCTGTGGAGGCACGCAGCCGCAGCTTGAAAGAATATACGGAGCAGTCAATAGCCGATATGGTCAATCAGATGATCGATGCGCAGATCCAGGACGGGCAGTTCGCCGAGACACCGCTCTCGTTCAGCGACGTGGAAGCTATACGCGAGGTGTTCACCACCAAGCTTATCGCTATCCATCACCAGCGGATAGCATATCCGACAATTAAGAATCAGTAATCAGCAATCAGTAGTCAGCAATCAGTAGATGATGTGAATTTTTTTTCTGAAAAATTTGCATATATGGGAAAAATTTTGTACCTTTGCGCGTTTTTTGACTAAAAACCATACATGAGGATAGATTTATCAGTAATCCACGACATCTTGTACAGAGATGGCCGGTTGGTGTGGGATGCGCCAACCCGGCAGAAGATAGCGGACTGCTACGGGTTCCTGGAGCAGTTTGCCCGTGACAAGGTCATATACGGCATCAACACCGGTTTTGGTCCGATGGCACAATGGCGCGTGAGTGATGAAAACTTACGCGATTTGCAGTACAATATCATCCGCTCGCACACCACAGGTATGGGTGAGCCGTTGAGCGATTTTTTTATACGCGCGGGCATGCTTGCACGTGTGGGCTCGTTCGCGCAAGGCAAGAGCGGGGTGCATCCTGAGCTGGTTGAGTTGCTCACGGAGTTCATCAACCGCGGCATCTATCCGTACATACCTAAGCATGGCAGCGTAGGTGCGAGCGGCGATCTGGTACAGTTGGCACACATAGCGCTCTGCTTGATCGGGGAGGGAAAGGTGCATTATCAGGGCGAGTGGTGTCCGACAGCCGAGGTGCTCAAACAGTGCGGACTCAAGCCTATAGACATCCATATCCGCGAGGGACTGAGTTGCACCAACGGCACGAGTGTGATGACGGGCATCAGTGCTGTCAATCAGTTACATGCCGAGAACCTGCTGCAGCTCGCCACGCTGGCGGCAGTGTGGATGAACGAGATAGCAGGCAGTTACGACGATCTGATGGCTGCGCCGCTCAACGAGAGCCGTCGCCACTCCGGGCAGATTGAGATAGCCGCCACGATGCGCAAACTCAGCGAAGGCAGTCATCGCCTTCAGAAGCGGGAGAATGTGCTTTATAGCCATCAGTCGTCAGCTGTCAGCAGTCAGCCTATCGAAAGCAACGGGGTATTCAAGGACAAGGTGCAAGCGTACTACTCGTTGCGGTGTGCGCCGCAGATCCTTGGACCGATAGCCGACACCTTAACCTACAGCAGGCAGGTGATTGAAGACGAACTGAACGCCGCGAGTGACAACCCGATCATCGACCCCGAGACGCAGAACGTCTATCACGGAGGAAATTTCCACGGCGACTATATATCCCTTGAGGCCGACAAGATGAAGATTGCCATGGTTCGTCTGGCGATGGTTAGCGAGCGGCAACTAAACTACCTCTGCCATGATCGCATCAACGGCATACTGCCTCCGTTCCTGAACATCGGCACGCTGGGGCTGAACTACGGCATACAAGCCTGCCAGTTCACAGCTACGAGCACCACGGCGGAGTGCCAGACACTGGCTATGCCAAACTATGTGCATTCGATCCCGAACAACAACGACAACCAGGATGTTGTCAGCATGGGCACGAACAGCGCCGAGCTCTGTGCGCAGGTCATTGACAACTGTTACCAGATACTGTCAATCCTGTATCTGGCTATGGCGCAGGCGGTGGACTGCCTTGGTATACGCAACGAGCTCGCACCCGCCACACGTGCGCGGTACGATGCGATACGTGCCATCACTCCGACAATCATCGACGATACGCCGTTCTACGAAGATTTGGCAAAGATTGAACAATATTTGAGACAATTATGAATTACGCATTAGTTACCGGAGCGAGCCGCGGTATAGGTCGCGCCATAGCCGAGCGTCTTGCGCGTGACGGCTACGCGGTGCTCATCAACTATAAAAACAACCAGCAAGCAGCTGTCAGTTGTCAGCAGGCGATAGAGGCGGCAGGTGGCAGAGCCGAGTTGCTGCCGTTTGACGTAGCCGACGGTGCTGCCATCGATGCCGCACTCAGCGCATGGGAGTCAGCCCACGAAGGCGAACATATATCTGTGCTGGTGAACAACGCAGGCATACGCCGCGACGGATTGCTCGTGTTTATGAGCGCGGACGAGTGGCACGACGTGCTGCGCACCACCACGGAAGGGTTCTACTACACGACACATCACGTGTTACCCGCCATGTTGCGCGCACGCAAAGGACGTATCGTGAACATCACATCGGTGTCGGGCGTGAGCGGTCTGCCCGGGCAGGCGAACTACTCCGCCGCCAAGGCCGCACTCATCGGTGCTACAAAGGCGCTGAGCAAAGAGGTTGCCGCACGTAAGGTGACCGTCAACGCCGTAGCTCCCGGATTTATCGCCACCGATATGACAGCCGACCTCGATGAGACGGAACTCAAGAAGACGATTCCCGCCGGGCGCTTCGGTCAACCCGAAGAGGTGGCGGCACTGGTGAGCTTCCTCTGCTCCGACGAGGCGGCGTATATCACGGGGCAGGTGATCAGTGTAGCGGGAGGAATAGGTTGAGTGTTTAGAGTTTAGTGTTTAGAGGAAGTGAAAAGAGTTGTAGTTACAGGCATAGGAATCTGGTCGTGCATAGGCCGGAACAGAGACGAGGTGAGTGCCTCGCTTCGCGCCGGTCGTAGCGGTATAGGGTACGATGAGGCACGCAAGGAGTATGGTTTCCGCAGTCCGTTGACGGGTATCGTAGAGACACCGGATCTAAAAGCACTGCTGCATCGCCGTCTGCGCACAGGACTGTCACAGGAAGCGATGTACGCGTATATAGCAAGCCGTGAGGCGTTCGAGCAGGCAGGCATTGACGAGCAGTATCTGCTCGATAATGAGGTGGGTGTACTCTTCGGCAACGACAGCACAGCTCTGCCGACCGTTGAGATGCACGAGCTCATGCTCCAGAAGCACGACACTGCGCTGCTGGGCAGCGGACTGATCTTTCAGTCGATGAACTCCACGGTGAACATGAACCTGAGCACGATCTTCCACCTGCGTGGCATCAATTTCTCCGTGAGTGCAGCCTGCGCCAGCGGCAGTCACTCGATAGGTCTGGGTGCGATGTTCATCCGTCAGGGACTGCAAGACATGGTGCTCGTAGGTGGTGCCCAAGAGGTTAACCCCTACGCCATGGCAGCGTTCGATGCGCTGGGTACATTCTCTGCGCGCGTGGATGAACCTGCGAAAGCCAGCCGTCCGTTCGATGCTGACCGTGACGGTTTGGTTCCCAGCGGTGGCGCGGCAGCACTGGTGCTTGAAGATTACGACCACGCCATAGCACGCGGCGCAACAATCCTCGCCGAGGTATGTGGCTACGGATTCTCGAGCAACGGTGGTGGTATATCACAGCCGAGTAACGAGGGATCGCTGATCGCCATGCAACGCGCACTCGCCGATGCGAACATGGCAGCCGATGATATAGACTACGTCAATGCACACGCCACCTCCACCAAGCAGGGTGACGAGCAGGAGGCGATAGCGCTCACGCAGCTGTTTGGCGGCAGACGGGCGTGGGTGAGCAGCACGAAGTCTATGACCGGTCATGAGTGCTGGATGGCGGGAGCCAGCGAGGCGGTCTATTCGATTCTGATGATGCAACAGGGATTCGTTGCACCGAACATCAACCTTGAGCATATCGACCCCGTAGCAGCTACGCTCCGTATTGCTACGCAGACCGTCGATACTCCCGTGCGCACCGTGCTGAGTAACAGTTTCGGCTTTGGGGGCACAAACAGTGCGATCGTCCTGCGGACGTTAGATTGTTAAGACGGTCGCTACGCGACGTTAAACAGTTAAAATGGTTTCGCTATTGCGAAACGTTAAATAGTTAAGATGCAGTTATTTGAGAACTTAAAGAAAGCCTTCAGTCGTGAGCCGTTCAATGCGCAACAGGCGCAGGAGATGGCACACCTGTACTCGTGGGGACCGGTGATCTTTCAGGTCAGCCGTTTGATGATCAAGTACGGAATACTCGATCTGCTGAGTGAGCACCGCGAGGGACTGACGCAGGATGAGATAGCCCGTGCCACGGGATTGAGCGATTATGCAGTGAAGTGTCTGTTGGAGGCATCGCTGACCATACATATCGTACTCATCAACCCCGAGACTGACCGCTACACCCTCGCCAAGACAGGCTGGTTCCTGCTGCGCGACCAAATGATCCGGGCGGATATAGACTTCAACCATGATGTGAACTACGAAGGGTGGTTCCTGTTAGACCAAGCCCTCGAACAGGGCAAGCCCGCCGGACTCAAGCATTTCGGCAACTGGCCGACGATCTACGAGGGACTGAGCAGCCTGCCTGAGCAGGTGCAGAAGTCGTGGTTCGGGTTCGACCATTACTACTCTGACCACTCGTTCGATGAGGCGCTGGAGATAATCGTTGGAAGTTTAAAGCTGAAAGTTGAAGGCAGCGGGACGTTTAATGTGTTGGATGTCGGCGGTAACACCGGTAGGTTTGCTATGCGCTGTGTGGAGGCGAACCCGAACATCGAGGTGACGATATGCGACCTGCCGCAGCAGATAGGTCTGATGCAACAAGCCACAGCCGGCAAATCCGGCGCAGAGCGCATACACGGTGTGGGGATGAACATCCTCGACGAGGCGAACGCCTTCCCCACCGACAAACGCTATGACGTGATCTGGATGTCGCAGTTTCTGGACTGCTTCAGCGAGGCGCAGATCGTATCTATCTTGCACAGGGCTGCGGCTATCCTCGATGCCGACAACCGCATATACATCATGGAGACGCTGTGGGATCGTCAGGACTACGTGCCTGCCGCGATGAGTCTGACGATGACCAGCCTGTACTTCACTGCGCTCGCCAACGGCAACAGCAAGATGTACAACACCGATGACATGACCCGGCTGATCCGCGAGGCAGGGCTGGAGATAGAAGCTATCCATGACCGTATAGGTAACGGCGGACACTCGATACTCGTTTGCAAACGAGCAATTTGAAAATTTGATATTTGAGATTTTAGATTTGTAAATTGAAATATGACCAAACAAGAGATTACTGAAAAAGTGAATGCACTCCTCGTGGAGGAATTTGAGATTGCAGAGGAATGTTTGACTCCCGAGGCATCGTTGAAACAAGATCTGGAGATTGACTCGCTGGATTTCGTAGATATCGTGGTACTCGTCGAGCGCGAGTTCGGTTTCAAGCCTCAGGCTGCCGAGCTGAAGACCGTCAAGACTCTCGGTGCGTTCTACGACTACATCGAAGCGCACATCTGATACCCGCAGCAATGGTAGATAAGACGTGGCGAGGGAAGACCGGCGGTACGCATTGGATGCAACGCGCACTGGTGTGGATCATCCGCAGCACGGATATCCGTGTGGCGTATGCGATGATGCACCTGTGGTTGGTGTGGTACATCCTCGTACGTCGCAATGAGCGCCACGGTGCTTACGTGTTCCATCGTCGCCGCGGTCGTTCGCGAATGCAGGCTGCAGCGGATGTCTATCGTTCGTTCTATCACTTTGGCAAGGCTATCATTGACCGTTTTGCGGTGTATGCCGGCGTGCCGTTTGAGGTCGAGGTGGAGAACAGAGGTCTGTACTACGGGCGGGTGAACAGCAGTGAGGGCTTCGTGATGCTATTCACGCATGTGGGCAACACAGAAATGGCGGGGTACTTCCTCTCCACGCCCGACAAACGGTTGCATATCCTTGCCTACGGCGGCGAATCGCCGGTGGTGATGGAGCATCGCAGACAGGTGCTGGAGCGTAATAACATCGACATGATTACCGTTCAGCCCGATGACAACAGTCATATCTACCGTATCGGCGAGGTGCTGCAAGCCGGCGATGTGCTGGCGATAGCTGCCGACCGACGGATGGGCGACACCACGATCACGGAGACGATCCTCGGTGCTCCGGCACGTCTTCCGGCGGGTGCGTTCCGCATATGCAAGGCACTACGCAAACCCGTGTTGCTGGTGTTTGTCATCAAGGAGTCGCCGACCACCTATCGCGCCTACTGCGAGCAGCTGCAGCCGGACAACACCCTGCCGCAGCAGTATGCACAGCGCTTGGAGCAGATGGCTATCAATCATCCTTACGAATGGTTTAACTTCTATGATTTCTGGGCAGAGTAACATAGAGCAGTTCATCCCTCAGCGTCCGCCGTTCGTGTTTATCGACAGGGTGGATGCGGTGAGCGCCGACATGGCGTGCACGCGTTACACGATTCCTGCGAATAGCGTGCTGGTGAGTGATGGGGTGCTGCCGCTGGCAGGAATGATGGAAAACGCCGCGCAGACTTGTGCAGTGCGCGCCGGAAACAAGATAGGCTACATCGGTGCCGTGAAACAGATGACGGTGACACGTCTGCCGCGGGTAGGGGAGACTCTGATGACCGAGGCACGGGTCGTGCAAGAAGTGCTGAACATCTGCCTGATGGAGGTGACCACACGCATCGGTGACGAACAGATAGCCGCCACCACACTGAAGATTGCTACAATAGAGGATGAATAAATGGTTTATTGTATCGGACATAATATCATCTCGCCGTTAGGTGAGGGCTCGCAGGCGAATGTACAGGCTGTGCGTGCCGGTCGCAGTG
>Ga0310786_10001853_pt1 | contig 33602 bp, 66 predicted proteins | sample AusTroGonzalo_MG_FD_203881 | JGI IMG/M metagenome (GOLD analysis project Ga0310786, IMG submission 203881) | Bovine rumen microbial communities from tropical cattle in Woodstock, Queensland, Australia - Gonzalo_03 (v2) (version 2) | ecosystem: Host-associated > Mammals > Digestive system >... | reverse complement strand
CTGTATCATTAAACATATTATTACTAAAGGTAGTTACTGTTGATGGAATTGGTGTAACATATTGTAAACTACTACAAGCATAAAATGCATTTATTCCAATAGATGTAATATTTCCATATGTCACATATTTTAAATTTCTTGCGTATTGTACACAATAGTATGGTATTGATGTTATTCCAAGAGGAAAATGTAATCGTTTTAATGAATAGCATCCATTAAAATGATATGTTGATACAGTATTCTAAGCATTATAATAAGATTTTGGAAGTGGTATATATTTTAAATGATAGCACATAGAAAACATTGTCGACAATGGAGTCCCGCCAGAAGGTACTACAAAACATTTTAAATTTGGACAAGAATTTACAGGAGCATCTAAATATTGTAAATTAGAAGGAATTGTAATTGTTTCAAGTCCAGCACATCTTTGAAATGCCAAATATGATAAACGAAATACTTTATCTCCAAGCTCTATCTTTTTTATATAACTTCCATATAATCCTTCTGTATAATAATTTCCATAAAATGCCGTTTCTCTAGATCCCCTTCCTAATGAAATTGTACCACTTGAAACGGTAAGTGTAATTACATAACTGCCCAAATCATCATAAAAATGTTCTATTTTTGAGTTTTTTTCTACTTTAACTTCTGTTGTTCCATCGCCCCAATCAATAGTTGTTGCACTCTATACTGTTTGTGAAAAATTAAGAAATATATATGATGGACTTTGTATCTCTACATATATTCTAGTTTTACTGTCATCAGTTATATAATGCGCGCCAATAACAAGCATACCGCAAGCGGTCACATATTCTTTTGCGTCAGCAAGCGTCCAGTTCCATCCCTATCCAGTTAATCCAGTATGAGTAGGAACAGGAGGCATTTCTGTTAGTGCTAAAAATTCTGTTTTTGTATATCCATATAATTCTGTTCCATCATAATCTACAAATAATACATCAGAATCTTCAAGCGGTATACCTTTTATAGCATCAGTAAATCCACTCGGAAAAGTAAGATTTCCCGTTCTTTTAGATTTAGCTCTAATTATATTTGCAATATTAGTTAATTCAGTATCAGTTACTAAATAATCTGCCATTAAAAACTCACCCCACTTGCACTTGGAAGACTCACCGCTTCCCACACACCAGAAACTACACGTAGTATTTTACCATTATCGGAGCTAGTAACTGTAGGCAGTGCATCTACGGTTGCCCATGTACCGTTCCCCTTGAGGAATTTTGTGTTGTCCGTAGCTGCCGGAGCGGGAACGTAACCTGCAGTACCAGCATTTGTGCCGTCTGCGCCTGTCATTCCTACAGGTACAGTAAGTTTCGTACCGCCCGTAGAATCTCCATTACAGCCAACGTAGATATCGCCTTTCAGACGCTCGTTGCCGTCCCAATCAAGAGTACGGGCATTGGAACGAGCATTGTCCGCCGTGCCGTTACCAATAATCTCTGCAAAATTCATCTTTCCGTCTTGACTTGTCCATTTAGATGCTGTAAAAGACGAATCATTATTTGCAGTTTTACAAACATATCCTGTAACAGTTGTCTGATTGTTGCTTGTATTTGTGCGTTTTACCTTGTCGCCCACAGAATACGATGTGTTTGCCGTCCATTCTGGCCAATTACCATAGCTGTCTGAAATATTATACATTCCACTAACATGTGAATTTGTTCCAGCAGCAATCGTGTTGTAACCTTCAGCATGTGAATTATATTGCTTAGCTTCTGTATAGCTTCCTTCAGCATGTCCATATCCTCCGCTTGCTATAGTAAGCATTCCTTCCGCATGAGAATTTAACCCACTTGCAGTTGTGGTGCCTCCTTCGGCGTGCGAAGCATTCCCACTTGCAATTGTATTGGACCCCTCTGAATGTGCCGCACCGCCGGTCGCCATTGTCTGATAACCCTCTGCATGATTGCCGGGTTGACTCATTGCAGTAAGCGTCCGGTATCCTTCTGTATGATCTGCCGTTCCTTTCGCATCGGATGTATAAGTTGTTCCGTCTAATGTAAATGTTCCACCAACACCTTCTGCATGGGATTGCGGTCCGCTTGCAATTGTAACTGCGCCCTCCGCATGTGCATTTGCGCCGCTTGCAGTTGTATTAGACCCTTCTGCGTGAGACTGCGACCCGCTTGCAGTTGTTTCGTTGCCTTCCGCATGGGCATATGCTCCGCTGGCAGTTGCGTTATATCCTTCCGCAACGCTGCTTGTCCCAACAGTACTGTTTGCTGCTCTACCAAGACTAATACTCCCCGTAAACACAGGAGAAGCCTTGGGAGCAAGTCCGCTTATATCCTATTCGCTTTCGACCGACCAGTCACCGCTTGCTACCTTTAAGACTTTGCCGTTGTCAGATCCTGATACAGCGGGTAAAAGAACAGACGCTGCAGTCGATCCATTTATCGTTGTGAAGTAACCTTGCCATTTATAATCACTATTACCTAATGTATAGGTATTATTGGTTTTTGGAAGTATATTTACTCCATAACTCATATTAGCCATTATAAATCGCCTCCTTATTTAATTTTATAATACAGTAACTATATTGCTACTGTTTGTTCTAACAAATATTTCACCGGATAAATCACATCCTCCAGAAACATATTTATGTTTACCTTCGGAAATAATAATTGGATTTTTATATCCTCCATCAGTTGTATAATATCCGACTAGTAATTCACCATTTATAAATTGTCCTACTGTCCAGAACCCATCTGGACCACTCGCGGTTGAAGAGAATTTTTTTAATACTTCAAATTTATCTCCGCCATTTTTAGATACTAATATCGCATAATGAGTAGGAATAATAGCATCATCAGGATATGAATTTATCATAGCATCATGATATGCTTTCCATTGATTATATAATGGATTGGCTTCTGATGTTTTCCATTCCTAAATCGCCGCCTCTTGCTCTACACCTGATAATGATAGAACAGAATATGGTGGATAATATTTTTGAGACAATGCAGAAGAATCAATTTTACAGAAAGCATAAATAAATCCTGTTATATCACTTCTACGAAGGGCAAAAACTGTATTAGCCCATCCTATATATGACGATTGAATATCGTTCACATCGAAATAGACTATAGTTAAAGCGCACTCATATGCTCCATCTGAACCAATTAGAATACCAGATGGAAGATCTAACATTGCTGAGCCTTTATCATAAGGTAATCCACTAATAAAATTGTACCAAGAAACGCCGCCATCTGTTGATTCCCATACTGTATTAATTTCTCCAACAATAGCATATAAAGCATTTGTTTGAGAACTGTAAATAATAGAATGAATATGCTTTCCATTAGTGGTTAATCCTGCTGTATTAAAATTAAAGAAATACGTCCAAGAAGTTCCTCCATTGGTTGATTTGTAAATTGCTGGATTTTCATGTAACGTATGGGCATAAACTCCCGCATATAAATTACCGGATCCATCCTCACACATAGTCCAAATAGTATCATTATTTTCTTCTGCTTCCGTTGCTACACTAGATTCAGAATCATATAATGAAATTACTTTTGTAAAGGTATTTTCTCCTTTAACAAGACGATACAAACCCCTCTAACCAACTGTCATAGAACCTCTTGTTGCATGTGGGGACACATATACATTTTCATTTGAATCCATCCACATTAAGCGCCAATCCATTAATGTTCCTGTTATTGTTAATAAAGTTTCTTCTGTACCATCGTATCCAATTCTAACAACCGTGCCATTTGATCTTGCCGCAATAATAATACCATCTTTATACGCAAGTGCATTAACAATATGCCCGCTATTAACTTTTGTATCGCCATTATAAAGAATAAAGCCATTATCGGGTATTGTTTTTATTAAGCCCCTTTCTCCATACCAATCTAATAACTATTTATTGTATGAAGTTTCCATTGTATATATTGTAAGACCAGTCACATCGGCAGGAGTTAAATCGCCACTATTACTTCTTGCTATTTTTAAACATATATAATTTCTATTAGCAGCATTATGATAAAATTCAATTTTATTAGTTTGCCAAGTACTAATTGATGTTGTATATGTATAAGTATCATCACCCTTATCAAATCCTTGAACATATACTTTTATGTTGCTTGGAATGTCAATAATAATTTTTTGTGTTGATGAAAATGAAGTTAAATCAATTAAATTGGTATATAGACAATTAGAGACACTGCTATATGTAATAGTGTTACTCGCCGCGGAATAGTTACCCTAATAAATATTAAAAGGAATATATTGATTTAATATACCAGTGTTAGAAAGTCCTTCAAGTCCCAACTTTAAAAAATTAATATCTCTTCTGCTATCGGCATCTTTTATATCATAAACATTGCCATTTTTATCTTTTAATTTTGTAGCATATCTTCCCATTTATCACACCTCACTTTCTAACATATAATCATCGCCACTAATTAAAACAGCAGAAAGTTTAGTGTCACTAATAGAATCTGCCGTAAGTTCAGAATTACCCTATGTATCAACAGTTAATAATACAGTAATCCAGTCACTATCATTTGTAGGATCTGGTGTTGTAGTACCATTGGGTACCTATATATAAAATGAATTAGTACCACTTACTGGTACAGGGATTTGTACCCCGACGCAAGTACCAGTAACACTTGCGCCGGAAGCATCGTGGGCAGTATAGCCCGCCAATATTTTATCTGCAGTAACTGTATCATTGCTTAAATCAATTAATGTCTAACTACCATATATAACTTTATTTACGTATTGGTTATTTGCCATACGCCCTCACCACCTTAGGTGCTTGGAGCGACGGTACCAATCGTTGCGGTTTTACCACCTGCTGCATTGTCTGTTTCAGTATAAGCAATTGCGCTTATAGTGACGGCACTAAAGCTATTATAGTCACCTAAATCTGATGGCTAAATAGTTTGTGAAGTAGTATATGGTGTAATAGTCGTGCTCGTTGCTTTAACGTCTTCAGAACCGCTCATACTGCCTTGAATACCTAATACAGTAACACCACTACGAATATTAGTTGAAATTAATGCGGCTTTATCTGTTGAGCCTAAACCAATATCACCAGAACCGTCATGATAACCAGCTGGAATTGTGACAGCGGTATCTCTTGCTGTGATAGTTAAATGCTTTTCGCCCTAATTACTCATGGTACCAATTAATTTAGAACCATTTTTGTACGCGGTTTTGCCGCTAAGAATATCATCAGTACTAGCATCAGCATCGCTAGTATTAGCATCATATGTACAAGTACCGGTTGTGCGTTCTCCAGTTGGTAAATGAAAATATTTACCACTTAATACTGATGCTCTCGCGACGTCATCGCTACTTAGATCTATTAATGTGTCGCCGCCAAACACTACTTTATTTACATAAGTGTTATTTGCCATAAAATCTCCTCCTTATCCTATTGTGACGGTGCGTCCGCCCGCTTCATTATCTACCTAATGCATAGGTATTTTTTCTATTACAATATTTTCTTCCAATATCTTATCCTCTGTACGTAAGACTTGACTTACATTTGGCAAAGGAGTTATTTGATACTACCCAGTATATGTTTTATGCTGAGAGATTAAATCATCTGGTATTGGATCAATTATAATATTCTAATTTAATACTTTATTTTTTGTTTGTAAAACCTATTCAATACTTACTAATGGAGTAATATGATATGTACCTGTATAATTTGCAATTAAATCCTATACATCTTGTGGATCGGTTGCTTCAACGTATGCGCCATATCGTAATTTAAAATCTTCAAATCCTCCTACAAATCCGGTCTTCTTTGCTTGAGCATAAAGCCACTACATTACTAATGTTAAATCATATTCATCCCAGGGATAAATACGTTTCAATACCGCATTTTGTGGGTCTGGCGGTAAATTATAATTAATGGACATAGTTATCCCTCCTTTATATATATTCCTAAAAATTAGGTAGAATTTAAAAATAAAAACAATGGTTTTTATTTTGGCAAATAAAAAAAGAAGCCGCTTTCGCGGCTTATTTTAAAAAATAAAAATATCTAAAAAATCGGGTTCCAATCCTAAATTCGATGCCAAAATATCTTCTGCTTCAAATAGTGAACCATTATAGAAAGCTCTTTCCATTTCAGCAGCGGTATCTCTTACTAGCGCAAGGGCATCTTCATAATCAATATCATCACGTTTAGCAATCATTTCAGCAAGTTCTTCAATGGTACGCGGCATTTTCATAATCCTCCTCAATCAAATCAATCATAGAAAAAAGTATATCTTGCCACTCATCAAATACGGTATAATAAGGATCAAATTTTTCTCCAGACTGCTTCCACATAGCTTTAAATGTAGTAATACCACCACTTATATATTCAATATCTCTCAAAATTCTCTCTTTATTTGTACTCATTTCTTTATCTCCTTTGGACATACTAAACTATCAGGACACATAATATGTGACCAATCTATTCTTAACATTTTATTTTTTCCTTCATGTTGAAGGATAGTTACTTCATAGCCGAGAGCGCGCAATGCATCAATTATACTACTATTAAATTCACTACCATAAAGAATGGATGTACCGCCATGTTGAATACTATCTATAATTCTTACTTCAATATGCGTGAATGATGACCAATCTTCCGGCGTTTTGAGATATGCAATTGCGCGAGCTTCAAGTGCGGTTAGACAACTTAACATTTATCATCACTGTACCTTAGTTCACATAGAACTTCTTTATCATTTCTTTTTTGACTAACTGTTGTTAGTTTAAGCTGCATATCCATTGAATAGTTATTTACATATACTTGCGGTTTGAATCCCCAATCACCATAAAAATAAGTTGGTTCCGATACCATCGTCATAGTTTCTAATGAAGGAATAGCAAAGAGGGATAGGTAAATATCTGCGCCATTCTTATCAATTACTCGCATATTTGAAGGCATTTTGAAAATGAAATTAGCGGGTTCACCGCTATTTAAATCAAGCGCAGTTAAATTTACATTTTTAGTACCGCAAAACTCACATTTGGATTTCCATATATCAAGCGCAGCACCACAATTACAACAATTTGTTTTAGACATTTGTATTCCTCGCTTGTTTCCAGCGCGCAATAGCGATTTCGCGTGATGGGGAAGGATAAGATTCAAAACCACAATTCTCACATTCAAGCCACCAAGCACTGGATGTTTCTGGTTTTAGTTGATGATGTATTCGATATGTGCCTTCATTACATTGAGGGCAATACATATTTCCAAACCACGCTTTTCGCGCCTCAATTTCTTCCATAAATGTTACTCTCATTGTTCTCTCACCTTCATATCTATTAATAGTTGTTTTAATTCCTCTAGATTGACATAAGCATCATCATCTAGTGGAGATATTTTGATGCGGCGACCTTTCCATATAGCATCTTTTTCATATGAATTTTCGGCTTCTTCCGGTTTCATATCTAGGTTCGCGCGCACTATTATATTCTCATAATTAGAGAACATATTACCGCAGAATGGACAGTTTGGTTTTAATTCAAACTGCCGCATTAAGCAGTTGCTACAGTAATATGTAGAGTCTTTTTGTTTTATTGTGCTTATCATACTATCACCTATCTTAATCCCAATAACGTCCAAGATGCTCACCAAAGAAACCAAATACTTCGCGCGCATATCTCGCATCAACTTCCGCCAATTCCTTACAACGCTCAAAATATTTTTTAGTTAGTTCATCATCTTCGGGAGTCTTTTCAGATGTCCATACAATATTACCATTTTCATCTTTATATTCACGGTGAGTACGATCACACATTTCATAGAAAGCGTCTTTGTACTCATTGCGTTCATCTGTGTCACATTCTCCGTCAAGGAAATCAGCGCAACGTTGAAACTGATTTGCTAGATAAGTTAGATGATCGTGCCACTTCTCAGGAGTTTCCCAAGGAGATACTCCAGGATAACCACTGCCATGATCGCGCATATAACGTAATGCTTCTGCGATAACACGCGGCGCCCAATCACAAATATTCCAAGCATCTACGTAAGCATAACCATAACGACCACGATGCCAAAAGTTTCTTACATTCCAATATAAATCATGAAACCATTTCCATGGGTGAGTAAGATAATAAGTTTTACGATATGGAAAAGTCCATACGGATAAGGGATTTTTGCTCATACTAAATCCTCCTTCTCTTACTATTTATATTATAAATTAAATTAAAGAAAAAGTCAAATATTAGGAATTTAACCAACTATTCATGGTAGATGCGGAACACAGTGTGCCTTGTGAAAATTGTGTTCTATATTTTATGAGTGTTGCGTCATCTGGCGTTGCTTTCTAAGATAAGTCTGTTTTATAAATTTTATTACCCGCTGTTACATTGGTATAATCCATTTTAGTTCCAACAGTTACAGTTGCTTGTCCATATAATACAATAGAAGATGTATTTCCTGTTGCTACAATATATAATGCTTGTCCTTTTAATAATTTACTAGTATTATTTATAGTCGCAGTATTAGGAGTATCTTTATTGCGTGCCGCTGATGTAAATCCATTTACTGTAAAAAGAGTAATTTTATTATTACCAGCACTATCACATAAATATACTACTATAGCTACATTAGTACTACTACCGTTATTACGCCATGCTGGATTAACACCAGATAATCCAATAGAAAATGTACCATTAGGATACTATAAAGAACTCATAGTAATTCCTAAAGAAATTGGGTTGGCTAAAGAAGTTTCACCGCCATTTGTACCAATTGTTGCCATAAAATCACCTCAAATAATTATTCTATATTTTTCGCGCACTTTCCCTAAATATTGCGGCCACCGTTCTAAATCTTTAAGTGTTGCCTGTTTTTCAGTAATAGTTATTCCTGCCTCAGCAAACAGAGTAGTACAGCCGCGCAATGAGTTAATAGAATGCCGCTGTTTATCCGTAATATTCGCGGCTTTAAAGTCTTGGAGAAGCGCTTCTTGGGCGGGGCCCTTTAAGGGGATTCCACGCCATCTTTCTGCTATTTCTAAAATTATATCTTTCTAATTTGAAATTCGAATCAAATTGGGATCTACTAATTTAGGTGTTGCACCTAAATACGAATACATTTCGCGCACGGCTTCTTCTGTATTTCCCATCAGATGTAAATAATCTTTATGATCCTTTAATAAATGTAAGTAAGCTTGTTCATTTACCTCATAAGTTTTTACGCCATCTTCTGAAATTCTTTCTTGAATATATTTTACTTTAAATCGCGCACCTTTAAGGATACCAAATTGTTTTGCCAACTCCACTTGGTTACCTTCAGCTTGAAGTTTGCGGAAGTGCGCAAACATATCGGATTGAATTTGAAAATCACGGCGCGCATTATTAGGGTTGAAGATAATGAAGAGCTGATCTAAATTACCTCTGAACCGTCCTACTTTCTGCCTAATTTCTACCTCTCCATACCCATCAATAATCATATAGTCAATTTTGGGAAATGTAAGGGACATACCTTCTTGAAGTGTATCTGTTACAATTAAAATTGAAATATCATCTGGTAGATGTTCATTGCGTAAGGCCTCAAACAATGATTCCTTTCCGTCCGCAATACGCTGTTTATCTGCCATATCCTGTAGATCTGCTAAGGTAAGGCCCGATTGACCATCACTTAATTCTATTAATAGATCTTTTGCTGCGATAGCCGCTTGATTTACATCAAGAGAAAGCGCAGTTTGATTTGCGCGCGAAACTAACATCGCAACACCCTTCTTCTAATCAAGTAATCTAAAATACCAATCCTTTACCTTGCTCGCGCTTTTAAGAAATACAATACCGCGTTTATCTTTCTATTGATCAAGAAAATACTGAAGTGAGTCATTCGTATTTTTTGTTTTAAGAAATTGAATTTCTTTTACATATGTATTACTTACATATTTAGTAAAATCTGGAAATAAATAAATAAACGAATAATCATCAGAGAAAAATTGTTTTGATAATTCATCAAAATATTCGTCATTTGCGGTAATAAAAATAACATGAGTATTTTCGCGCTTATTTTTAATCCAATCACCAATTATAGTAGTATCTTCCGCAAAAGATGCTTCACTAAATAGTCCATGGCATTCATCAATAACCACCCAATCATAATCAATTTTACCTTTCTTAATCATGTTAGCAAATCCAAGGCGTTGGCATACATCTGCTTCTCCATATTTATGGCGTAGCTGTTCTACCGTAATACTGCGGCTTTCTACTACTAACATAGTTTGAAGATGACCAAATTTATGATCAAGTTCCTACAATACATTATTCATAATAGCGGTTGTTTTACCTACACCTGTGCCGCCATTCAATACTAGAAAAGTATTAAGATCAGAGAGGTCGGTTTCGCGCACGAGCCTAATAATATCTTCAACCGCAAATTCTTTTACTTGTTCGTGTTGTCGCATTCGCGCATATCCTCCTCAGTTCTACAAGTTATTTGATAATGAGAAGATGAATATTTTAGCGCATTAAGTATACTTTGTTTAAAAGCCTTTGGATCTTTTTCAGCAATAACTTTTAATTGTTGCGCCAATTCTTCAAACTATTGTTTCTATTTAAAGGTTAAGTAAGTCATGCGGATACACCTCCATACAAAAATAAGGTATATTTTTCTATACTAAAAATATACCATAAATTTCTTCAGATGTCAAATAATAGGGTGGGTTTTGGGGTACACGAAGTGTATCGCTGTAGAGATACAAAATTTTCTAAAATAAAATGAAATTGCGCGATCAGACGCAAATGCCTTAGTTCTTCGGATTGTTGGTCAAACTGGGGTTACGAATTTATTCGGCACAGCCCCGCTGCGCGGGTCTGTCCCTCAAAATTCGTTTTCGTGCGAGATCCAGCCCGCCTGCGGCGGTCTGGCTCTCTTACGAGGGGTAGGGTTAGGGGGTATGGCTATAAAACTTGATATATAGTATGAAATTTTCAAAATGAAAATGAAATTACAATATATTGTGGGGAGGGGTTTTGGGCTTTATCACGTGACTACTATATTATGTATGAGTTGCCGCAAATGAAAATGAAATTCTACATTTAGTGGGGAGGGGTTTCGGGCAATTAATCATGACTACTATATTTGGTAGGTGTCGGCGCAAATCAAAATGAAATTCAATTCAATCCCTTCATCAACTAAACGAACCTCATAGCTTCTTCTTTCGTATCATAAATATAATACTACTTTGGATCCTAATCATAGGTAGTTCGCATTGGTAATACTGGCAATCCCCACTCCAACTCAATCTCATAAACCGCATACCACTACTCATTTATTTCAAAGACTTTGCGCTAATGCGTGCGATCCCACGGATCATACTTATTATACCTATCAATAATAAATGCCATAAATTTCATCTCCATAAAAATAATTATCATAGTAGTACTTACACTGTAAGTACATTGTAGTTAGTAAAAGAGAAGGTAAAAGATAATAGTAGAATTGGTGTGGTGTTGGAAATAGAGGTGACAAAGTATTACGAGTAGCATTTTGTTGAAAAAATGGGGCGTGGAGGTAGATTTTAGGTACGTGCGCCCAAAATTTGGCTCTTGTCAAGTATTTTTTTTAATAAAATATAAAAAATTTTTATTAAAAATTTGTTAAAATTTTTTTATTTCTTTTCTTTTTATATTTTACCATACAAAATTCCAGCTTGTCAAATATTTGACTCGTACATTTTTTAGAGCAAATCAGTACCCTGTCCCCCAGATTGAACGCATTTGATATATATATAGAATATGCGTCTGATAAGGGGGAGATTACATGGCTTTGGCTTGCGACCAGCTCAGATACATATATACTTTGTCTAGCTTAAACTGCTTGTTATAAATATAAAAAATTAGTTAATGTAGCAAGAACAACAGGAAGTTGAACTAAGGCATTTGCGCTCAATACAGCTAATACCCGAGAATAAGCGCATTTGGTGAAAAGATTAAATGCGTCTGAAAAAGGGGATAAAATTTTTGATAATAATAAAAAAAAATTTTCGCGGCCGCTCTGTGATGCGGCTTGTATACTGTATACAGTATACTGTATACAATTTTAAAATAGTAAAATAAAAGGACCCTGTAACCAACACGTTACAGGGCCCAACCCCAAGAGTAAGGAGTAAGGGGAACGGTTTATGAGAGTGGGTGAGGTGGTTAGCCTTTTTTCTCTCTTCCCCCTCCTTACATATATATTATAACATGAATTTCAAAAAAAGTCAAATATTAAGTTTATTAGAGTTGAATATTGGAAATTTCTGGTGTATACTGTATACTGTATACAATCCGCAGGTAAAAGAAAAGGGCGGAAGACCGCCCAAGTAGCATTACGCCTTAGTATAATGCTTTTTCTTCTTCTCATCCAGAGTCATGGTGAGAATTCCCTTTTCGACCAGGCGCATAGCGCTGGAACCTACTGCCATAACGGTGACATTCTCAGCGATCTGGCCAGCCAGAGCGTTCATAATGTCGGTAGCAGTACAATCAGTGAAGGAAGGCAGGGAAGCAACCTTAGCATCCAGCTCGTCACGGCGAGCCTGGGCTTCGGGGTTAGGACCCTTAACCTTTACGGGCTTATTGGCACGCTCAGCAGCACGGGCAACGCCCTCAGCTTCCCAAGCGCGGTAGTCAGCCTTAGCGGCTTCAAAGTTGAAAGCCTTGTGGTTCTTGGTATCTTCCGCCAGAGCGGTACCAATAGTAACCTTCACGATACCATCTTCAGTGGGGATGGCAACAAAGTTGGTTTTGTTCTGGCGGCACATGGTAGCGCCTTCCAGAGCGAGGATGGTGGACAGGACATCATTCTTATTCATACGTACTCCTTTTACACACGATTTTGATTTACGGCGGACCGCTAACCGCACAAATTTATTCTGTAGGGGATCTCTCCCTCTTACATACTTATTATACACTAAATTTTGATTTGAGTCAAGTATTAACTTTATCAAATCTTATTTTTAGTGGGGAGATTTTCTTCCTCTTTACATATATAATTATACATTAAAATTTGATTTAAGTCAAGTATTTGAGAAAAAAATTTTCAAAAAAATTTTTTTCAAACGGAGTTTGGCCCCGAATTTTCACGACGACGAAACTTCGGCTTGCGCCCAGCTCATACGCTCCTGATTTTATGCGGGATAGCGCAGCTCTTGGCGGGCCAAAAATCGGTGTGAATGATTCGTGGGACCCAGCTCCTAGAGCAAGATAAATTGAAAAATTTTACAGCTCGTTCCCAGCTCGTCGACGGAATTCCAGCTCGCCCAGCTCCGCCCAGCTCCTCGATGGCGGCCCAGCTCCTCGGATCCAGCTTGTATACAGTATCCAGCTCGCCGGCGCTTTCCAGCTCCCAGCTCAACGCAGCTTATCCAGCTCCTTATAATATAAAGGGCCGCCTGGCACGTGAGCAGGAGGGGTAACAAAATAGGCGTCATGCCTTATGGGATAAGGCGACGCCAATGTAATGGAATTGTAATGAAATTGTAATAGAATTGTAACATTTACCTCTTGACTTGCGGTCTGGGGTGTGGTATGATATACTGGGGGAGTAGTGCGTGGTGGGCGGCCGGCGCAAATATGGCCGGCGCAAAATAGCGGAACGTCAAGTTCCGCCATAGAGAAGGGAAAGGAAGTAAATGTTTAGAACAACGCTTGAGAGGTGCATCAGTATATCATTGAGGTGCCTATGCTGTGAAAGGTCTTTACATACACCGAAGAGGGCGACTGCGAGTCCGAACCATGATACTTGTAAGCCGAAAAGCATAATCAGTACAACATTGAGGATGGTAATCCCACAACGAAGGTCGTTCCATTCAAAGCGGTAGGGAGTTTCAATGCTGAAGAATGATTTTATCTTTTCCATGTGTCGCTCCTATCGTCATTACCAGAAGAAGTAAAGTTGACGTGGGTGTTCCCGTTATTTTTCCATACTGAATCTTCCCACCAAAGCGTTGGAAAGGGAGGTATATCCATTTCCAATTGTATTCCACCGATACGCTTACGCAGTGCGGTTGCGGCGGTTTCTACTACCTCGTTAGGACAATCATCTACATTATGGGGCCACGCGAGATTTGCCTCGACTGCATCATACAAAGCCTTGTCGGGATCTGTATGAGGATTTCTCCATAAAATAGCGTGAAAGTCTTCTACTGCTTGTTCTTCATCGAACTGTGCGATATAAGTGATAGTGAAGTTAATTTCCATGGTTAATCTCCTTTCTCTTTCTATATATATTATATCAGATATTGGGTAAAAGTCAATAGGAAAATTGTTAAGAAAGTATTAAATCGCGGCCGGCCCGATTAGATGCGTCTAACCGCATCTAAAAGGATTTCATACCAACGCTTTTCAAACTGATAGAAAGGCATTACTTCAATCCGCATAATGGGTTTACCTGCGTGAAGTACCCAAAGATTGCTACCAATCCACGCGGTTTTACCTATTTCGTGGATAGAACCGAGAATGTTTTCATCGGTCAGATGGCCATCGTATTCGGTACCGCCGATGATTTGTTCACCCTGTCCATTAATATAGACAAGACGTTTAACCATAATTTTCTTCATTTTTCCTCCTCAATCTCTGTATTCTCAAGTCGCCAGTATTCTGTATAAGCATACTTCTTTCCGCACTTTGGACATTTATAATGCCAAGTCTGATAGAATTTGGAACCCATAGGAAGATCTTGATAGAAGTCTATCATATCAAGTTCTGTGTTACAGTTTTCACAATAATCCATTATTGGTTTCACTCCTTACCATTCTTTTTCAACATTGGTTAATATATAGGTTTCTTTGATGATTGTATTTTCACCGCAGTTAGGGCATTTGATATTCCAATGTACAACATAGGTTTTGCCCTGATGTTCTGCATCAAAGAAGTCAAGGTATTCTGTGGGGCAATTACATTTAGGGCAAAGGACAAAGCCATTTTTATCAGTTTTCATTTTTAACCATCCTTTAATAATAATAACGATCTACAATCCATATAATTCCTGCGATAATGCCTGCAAGAATAATAGGCAGAAACGGAATTAATACAAATACCCACCAAGGTGGACAAACATTGAGATTAAACAGAGCAAAATTGAAATTCATTACTCCCACTCCTTTCCCTTATACTTCGGCTTCTTGAACCGCTTGTCTGGAATCACACGAGTCACGGGGTTTACGTTGCCCCAAGACTTCCGCTGACCCATAAAGATTTCAATGTTGGTTTTGACTGCCATTTTCTTCTTCATACTTCATTCCTCTCTTTCGCACTCTTATTATAGCAGAATACATGTTAAAAGTCAACTACAAAATTGTTAAGAATGTGTTAAATGTGCGGGCCGGCGCCTTAGCCTTGAAAGTATTGTCTTTCAAAGGCTTTAGCGGATTTACGATGTTCGGGATCTTGAAGCCACGCAATCGCCCAATCTGTTGCTACAATCTCATAAGGGAGTGCGAAATGGGATTCATAATCGTTCTCGTTCGCATCGCTAAAGATGTACGCTTCACGATTAAAATGGTGACCGATCTCGTGAAGAATGGAAAGGGTTACATCCGCGAAACCTTTTGCCATAGGACAACGAGCGACAAAATCTTTACGGAACTCCTTATCTCCTTCATCTTTTACGTCTGGGTCAGGCGGAAGGATTAAACGAGGTTTAGAATCTGTCATGCCCATACTCCAACAATCACGATGACGAGGGATAATTACATGCTCACCTGCGACAAGACTTGCGAAGTCACGAATCAGTTTTACCTTGTTCATATTACTCCTTCCTTTCGCTATTATTATATCAGATAAATAATAGTTAGTCAAGTATAACTTGCGCCGGCGCGAGTTGTACGGACAAAAGAGGTAGATTATCTACCTACCTCTTCACCGTGTGTACAATTCTGTTTCTCGTCATAGACAAACCACTCGTCCGCATTGAACAGTTCGCCTGTATAGCGGTTGATATAGCGGAAACCGTGATCGAGAGATTCCTCAACCATATTCTGCATACGGATTTTACAATCCCTTGCTTCGCTTTTACGCTTGCGGATTTCCCGCAGTTCCTGTACCAACTGATTGACCTCTTCATAGGTCATGTTATCAGTGTCAATAATTACTCGACCAATACGCATTACTGCTCACTCTCCTTTGCTTTAGCTTCGGCTTCTTTTGCTCTACGAGCCTTATCCCTTGCGATCTTGGCTTCTTTCTTCTGAGCCTTCTCTGCCTTGGCATCCTGTTTGGCATTGTAGGCATCAATCTCTGCCTGCATGAGTTCCTCTGCGGTCATGTCTTCACGCAGTTCCGCAACAACAGCGGGGATGCGGACATACCGATGTGTACCATCGGGTGGAGCAGAAATAATACAACCATACTGGCGGTCATTGATTTTGTGGAAGCATTCCACGAAGGGGTTCTGGGCGAAAAGCATATCAAAAACCGCCTCACGCACCGCCTTGTCGATCTGGGTTTTGGTCATTTTAGCCATACTTACACTTCCTTTCTTGTTCATTATTATTATAGACTAAATTTTGAATTTTGTCAAGTAAATTTTGAAATTTAATTTTTGAAAATTTGTATGTACTTTTGCGGGCCGGCGACTTTAACACACTAAAGTGCTAAAGTGTGAAGGTAAAGGAAGGGCCCACCGCAAGCGGTGGGCTAGAAAGGAAAGGAAAGAAGGGTTAGGGGATGTGTACTCCACCAGGGGCTTGAACCCTGAACCTACTGATTAAGAGTCAGTTGCTCTACCAATTGAGCTAGTGGGGTAAGATGGGCGGTTTCTCTTTTTTGTTCACGCAGAACTGGGATACCGCCAAAGGACTTCTGCGAGGTACTTTTCTTTAGAAGGGGTGTACTTTGTAACCCCTTAAGGGTGGAAGGCGATTAGATCGCCTTCCGATAGCCATTCGGCTTGCCCTCGACCTTGACGATTTCATTGCTCCAGAGGTGGGTCAGAGCGTACTGAACCTTACCCTTGGTGATGCCTTCAGGGACTTCATCCTCGATGGCTTCCCAAATCTCCGCAACAGTGGCGGGAGCGGAGGTCAGAGCGTTCATCACGATGTCGTGAATGGCATCGTAGGCTTCGGCGTTCTTCGCCTTGGCTTCGGCACCCTTGTTGATTTCCTTGTCGAGTTCAGCAAGGACATCAGCGTTGTCATAGCCGAAGTTGGTCAGAGCGGTCTTGATGGCTTCAAAGGTGGCTTTCTTCATAGTGGTGAATCCTTTCTCGTTTGTAGGGTGTCGTTCCCTTTAATTTTTTTGTTCCTCTTGGAACATCTTTATTATATCAGAGTTTGAGGGGTTTGTCAAGAGTTTTTTCAAACTTTTTTCAAAGTTTTTTTGCCCTTGGGGAGAACCTTTTCTCTCCCTCTGACACTATTAATTATACTCCGATTTTGGAAAAAGTCAAGCATTATTTCGCAAGAATACTGTATACATTGTTGTACGTACAACTCGCGGGCCGGCACGAGTTAGTATAAACTAACTCCAATTATTGTGGTGTAAATCCTATAAATTCGCCTTCTTTATTAAAATAAAGTCCTGCCCAACAATACGAATCATCTGTGGCAAAGTAGATTACATGTTCACCATCTCTACCCCAATTTTTTATAGCATAGTATTCCTCACCATACTCCTCGTCTTTGCGTGGAAACTTAGTAATAATTCGGCACATTTTTTCAAAATCACTCATACTATAATCTCACAATACTTTATCAAGTTCACATTCGGTTACAACCCGAGTATTAACACGTCCATCAATATCTTGATACCAATCGGTACGTACATTTACATCACGTGCCCAATCAATAACAACGCAAGCAGGATAGCTCTCCATGATGTAATTCTCTCCCGCACCCTCTGCTTTAGCCTGAGTAGAGAATACACCGAGATCAATCCAATCACCAATTAAGGCATCATAGACTTTACACATAAATACTTTCATACCACAAACCTCACTTTCGGTCTTTCTGCTTTGGGATACCTTGCGAACACATACAACCGCAGTCCAATAGCCTTGAAGAATGGAAGGTAGCGGACTGTCTGCTGACCCTCTATGTTCTTGATGTATACTTCCATAGTATCTCTCCTTTCTTACATACCTATTATATCACAAATAATATAAAAAGTCAAGTATAAATTACCAAGAAGTTTTATACCATAGATATTTACCATACTTATCAAATACGAATAGTACAGTGCCATCTGTCAATAGATATTTTGTTTCAAAATCTTCGGCATATTGTGGTTGAGTTTCGGCTGGATTATAGAATTTTGATCCGAGTATTCGTTTAAGATTTTCATAATCTATCATTTTTCTATCCTCCTACATATTTATTATATCATAAAATTTGTTACAAATCAACTACTAAATTATTACGATTGTATTAAATCGCGGCCGGCTGGTTTTGAGATGGGCCGGCGCGCTTTAGCACGCTAAATCGCTAAAGTAAAATGGAAATGAAATTGGGATGCGAGCAATCGCATCCCAATTATAGGTTCACCTTACTCCTTCACGGAGTAGGTGTTGACCTTGCCCTCGGTCTTTACGACCTCATTCGCCCACAGGCGAGTGATAGCATACTGAACCTTGCCCTTGCTGAAACCTTCGGGCAGTTCGGGCTCAATGGAGTCGAACAGTTCACCGATGGTCACGGGGTTGGAAGCCATCCGCAGACCATTCATGACCACATCATGAGCGGCCTCATACAGGTCACGATTCGCCTGTGCCTTTTCAGCACCCTTGGCGAGTTCCGCAACGATCTCGTCGCGGACTTCCTTAATCTCCTGCGGAGCATCAATGGAGTCGATGAAGGAAACGAGGGACTGGAGAGAAACCTTACGCATAGTGGTAATCCTTTCTGGTTTTTTGAGGTTTTCCTTCCTCTCTTTCTTACATCCTTATTATAGCACAGGATTTGCTTTCTGTCAAGGGGATTTTCAAATTTTTTTTGAAAATCTTTACCGAAGACTATCATGGGCACCTTTCTCTGTACATCGCTGTGCTCGCGACTCGGTGGGTGTTTCGCCCTCATCCCCTTGGAACAATTATAGTATATCAGAAATTTTACTAAAAGTCAAGCATTATTTTCAAAGTATCCTGTATACAATCGGTGGCCGGCGGAAGTTAGCCTTCGCTAACTTCCTCTTCGGATGTGATAAAGTTCTCGCTTTCGTATGAGTCACACTCTTCAAGAGTACACGCATAATCTACGATACAGATGTGACCATTACGGAATCCATAGTTGTTACAATGAAGATCAGACAGATTATGACTATCACACCAAGCCCTTTCTTCTCTGGTCATGTGATATTCTGCGTAACCATTACCTATGCTGATACCATAAATGCGTGGCATAATATAAAATACGTGGTCATTGTAGACAAAGCGAGTAACCTTTGCGAACAGATAAGCAAAACCATCTTTTTCTGCCTGTTCGTACAGAGCAATTTCTTCTTCGCCACCACCCACTTCAGATGCTTCTTCTGCATCATAGGTGTATTTGACCACATAGTCAGAGGTAATAAGGGCAAATCTTGCGATACCACTGCGGAACAAAACCTTGCGGTGATAGAGATAGTTGAAATCTTCAATTACTCGCTGAGTTGCCCAACGCTGAAAATTGGCTTCTATAAGATAGGGGAAAATCTGTTTGACAAAATCCTGTGCTCTTTCAATGTAACTCCGCATACAATCTACCTTCCTTTCACTATTATTATAGCAGAAATCATGTTACAAATCAAGTACAAAATTGTTACAGAACTATTAAATCCGCGGCCGGCGCGGTTACATGGCGGTTACATAGGGAGAAGGGGATGTTACACATCCCCTTCGTCCAACTCTGCCAAACGCTCCATTTTCTTATGCTGACGAATACATTCTGCGAAAATCTGTGCTTCAATAGTTACATCAGCAAGCCCTGTGTGTTCCTCTTCAAAGGTTACATCGTCTGTCAAGTACCGCCAAAGGATTTCTGCGGTCTTGCGGACTTGCGGAGTTGCGTGGTTGGTCATGTAACCATTCTGCTTACAAAACTCAATGTAACGCTTTTGCTTACAAATCGTATCATTCGCCATTTTCATGGTATCCCAAATGGGCATTTCATAAGGGAAGAACCATCTCCGCTTACTTTTCGTCTGATACCGAAGGGTCGCATTGGTTACTTTTATGTCAAACCTTGCGTTATGGGCAACGCAAGCCTTAATATTCCATTCTTCGCAAATTTTGCGAACCAACTTGTAAATCTGCCAAGTATTCAATACCTTGCGTTTCCCTGCGAGAATATCCGCAACATATTGGGGTCGCTTGTCTGCGAAGTATGCTTCCTTCATCGCTTCGGGCATACCCCAAAATACATCACCATTGACAACAGAATACTCATCGTAAATGTAACCATCTTTGTCTACGACCTGCATCCCAAGGTCATAAAACTGACCATTTGCGACATCTAACTGTCCATCAATCTTTGGACAGTTACATGCTTCACAATCGAATACCAGATACTTGTCTTTTTCCATGTAACTAATCTCCTTCGGTTTGTAGTGTTGCCTTCACTTTTCACTTATGATTATACACTATATATGGTGGGTTGTCAACCCCAAAATGTTACAAAAGTATTAAATTTGCGGCCGGCTGATTATGGGAGATCGCGCCGGCCCACTTTCATACGCTAAAGCACTACAGTATGAAAATAAAATTAGGAAGGGGCAGTACCCCTTCCATTAATTCAGCATATCAGTGAGTTCGTGCGGTGCGTACTCCTTGGAGTAGTCATCGCCTTCTTCTTCTTTCGGCTTCGCAAGCTTGATTTTGCGGAGTTCCTTTAAGCCTTTATTGGCTTCCGCAAGAGCGGCTTTCTCCGCACGCTTTTTCTCATCACGTGCGATCTTCGCCTGTTTCTTGGCTTCGGCATCCGCTTTCTTCTGTGCCTTTTCCTCACAGTCAAGAGCGTAGTCCTCTGCGACAGCATAGCCATCATAGGGGTCATAGCCACCTGCACCATTCCGAGTGCCACGAGGGATGCTGACTTTAATCAGAACCCACTTTTCATTGCCCTCTTCATCAAGGCAAGGAATAGTGATTTCGCTCGCACTGACTTTCAGCACATCAGTTTCCATTTCCTGGGCAATGGTTTCGGAAATGAAGTCGAGGAATTTGTTACGGAGTGCGGTTTCGAGTTGAGCCTTATTCATGGTCATCTCTCCTTTCTTCTTACACACACATTATATCACTTCGGGGAGCAGTTGTCAAGGGGTTAGTTAAGGGAAATTTTTTCTTCTCTCCCTAACTTCCAAATATATTATAACATAAAATTTGAAATTTGTCAAGAAAATTTTTTGAAAAATACTGTATACAAAAATGTACGTACAACTTCGGGCCGGCGCGGAGTTAGCAGTTGCTAACTCTTAAAAATTTGTACAAAAGAGAATTAAACCGAGAAGTGCTATAAAAGAATGTACAGGAATACTTTTATCATTTACACGGACTTCAAACATACATAAAATCCATAAAACAATTAAGAAAGTTCTCATATTACCACCCCTTACCGAGAAGGTGCTTCAGCACCTTAATAATCATATCGGGTTCATAGGCATCACCGAGCCAGTTATCTCTGTTCTGTTCTTCATCATCGAACAGAATGTCTGCATCACTCTGCATGAACCATTCTTTTGGCATCCCATGCTTGACAATCCGAATCTCGTCCCAGCTCACACTCGCCAAATGCTGACCCAGCCAACCCAGCTTCGCCTGTTTGACAGCTTCGTCATACTCTTCCGTGGGACACTTGCTGAGCCAGCTGATGATACCCAGCTTGTAACCCATTGTATGGAGCTGATTCAGCAACCGAGCCAACTGACTCATGTTCAGCATGACTTCAGCTTCGACATAAGGGGATGCGTCATGTGCCTGAAGTTTCGGCAACCAATTTTCTACTGCGTACAGATTAGCAATCGTGCCATCCATATCAAACCAAATCGTTCTCATCGTTCAATCTCCTTTCCTCTTTCCATAGTTATTATATCATGGGGTATGTTAAAAGTCAAGCACAAATTTATTACAAAAGTATTAAATCTGCGGGCCGGCAAAATGAAATTACGCCGGCGCGGTTAGTGGTAACTAACTTATGAGTGAAAGCAAAGGGAAGGGTTGCCCCTTCCCTGTACCGCAAGGCTTACGCCTTGCGGTAGGTGTTCACCTTGCCCTCAATCCGAGTGATCTCGGAAGTCCACAGGCGAGTCACAGCGTACTGGAGCTTGCCCTTCGTAAAGCCTTCGGGCAGATTGCCTTCGACAGCTTCGTACAGCTCACCGAGCGTCACAGCTTCAGTAGCCTTCTCCAGCTCGCCCATGACGATGGGCTTCACGCTCTCGTACAGAGCGTCATTCTGAGCCTTCTGCTCAGCTCCCTTGTTCAGCTCAGCGTTCAGCTCAGTCCGAACAGCGTCCGCTTCGGGAGTGTCGATGGTGGCGATGAGGGTCAGGATGGTGTTCAGAGTGGCTTTCTTCATGGTGGTAATCCTTTCTGGTTTGTGAGGTGTCCTTCCTCTTTTCGTATTTATTGTACCACACTTGGTGGTCTTTGTCAAGGGGTTTTTCAACTTTTTTTCAAAGTTTTTTTCGCCCCTCGGGGTGGGTTTCCACTCCCTTTCGACATGATTATTATACCATAAATATGTTACAAAACAATAATGAAATTGTTAAGTTTTTGTTAAATCGGCGGCCGGCGCGACTCACCGCGTATATCGCAGTGAGTCAAGGTCAATTCGCCACACTGGGCACCAACGCGGATACTCATTAATAAACCTTTCCGCGGACACAAGCCAAACATCCTCACCATACATAAGAATATTATATCCTACATAATAGTGATAGTCGTCACAGAATTGTTCCTTTGTGCTTGCGTTCCATACCGCACGTTCAATCATGATTAATCACCTCTCCCGTATAGATGTTCATTTCCTTATTGTCATAATATAGAACCTTTGCCAGCTGGTACGTGAACCCCAGCTCCCGCATGAACCAGCCTATATGGCGGATGGTGGTCATGCTATACAGACCGTTGACACGGAGCCAACCTTCGTGGTCAATCTCAATAACGATTGTTTCGTAGGACTGAAGAGCCTTGTAGTTCGGGGTTTCGATAACGCAAGCCTGTGCGTAGGGGTGGTCTTTGAATTTTCGTGTCATTTTCTTTCCTTCCTTTCTTGTCCCTTTCGACATTATTATAATACCATAAATTTGTTACAATTTCAAGTATAATTTTATTACAATTCTGTTAACTTTTTTGGCCGGCGCGAATAGGCGGAGACCGCCTATTAGTAATTATCGGAATTTGGGCAAGTGTCATCATATTCACACAGTGAGCATACGCCATCGCACATGTCTTCATCCTCTTCTTCATCTTCCACGAAGAAGGAAGCCTGACAATCAAGGCACATCCCCGAGATGAGGAGTTCCCGAGTGTGGAGATCCATATCGGGAAAGATTTCCTGAATCGGGATACGGGTGGTTACATACCGATCGTACGCGTCCTCGTCACAAGTGACAAAGGAAACTTTTCCGCACATAGGGCAGTGGCAAGTAACAGTAGCAATCATGGTTATTCCTCCTTCTTAACAGTCCCAAGTGTAGCAACCTGCATAGGGGTCGAAGCCTTCGTCCTCGTTGTAACCCCAATCTTCGTAGGAGCCATCGTCTTCGTACTCATACTCGTCATCGTAAATCTCTTCGTAATCCATCTTTGAGATCCTCCTTCTCTTTCTTACGGTGTTATTATATCATAGCTTGTTCAGCTTGTCAAGCCCCAGCTCGCAATTTTTTTTGCCAGCTCCCAGCTCGCATTATTCGCCCCAGCTCGCATCGAGGCGGTTGAGGCGGTGGCGATCGCGGCGGTCCATCCGCTTCCGCAGACCGCGGTGGTTGGTGTGGCGGTTGTGGTGGGGGTAGTTGGTGGGGTGGGGATAGCTTGCGGACTTCTTGTAGGTGCGGGTCATCTTTCTTACCTCCCTTTCGATGGTTTAATTATAGCAGAAAGTTGTTACGAAATCAAGTATAATTTTGTTACAATTCTGTTAACTTTTTGGCTGGCCGGCCGAAGTCGCAAGTTAGTTGTAATTAACTTGCGAGATAATCATGGTAACGATGCCTGTGATCGCCCCAATCCAGCAGTTCTCACCGAAGAAGATCAGCACCATGCTGATAAAGGTTACAGCACAACCGAAGCCACCGAGAAAGTCGCACAGTTTATTGTTAGTCACAGCTCACAGCTCCTCTCCGTAGACCACAATGCCACCGATCTCATTGGCAACTGTGTGGGCACGTTCTTCATCGTCCCAAGAACCCCAGTACCAGAGGTCGCCATCGACCACACGGGCGACAATGTAGGGTTTGTAGGTGGTGGGGAGATTGTTAACTTTCATAGTGTCGTTCATGGAGTTACCTTCCTTTCCTCTTTCTGTAATTATTATACTATAGATTTTGTTACAAGTCAACATATAAATTTGTTAAGTTTTTATTACGATTTTGTCATGCTTCTGTAACATTTGCGGCTGGCCGGCTGGATTCGGCCGGCCAAAATCTGGCCGGCTAAATAAATGTGCCCGGGTCATTTGACCCGGGGCTTAAAGGCCACCCTCGGGAGCCCTTCCCTCAGTGGCTTGGGCGCTTGTCCTCCCGCCCGTGTGATCCGCTTCGCGCCTGCCTGCGGATCGTGGGCCTTGGTTCCCATCGGAATCCCCTCCCTTCGATGGTTAAAGTATAGCATACTGTTCCGGTATTGTCAATACCTTTTTGAAAATTTTTTGAAAAAATTTTATTGCGGGTGGCCGGGTGGCCGGCCGGCCGGCGCGAGTTGTACGTACAAAACTTACCGTTTGAAAATGGCGATGGATTTGGCGTACCACGGAGAAGTTGTAATGATTTTCTTGACTTCTACATAGTGATAGATGCGGGCAGCAGCATAAGCCTTAAACATGGCATCCTTTTCATCGTTTGTGGTGTAAATTGTTTTGATGGCGGTGGTGACTTCGTACATTCTTTCTTACCTTTCTTTCTGTAATAAGTATATCAAATGTGATGTTACATTTTTTGGTCATCCACTGGCTCAGGCGATCCGAGCCAGTGTTCTTTCGTTGGTCAGCTCAGCACCGTCAAGCTTGACCTGAACGTTTTCGCCGTTCACCACGATGTCGCCCGCCACGTTGAAGGGTACGCTGTCCTTCACCCAGGTCTCGCCCGTCCACCGCTCGGTCAGCTCCCGCTCGAAGTTTTCGCCCTTGTTGTGGGCGGTGTCCTTCGTCAGCAGGGACTCAGCTCCGAGCTTTTCAGCTTTGGCGCTCAGCTCGGCACGGTCGGCGCTCGTCAGCTTAATCCGGATTTTCCGGAATCCGCCACGCTTGGAGCTCGCACGATCGAGTTTGAAGAAACGGCTCAGCTCGTCGAAGCTCAGCGTGATCACGTACAGGCAACCGCCGAACACAAAGCCCAGAGCGTACTTGTGGCTTGCGGAGTGCTTGCAGTAGGCAACTTTCATTTCGGTCATGGTCATGGTTTCAATCCCCTTTCCTTTACTGTACCTAAATTATAAGGGATAAAGCCGGATTTGTCAATGACAATTCTGTTAAGATTTTATTACAAAACTGTTAAGTTTTCAGCAGCCGGCTGTAATACTTTCGTAACATTTATTTGCTTTCATGCTTTAGCGAGCTAAAGCAGCCGTGGCAGCCGACATACCTCATCTGCCGAGGTACATCATCTGCCGATATACCTCGCCTGCCGAGGTACCTCGCCTGCTTCACCCGCCTACCTATTATGTAGGTGGGTTTAACGCTTTAGCGTGCTAAAGCACGCTATAAGTTAGTTCGGACTAACCAGTTAGTCCGAACTAACCGTACGGCCGGCCTGTTTTGACTTTGACTGACTTTGACCTTTCGCCGGCCGGTTGAATTTGTACGGACAACTTAAAGTTGGGCAGGTTCGCCGTGGGTCCGAATCTTCTTTTGCCTCCCTTCATCTGTATATAGTATAACATACTCGGCTACATATGTCAACCCTTTTTCAAAAAAATTGAAAAATTTTTTATTTTAGCCGGCCCGCGCGAGATGTACTATCTGGTATGAAATTTTCCCAAATAATCAATTGTATTCCGGTGGGTATAGTGTATAATATAATCAGAAAGGGGGAGTACCGAATGAAGATCTGGTTCGACATGGATGGCACGATCGCCGACCTCTACGGAGTGCGCGATTGGTTGCCCGCGATCCGCGCCCGCGATACCCGCCCCTACGAGATCGCCCGCGGGATCGGAAATCTCGCCCACATTGCCCGCCTTCTGAAAAAGGCCCGCGCGATGGGTCACGAGATCGGAATCATCTCTTGGACCGCGAAAAACGCGCCCGCCGAGTATAACGCGCGGATCGCAACCGCAAAGCGGGAGTGGTTACGCAAGCACCTGCCCGCGGTTACATGGGATGAAATCCGAGTGGTCGCCTACGGAACGGACAAGAAAACCGCGACAGGTGGCGGGATCCTCTTCGATGATGAAGAACCGAACCGCACCGCATGGGGCGCGGGAGCGCACGAACCGCGCGAGATCGTGGAAGTGCTGAAGGCGCTGACCAGATAAGACAATGGAAAATCTGGTCAGTCTTTTCTTTGCTTTTATACTTTAATACTTTAGCGTGCTAAAGTGTCGCGCCGGCTGAGAATTAAAGTTGTACGTACAACTTAAAAAATCGCATCTCCGCCGTGGGTCCGAGTCATCCGCTTCCCCTCCTCTGATTATATTATATACTATCGGCCGGCCGTTGTCAATAGTTTTTTGAAAAAAAATTAAAAAAATTTTTCGGCCGGCCGAAATTAAAAAGTTAAGCGGGATTTTAATCCCGCTTGCTTCTTGGCTCCACTTTCTTGTTGGTAGGATCCTTGCTTGCTCGACCTCAACGGCTCCTCTTTGCCATCCGTCATCCCCTTAGAAGAGGGGCGCCCCGTGCTCCACTTTCTTGTTGGCGGGAGTCTTGCTTTTCTTACCTCACTCGCAACTCTTCGCGAGGTGTCAACCGTACTAAGGGCCGATCCCTGTCTTCGGGGTGTTCCCCTCTTGACATTGTAAGTATAACATAGACTTGCCGGATTGTCAACACTTTTTCAAAAAATAAAAAAATTTTTTTCAAAAAAATGTTGACAATCCGCTCCGGATATGCTATGATAAGATCGTGGAAAGGGGCAAGACCCCAAGAGAAAGGAAGGTAACCCATGAAAGTCAAAAATCTGAGTGATTACGCGCTGACCAAAAAATACATCCTTGTCCGCGAGGTCGAAGGCGACCTGTGGTTCTTCTCCGCGTGGGATGATGAGAATCGCGCGAATGAACAGGCGCTTGAACAGGACTGCATTGTTCTGACTCGTGATCTGGTCGATGACTAAAAAATGTAGCATCGAATCTCATATAATAAGAGTGTAAAGAAAAGAAAGGAAGGTAACCCAATGAAAACCATCGACATCGTGACCATGCCCAAAGGATTCTATCTGACCACTCGGCTCGGCGGTCGTGCCATTAATCGCGAATGGTACAAGACCAAGACCGCGTTGAACATAAGGGTGAAGGAACTGAAAAAAGAGGGTTACGCAATCGCGTAACCCTCTTTTTCCTTTGTAACCGCAGTTTGGCCGGCGGAGGTCGGATGGTGGATCTGGTTGAAAATTTCCCCATTTTTGCTATTCCATTCCGGTGATTGTGTGCTATAATATAACCGAAGAAAGGGAAAGGAAGGTATGAAAGATGGACGTTGTTAAGAGAGGAAAAGAGTGGGTTATCAAGACCCGTGAGGATTATGAGAAGGCTCTGGAAATCCTCGATGGAAATGAATTCTGTGCGAATATGTGCGATGACTATTCCGTTGCCAAACGGGAACTTGCCGAAATCTTCGAGCAGAGAAAAGCGGTCAACGCACAGGCGAAAGCGTTGGGGATCATCTGATCCCCAACCATGCCGGAGGAAAAAGTGTTGACAAGCGCATAAAATTGATATATAATAATAGTGAGATAAGGAAAGGGGAACACCGCAATGGTCAAGAATTGTTATATAAACACTCTCAAATATACAGTAAAAACCGAAAACAAGGGCGCGCCCTATTTTATTGATGGTTTTACCAAAGGAAAGAACAGGGGTAATATGTGCGAAAGTATCGCTAAAAATTATCGTGGTTTGTTTGTTTCTGATAGTAATCCTGCGACACGATTTGATGAAGATTCAGATATTCCCGAATTCTGCATGAGCGTAAAATCGTCGGGTTTTTCTCTCGCTCGTAAACTCCAAGGGAAAACCGCTCATGAACTGATTGCAGACTTTTTCGCTCGTGTTCATTCAAATTTTTTCTGTTATATAATTTGGAATCCGAATACCGAAGAAGTGATCGAGTACATCATGACTAAGAGTGAGTTTGGCGCGTTCATTAATGAATTTTCATATCTTCATTATGAAAGCAATAAAACGCATGATTTGAAAATTAATGTTTTGAATACATCCAAAAGAATGATTGCGTGGTTTGAAGAAAGATTATAAAACTTTCAAAAAAGTATTGACAATCATTTGCCGGTATGTTATAATAAGACCGTAGAAAGGGAGGGATTGAGATGTTGGAAGTGATTATTCTGATCGCGGGCTTGGCTCTCTGCGGTTTCTGCTTCTTTACCGCCTTCATGCGGTAAGGAGCGGACGGGAGAAATCCCGTCTATTTTTTTTCAAAAAATTTTCAAAAAAGTATTGACAGGCCGGCATAGTTGTATTATACTATAGTCAGATGAGGGAAGGATCTCACTCGGACCAACGGCAGACCTGCCTATTTTTAAGGCAAAAAATTTTTTTTAAAAAATTTTCAAAAAAGTGTTGACAAGCCGGTAAGAGTATGATATACTATAGTCAGAAAGAGAGAGGAGGAACACCCCATGACATTCGCAAGATTCGCCGAGATCGCCACCGCCCACCGCCCGGAAATCACCCTGACCCATCACATTGAAACCGCTCATGGTGCGGTGGTACGGATTTCCTTCAAGCGTGAAAATGGAAAGCCTGCCAAGGTTTACGAGTATAAAGGAAGTTACGCTGATATCCTGTACAAACTTGGAATTGATACAGTAGAAGCGCACGAGGTCGAAGAAGCAAAGCGGAAACTCGAAAAAGCGAAAGCGACTCACGGACAGATGGGATTTTTCGGAGTGATTGATAATACCGCCGAGATCGCAAGACTCGAAAGCCTTCTGAAGCATTATGAAACCTGCGTGATAATTTAATAAAATTATCACGCAAGGTGTTGACAAGCCGGATAATCCATGATATAATAAGACCGTAGAAAGGGAAGGAAAACCCACCAAACCAGAGAGGAACGGAAACAATGAAGAGGATTTATAAGGTTCATGCCACCAAGAAGAATGGGCAGTATCTCGCAAGTGCTTGGGTTGTAGAAGATGCCATTGATGCCTTTAAAGCCGATCTGGAAAAGTATTACACCAAGACCATCAATTACACTATTTATGACGGCCGTATGGTTGCTGATGAGAACGGCATTGCCACTATTTGTGCCTATACTCTTGAGGGTTCTCGTCATGGTTTCCGTGTAACGGATTGCTGAAGGAATGGGCGAGATTTTTCGCCCAAATTTTTTAAAAAAAGTTTTGAAAAAGTGTTGACATTCGCTCCGGTATATGATATACTTATACCAGAAAGAGGAAAGGAAGGTAAGGAAAGATGGGTAAATGGATTCTGATCGAGATCGACGACAACGGCAAGAAGGTTGCCCTGCCGACTGAGTACGAAAAGTACAATGACGCTTATGGTGATCTGGAGATGCTCGAAGGCGAGAACCCCGACAAGTGCTATATGATCTACTCAAATGACGAGTGGGTCACAGAGTGCGAGAGGAACGCTTAAGCGTTCCTCTCTGCCAAAAGTGTTGACAATCTGAATACCTTGTGCTATAATGAGAACAGAAAGAGAGAGAGAAAGGAAGGAACCCTAATATGAAGACCATGAAGATTATCACTATCGTCACCATCCTGCTGATCGCCCTGTGCGGAATGGTTACTACAACCGCTGAAACCGCTGATACCTATCGGCTGACCGCTGTGGTCATCGCTTGGGAACAGATTGATGACTCTGATCTCTATGTGATTTCTGTGACCGATGAGAGTGGAAACGTATGGGATTTCATTGGAGAGAAAGAAGATGCCCATATTGGAAACCTGTATGTGCTGATTATGCACGACATAAGTCATGAATATGAGGAAGATGACGAGATCATTGATGCGGTGTTTGTGACTTGTCTGGGTATGACCGAGATGATGAACTTTATGCCCTAACCACTAAAAACGGCGGGAGAAATCCCGTCGATTTTTTTTGAAAAAATTTATAAAAAGGTGTTGACAATTTCGCCGGCCCGTGTTATACTATATACAGAAAGAGAGAGGAGGACATGAGAATGGCTGATTGGTACATGAATCCCGAAAACCACGCGGAGGACTACGAGGAACTCCTCACCCTCCTCGCGGAGGAGGCGGAGGGCTAAGCCCTCCGCCCCAGAGGGCAAAAAGTTTGAAAAACTTTCAAAAAGTGTTGACAAGCGCCGGCAAGTGTGCTATACTATAATCACAGAAAGGGAAGGAAAACCCTCTAAACCAGAAAGGGAAAGACGATGATGAAGATTAACGAGAAGTACAACGAGAGCGAGCGGGAGATCCTCAATGGCGCGATGTGGACTCTGGCGCTGATCGGCGCGGGTAATGCTCCCAAGACTCAGGAAGAATTTGATGCGTGGTGCGATGCTACGATTGCTCGCCACAATGCCTACGAAGCCAAGAAAGCTGAAGAGAAGGCAAAGCGCGAAGCGCGCGAAGCGGTGCCCGGATATAAAGCTCGCCGGAATTGGAAGCGGTGCGACACCGAGATCCGGAAAATGCGGGAAGAGATCGAAAGGCTGATGACCGAGATTGAATACCACGAAGCACGGAAAGCCGAGTATGCCAAAGTGTACAAAGCCGAGACAGGCGAAGAAATCGAAGGCTGAAAAGTCTTTGACCGGCGGGAAAAATCCCGCCGATTTTTTTTGAGAAATTTTGAAAAAGGTGTTGACATCTTGTTTTTTCCGTGTTATAATAAGGACGGTGGAGGAGGCTCAAAAATATGTACGTACATTTATGGACAAATTGGAACTGCCGACTAAATTTGTACGGACAAAAGTTTTTTAAAAAATTTTTCAAAAAAGTGTTGACAGATTGGCCGGCATATGCTATACTATAATCACAGAAAGGGAAGGAAAACCCTTAAAAACCAGAAAGGGAAAGCAAATGTTCGATCTGTACTACACCTACGAAGACCGGTTTGATCTGGTAGACACCTACACCACCGAAGAAGAAGCAACCGCGGCCGGTGAAGAGATGGCTCGGGAGTTCGTAGACTCTGATGAAGGATATGCGGTAACCGCCCACGGCGAACTTCCGCTCATGTAATCCTTAAAAGGAAGGGTGAAAACCCTTCCTATTTTTTGAAAATTTTTTTAAAAAAGTGCTTGACAATCGCTCCGGCATCCTGTATAATAAAGACAGATCAGAGGAGGAACGGAAGACGCTGGGACCTACGGCGGACCTGCGTATCTTTAAGATGTACGCACCCGTGCGTACAACTATAGGCGAGTTGTACGTACAAAAAAAATTTTTTTATTTTTTTTCAAAAAAGTGTTGACAAGCGCTTGCCGGTCTGATATAATACAATCAGAAAGAGGGAAGGAAAACCCAAACAAACCGGAAAGGATGACCACCATGAAGAAGATCGAAATGAAGAACCTCCCCACCGAGAGCGAGATCAAGACTTGGGTGCTCGCAAGGCGCACGAATGACGGAGAGTTGACTTTCTTCTACACCACCGACGACATCGAGAACGCAGGAAGCATCCTCGAGTGGCACGAGTCAGAGATGATCATGGTCCACAAGAGCGCCGTGGTCATGACCGCTCTTGAAAAGATGGTCATGGCAAAGTAAGACGGAAAAAATCCCGTCTTTTTTATCCTAAAAATTTTTAAAAAACTTTCAAAAAAAGTGTTGACAAGCCGGCCCCATAGGTGTATAATTAAGCCAGAAAGAGGGAAGGAAAACCCAAACAAACCAGAAGGGAAGAAAGACAATGAAGAGCCGGAAAGAAATTCACGAGATCATCGATCGGATGCCGATGAGCCTGTTCAACGAGATTCTGGATGCCGAGGGCGACTCCGAAAACCTCGACTACAGAATCGCCCGTCCTGCCTACTTCCGCCTGCTGAGGGTTCTGGAAAAAGCCGGACTCACTTGGGAAGAGTGGAAAGCTTGGAGTGATGAGGATTGATCCTCATCACCCAAGAAAAAAGTTTTTCCGCAAGGCAAAAAAAGTGTTGACAACCGGCGCGCCATGTGATAGAATGTTTACAGAAAGAGAGAGGAGGAACCCCAAGATGATGAACCTGCTGATCAATGCCTACCACACCAACTCCGCCGCGAATGAGTACTGGTTCGGCTTCATCCTCGACCACATCGTGTACGTGGTCACCGGAATGACCTTCGAAGAACTCGCTCGATTCTTTAAGATCGAAAGGGCCTCACAGAGCAAGGGTGGTTACCTCAAGATCAGAATCAAAGCACGGGTTGCCGAGTGTGCGGAACTCCTGCCGAGGGCGATCCGCTTGGGCGGTGAAGAGATTCTGAAAGATGAGAGGTGGAACGCCGGAATCAAGTTCGAGAAGATCGTCACTGAAAAGGTGGCTTGCCAAGAGTGGGCGAGAGATTCCGTTCCCTTCTGGATCGCTCCAGACATTGAACTGGACGGTCGCCAGATTCAAGTGAAATTCAACGGTGCGGAACTCACAAACGAACGGACGATCCGCAAGCACTTCCCCGGATACCTCATATGAGGTATCCGCTTTGCTTATGTATGCGCGGATATTATCCGCGCGATATTATTTTAAAGATAATATCTGACCGATAATATGTCTACATATTATCGGTAAAATAATATCGCGCGGATAATATCTTTGACTTTGACTGACTTTGACCTTTAGTACTTTAGCGTGTTAAAGTGTCGCTACTAATTAGCAACTTCATCACACTTGCAAAATAGCATTTACCTATTAGGTTGATGGGTAATAGTTAGTCATGACTAACTCGGATGTACTATTTACAACTTTGAGTTAGTCATGACTAACTCGGATGCACTAGTTACAATTCGGAGTTAGTCATGACTAACTAGGGCGGACTATTTACAACTTTAATACTTTAATACTTTAATGTGATAAAGTGGGCCACTGTTTAATAAATGAAACTGTGTCCCCGGGTGGCGGAAAAAATCGCTCTGCCCGCGGTCGTTTTTTCTCGCGGAGGGCCAACCCGCTGAATTTTGAAATTGGCCCGCCCTATCCAAGGAAATAAGACCGCGGGCGGAGGGCCGAAAATCCCGCGGGCGCGTATTAGCCCGGGCCCAGCAGCCCAGGTCCAGCAGCCGGGGGGCTAGCTTTTGGGATTCTAGCTCAATTGTTACGGATTTGTTAAGGGCGCCTCCCCCAATTCCACCAACTTTTTTATTTTCAAACATTTGACAAATTTAAACCTCCCATGTTATAATA
>Ga0310786_10001852_pt1 | contig 33603 bp, 33 predicted proteins | sample AusTroGonzalo_MG_FD_203881 | JGI IMG/M metagenome (GOLD analysis project Ga0310786, IMG submission 203881) | Bovine rumen microbial communities from tropical cattle in Woodstock, Queensland, Australia - Gonzalo_03 (v2) (version 2) | ecosystem: Host-associated > Mammals > Digestive system >... | reverse complement strand
CCGGAAGCGGCATCACCCGTCCCGCAACCTGGACAAGCCGGAGCGGACGAAGCCCATCAAGGCACGGAGCCCCAGCGCAGATCTGATCGTCCCAAAAGGATGCGAGAAGATCTACCGCAGCGAGTTCCAGGCCGGGCGCCCGCAGATGCTGCGATATTGGAGGCCGCCGGGCGGTCAGTTATCGGAGATAAGAGAGACGACGACACGCGACGCGCACCGAGGCGCGGGCGCGATTCCAAATTAGCCGAGGGGGTGATCCACGTGGGCAAACGCTTCAAATATATGCGGGCCGTGCCGCTGTCTTATGAGCAGCAGGGCATGGTGTGGTTTACCTGCCAGACGTACCGCCGGCAGCCGCAGGAGGTGCAGGCCAGGATCCGCGCCGTCTGCACCCGCGTCGGCGGAGGTGACGGCATGAAGCGCAAGGCGATCCTCGCCTATATGACCACGCGGGCGAGCTGGCGGGAGTGCTGCAACCGCTACTACGTATCCGACGCCACGCTGGACCGTCTGCGCCGGGCGTTTTATACGGCATGGGGCGATTAGACGGGGGAAGAGCCCTCTCAGTCACGGCTTCGCCGTGCCAGCTCCCCCGGTGGGGGAGCCAAGAAGGAGGTGAATATCATGGGAAAAGGAAAGCTGGCGCAGTGGACGACGCCGGAGGGGCTGGCGAGGATCGAGGCCTGGGCCGCGGAGAAGACCGACGAGGAGCTGATCGCGGCCATGGGCGTCGCCAGCAGCACCTTCTACCGCTGGCGGGCGCAGCACGAGGAGATCGAGGCCGCCATCGTGAGCGGCCGGACCGGCGCGCTGGGACAGGAGAACATCCGGAAGGTGGAGGCGTCGCTGCTGGAGCGCTGCCTCGGCGGCATGCAGCCGGTGATGAAGGCCGTCAAGCTCCGTGAGGTCATCTACGACGCCCAGGGCCGGCGCGTACGGGAGGAGGAGCGGGTCGAGCTGGCGGCGGAGACGGTCTACGTCCCCGCGGACACCGCCGCGATCAAGTTCTTCCTGACCAACCGGGCGTCGGAGAAGTGGAAGAACCGCACGGAGCTCTCCGCGGACCCGGAGACGCGGGAGAGCGTCGAGGAGTTCCTGAGAAGATTCGCCGGGGACGGGGGGAGAGAGTTTTGAAAGAGACGGGGAAAGCCCTCTCAGGCGCCTGCGGCGCCAGCTCCCCCGGCGGGGGAGCCGGGGCGATGGTCAATCTGCGGAATCCGAGGGAATACTGCGAAAACTTCCTGAAGATCATCGACAAGAAGCAGGAGCTTCGCCCGCTGCGCTTCAACCCGGCGCAGCGCGTCCTCTACGATGCCATCCGGGAGGAGCACGCCAAGGGGAAGCCCGTCCGGATCGTGGTGCTGAAGGGGCGGCAGCTCGGCTGCAGCACGATGATCGAGGGCATCTATTTTGCGGACAGCGCCGTCACGCCCAACGCATCGACGCTGATCGTGGCCCACGACGACGACGCGACGAAGCACCTGTTCGAGATGAACAAGCTCTTCTACGACAATCTCCCGGAGCCGCTGCGACCGATGCGGAAGGCGTCAAACGCCCAGGAGCTGGTCTTCGAGAACCCGTCGAAGGATCCGCGGGAGAAGGAGCGGAACCCCGGCCTGCGCAGCCGCATCCGCTGCATCACGGCGGGCGGGAGCGGCGGCGGCCGATCCTTCACCTTCCGCAACCTGCACGGGTCGGAGTGCGCCTTCTGGCCGCATTTCACGCAGACCCATATCGCGCTGATGGCCGCCGTGCCGAAGACGCCGGACAGCTGCGTCATCTACGAGACCACGGCCAACGGCCTCGGGGAGTTCAAGGACTTCTGGGACGACGCCGCGGCCGGGCGCAACGATTTCCGGGCGGTGTTCCTGCCCTGGTACCTCGATCCGGACTATGCCAGGCCCGTGGAGCCGGGGACGGAGTGGACGGACTACGAAAAAGAGCTCATGGAGCGGCTCGGCCTGACGCCGGAGCAGCTGGCCTGGCGGCGCTGGACGATCCGGACGGACTGCGCCGGGGACGAGGCGTATTTCCGGCAGGAGTATCCGTCCGTACCGGAGGAGGCCTTCCTGACCACGGGGCGGCCCTACTTCGACAACGAGCGGATCATGCTGCTGGCCGGCACGGCGCCGGAGCCGGCGCACATCGGCTTTTTCGAGTACACGGAGCGGGCCGACGGCTGCCCGGAGAAGATCGCATGGGTGGAGGACAGGGCGCGGGGCTTTATCCGGCTGTGGGAGGAGCCGAGGAAGGGCGTGCCCTACGCGATCGCGGCGGACAACGCCGGAGACGGCACGGACCGCTTTACGGCCCACGGCGTCGACAACGCCACCGCGCTGCAGGTCTGCGAGTACGAGCTCCCGGTCAGCGAGATCCTGTTCGCGCGGCAGCTCTGGTGCCTGGGGAAATACTATAACTGGGCGCTGCTGGCCATAGAGACCAACTACGGCAGCTACGCGGAGCTGACGCTGGAGCAGTGGGGATACCCGAGGCTGTACCAGCGGCAGCGCTACGACGAGATCCGGAAGGTCTACATGGACGCCTACGGCTTCCGCACCGATACCAGGACGAGGCCCCTGATCCTCAGCAACTTCCGGCGGATCGCGGCGGAGACGCCGGAGTGCATCCGCAGCCGCCGGCTCCTGGAGCAGATGCTGGTTTTCCAGTACGACCGGGACGGCAAGCCCCAGGCCGTGGAGGGAGAACACGACGACCTTGTGATGGCGGCGGCCATCTGCCACATGGCCAGGAGCCAGCAGGAGACGGAGATCGCGGAGGAGGCCCCGCAGCCGAGGGAGAAGCTGATCACGAAGCTGGAGCGGTCCTCCAGGCGGCGCAGGAGATAGAGAGCGGTTTCGCACATCATCACGGGGAAAGCCCGCGAGCGGTTGATAATCAGCGGCTTGCGGGCTTTTTGATGTTGAAGGTAACGGAGGGGGTCGGCGCGATACGATGGTATCACGGGGCAGAGGAAGCGCGGGATGAAATAATATTACAGCTCTTGGCCATTTCCGCGCCGATGGGCTGAGAGGGCGAAAGCTCTCTCCGCCCGCCCCACAGATCGCACGGCGAGAGCGGAAACATGCCATCCCGGCCGGGGCCGTCTCCCGGAGCGGGATCCGGAGGACACTATGGACGAGCTTAACCCGACAGTGAGCGGCGGGGAGCAGGAGGTCGTGGACCTGCAGGAAACGCCAGCGGAGGAAGTCAAGGACGAAGGACAGGGCGCGGAGCCCGGAGCCGGAGACGCCGGCCGGCAGGATCAGCGGGCGATCAACGCGGCCATCGCGGCCGCGCGCCGGAGAGCGGAGAGGGACACCGAGGAGCGGACGCGCCGCCAGGTGGACGACGACATCGCAGCGATGCGGATCCCGAACCCCGCGAAGCCCGGCACCTATTTCAGCTCGAAGAAGGACCTGGAGGACTACAGCGGCGCGCTGCGCGCAGCCGACGCGGAGCGAAGAGCGAGAGCGCAGGGGAGGACCGCGGCGGACGTCCTGGAGGAGGACGCCGACCGCGAGTTCGTGCGGAAGCAGCGGGCCGCGGCCCAAAAGGTCGAGGAAGCGACGAAGCGGAAAGCGGAACGCGACCGCTTCATCGAGGCGGACGTCCGGGACTTTCAGGCGCGGTATCCCGACGTGGACATCAAAGCGGTGGACGTGAACCAGGCCTTCCGGCGCTTCGCCGGATCGCGCTACGGCAAGGAGCCCCTCGCCGATCTCTGGGGAGACTACTGCGCGCTCGTGAACGACACCGCGGCGCAGCAGCGGGCGACGCAGGCGGACAGGCGGGCGAGATCCACCGGCGCGGGAAACGGCGGGGGAAACGTCTCGCTGACCGCGGCGCAGCGGGAGGCGCTGAGAGAATGGAACGCCGAGCATCCCGAGATGCGGATGACGGAGCGGGAGTTCGCGGAGATGTAAATCCGGCGGATCGGATCCGATCCCTCAGCCGCTTTCGGCGACAGCTCCCTTTTCGAAAGGGAGCCTTAAGGAACGAGAGGGAGCCCTCTCAGGCGAGGCTTCCCCGGGCGGGGGAGCCGGGAAAAACGCTCCCCGCAGGGGAGCCAGGAATGAACAAGGAGGAATACGAAAAGTGAAACCTTATCAGAAGGCGGACGGGCAGGTGCTCATCAGCGCCAGGGAGTACGACATCGCCTACAACACCGCCGTCAAGGCGGGGCAGGTGGTCGCCCTCAGCGAGGGCCTCGTGACCGTCGCGGCCGCCAACATCACCGCGCAGATCCTGGGCATCGCGGCGGAGGACCATCCCGGCACCGCCGACGCGCTCGATCCGCGCGCCAACGGCACGAAGATCATGGTCTGGGACGACCCGATGCTGATCTTCCAGTGCCCCGTGCCCGTCGCGGACGCCACCGGCGGCAGCGCCACCACCATGACCGCCAACACGCTCGGCGCCTTCAGCAACGACGATTTTAACGGCGGCTACATCATGCTGGTGGAGAAGGCGGAGGGCTCCACCAACACCGACCAGGTCGGCAAGGTGGACCGCATCACCGACTACGCCTACACCAGCAGCGGCACCGTCAGCACCTTCACCAAGGCCAGCGGCGGCACGCCGTACAGCGGCGACAAGTACGCCATCTTCCCGCCCATCGGCTTCAAGAAGGGCAACCTGGACAGCACCACCCGCGACAAGCTGGTGCTGACCGCCACGGCCAACCTGCCCATCAAGGTCGTGGGCAGGGACATCGAGCGCGGCCTGGTCAACATGATGGCCCTGCTGCACGCGCTCGGCGGCGAGGACTAAGAAGGAGGAACAAAGACAATGCCCGATTTCAGCTCGTGGAAGACCGACAACTACAAGTTCGTCGGCAAGGCTTTCAAATACGCCTATGACAACCGGATCAACAAGCTGCTGAGCATCGTCGGCGTGGCCCACAGCAAGAGCGTGGACTATGAGCTGACCGGCTCCGGCGGCTACGGCGAGATGCCGGAGTACGACGGCCACAACCTCAACGAGGTGCAGGAGCGCCGCGGCTTCAAGACCATCGTGACGCCCGCGGAGTTTTCCATGACGCGCGTCGTCGGCTACAAGCAGGCCAAGATCGACAAGTCCGGCGCCTGCGCCAAGGTGGGCTCGCTGCTGGGCGACGCCGCCAGCATGACGGTGTACGTCCACCTGATGCGCATGTTCAGCAACGCCTTCAACCCCGACTTTCTCGGCGGCGACGACAAGCCCTGGGCGGCGACCGACCACCCCAACGCCAGCAAGGGCAGCTCCGGCCGCAAGTTTATCGTGGATCCGGACGCCGGCACCTACTCCAACCTGATCACCTCGGCGCTCTCCGTCGCCGCCATCACCACGGCGCAGGCCATGGGCAGCCGCATGGTGACCCCGGACGGCCTGCCGATGCTGGCCGACATGAACCTGCTGCTGGTGAGCCCGGAGCTGGAGGCCGACGCCATCAAGATCTGCGGAGAGAACGCCAGGTACCGCCCGACCAAAAACCCGGCGGACAACACCAACGCGGCAAACCCCGTGCCCGATCTCCAGTACATGGTCATGGGCGGCGGCAAGGACGGCTTCAGCAAGAAGCAGTGGGCGCTCTGCGACCCCACGCTCATGAAGCAGATGGTGGAGCTGGTGTACATCACGGAGCCCACCGTCATCCAGAACCAGCTGGACAACCCCCTCAAGGACGCCTATACCGCCTACGCCGACTTCGGCGTCGGCTGGGGCGACGCCCGCCAGATCATCTTCTCCAACCCCTCGTAAGCAGGGACGACACAACGACGCAAAAGCCTGACCCGGGAAACCGGGCCAGGCGATTGCGGTAATTAGGAGGCGTTTGAAAATGCTGACATTTAACACGGAAAAGCCACCGAAGGGCTGGTGCAACAGCTACGACGAAAAGCCGACCGGCCTCACGGGCTTCAACGGCGCGCAGATCACCGAGATGGACACCCACGCCGTATTTTATTACGACGAAGAGAACGACTACTGGTGGCCGGAACCCGAACCGGAGCCGCCGGATGAGGAAGAGTAAATGACGCTCGCAGACGGAAAGAGAAAGGTCTATATGCTGCTGGACGAGTATTCCAGCGGCGGCGCCGTCACGCCGGACGCGGATATCGAGCTCCGAATGGCGGACTTCTTCGACACGGCGCAGAAGCTGGTCTGCGCTGTCAAGCCGATCCGGAAGCTCTACACCGTCGAGCGGGAAGAAGACGTCACGGAGTACGCCATGCCGGACGACTTCCGGAAGCTGATCTGCGTCCGGCGCGGAGGGAAAAAGACCCGGCGCTATCCGTGGAAGGCCGGGAAGATCGTCATCCCGGAGACGGAGACGGAGGACGTGGAGATCGAGTACGCGGCCTATCCGACGACGATCAACCAGGAGACGCAGGACAGCTACGTCTTCGAGGTCGCGGAGGACGCGGCGCAGGCGACCTGCTTCTACGTGGCCAGCCAGCAGCTGATCAGCGACCTGGTGCTGGACTACACCGCGCTCCGCAGCGAGTGGGCGGCGGCGCTGGCCGCCATCACGCCGGACGACGAGGGCGGCGTGACGATGCGGCAGGCACTCTTCGGAGGACGATGACATGCCGAGGAACCGATCGGTCAAAATCGAAAGCACCACCTACGCGACGTTCCGGGGCGCGGACTTTTCCACCGATCCGGCGCTGGTGGACAAGACGAGATCTCCGCGGTGCACCAACATGGTCTCCGATATCGGCGGGATCCCGGAGAAGCGCTGCGGCTGGCGGACGCTGCACACGATCACGGAGGGCGGCACGGCGCAGAGGATCAACGGACTGCATTACGGCGTCTGGAACGGCTCGGTATACCGCTATGTCCACGCGGGCACAAAGCTCTACACCTGGGACGATTCGGAGACCGCGCCGGTCGCGCGTCTGACCGGCCTCTGCGACGGGAAGAGCCGGTCCGTCAGCCTGGGCGGCTATCTCTGGATCGTCACGGGCGGGGAGCTGCTGCGCTGCGCCGGGACCACCGTGGAGCGGGTCAGCGGCCTGGGGAACGCCGCCTATGTGCCCACGACCGTCATCACGCGCATGCCGACCGGCGGCGGGGTGCCCTATGAGGACGTCAACATGCTGACGCCATACCGGCGGAACGCCTTCCAGACGGACGGCTCCGCCACGGCCTTCCAACTGGACAGCGCCCCCATCGACGGGACCGGGACGGTCCGCTGCTGGGTGTGGGGCACGGAGACCAGCGCCTTCTCCGTCAACCGCACGACGGGCGTGGTCACGATGGATTCCCCGCCGGCGGCGCCGGACGCGGGAAGCGAGGACGGACTGGTGATCGAGTTCCCGAAGACGGTGACCGGATACGCGGACATCGTGAACAAGTGCACCGTCATCACCACCTACGGCTGCGGGAACAGCGACCGCGTGGTGATCTCCGGGAACCCGGACAGCCCGAACGTCGACTATATCAGCGCCCTGAACGATCCCACCTATTTCCCCGACATGCAGTACTACGACGTCGGCATCGAGGGCGTCCCGATCCGCGGCTACTGCCGCATCGGCAGCGCCCTGGCCATCGTCAAGGAGGACAACGGGCAGGACAGCACCGTGTTCTTCCGCACGGCCAGCGTAGACAGCAGCGGGAAGGTCGCCTTCGCGCTGCAGCAGGCCGTCGTCGGCGTCGGCGCCATGTCGACGGGCAGCTTCGCGACGCTGCTGGACGAGCCGCTGTTCGTCAGCGGCACCGGCATCTTCGCCATCTCGGTCAACAACCTGACCGGGGGGCGCGTCGGCCAGAACCGCAGCTTCTATCTCAACGCTTCGCTGACGAAGGAGGCGCTGGCAGACGCCGAGGCGGTAAGCTGGCGCGGCATGTATCTGCTGGGCTTCGAGAACGGCCACGTCTACGTGCTGGACGGGCGGCAGCGAAAGACCTACCGCAGCGAATCCATGGGGGATTACGTATACGAGGGGTATTTTTGGGAAAACGTCCCGGCGCGCTGCTGGATGAATCTGATCAGCGCGGGGGACGAGACGCTGTACTTCGGAACGTCCGACGGACGCATCTGCCGCTTCAACACCGATATCCCCGGCGCGGCGCGCTACGCCGACGACGCCGCCGGCATCGAGGCCGTCTGGGCGACGGTGATGGACGACGACGGCGACGCGACCATCCTCAAGACGATGATCAAGCAGGGCTGCGCCGTGACCGTCAAGCCGGACAAGCGCTCCAGCGTTGAGATCTGTCTGCGGACGGAACGGGACGCGATGGACAAGCAGGCCACGTCGGAGGACGTGGACGTCTTCGACTGGGAGGACATCGACTTCTCCCGCTTCACGTTCGAGAGCTACAACGGGCCGAGGGAGATCTTCATCAACACGAAGGTCAAGAAATACAAGCGGCTGCAGATCATGGTCCGCAACCGGACGGCCGGCGAGAGCTTCGGCGTTTTCGCCATCACAAAGCACTTTATCGCGGGCAATTTCGCCAAGAGGTGACAGCAGAGAATGAAGAGACGAGATAAGAGCGTGATCTCCGGATACGACTACACAACGCCGGAGGCGCGGGTCCGGACGGTGACGCGGCTGTTCGAGAAGGCCAGGGCGGCCCGGACGGCGCAGGAGCGGGAGTGGGAACGCTATAACGACTACTACAACTTCATCCACGACGTCAGCGCGGAGCTGGCCGACTTTTCGGCGGAGCGGGAGCTGCCGTTCGTCCCGGCGGTGTGCCCCGACCCATGGATCATGGTGGAGAGCCAGATCGACCCCGTCGTTCCGGTGCCGGAGTTCCGGGGCAGGGACGACGACCGGGACAGCGAGAAGGCGAAGCAGCGTGAGCTGGCCGTCAAGTACATCACGGAGAACAACGACCTCGACCACATGAACACGGCCAACGAGCGCCGGCTGCTGAAGCTCGGCGACGCCTTCTGGAAGGCCTACTGGGATATCGGGATGCGCTGCGGCATCCATGAGGGGGACATCCGGATCGCGGACGTCTCGCCGGAGGCGATCTTCCCGGATCCCAGCGTGCGGAGCGGCGACATCCAGGACGGGCAGTACCTGGCCTACGTCTACACGATCCACAAGGTCGTCTTCAACCAGCTCTACGGGAACCGGCTGCGGGATGCCGGGCGGAACGCGGACGAGCTGGGCGGCATGGACTATGTGCCGCAGAGCAGCATCTTCGACCTTTCCAGCGCCATCGACGACGCGACGGACACCGTGCAGATCCTGGAGCACTGGTTCCGCTGGCCGACCGACGGCACGACGGAGACCCACGACGGGAAGAAGGTGCAGGTCCACGCCGGCGCTGTGGCGTGCAGCATCCAGGCCGGGGATCTGGAGCTGAAGCTGATCCCGGATTACTGGGCGCGGACCTGGCGGCAGTGCAAGCTCTTTCCCTTCGTGCATTACTGGCGGATCCGGGACGAGAACAGCATGTGGAACAAGAGCGAGCTGTTCCCGATCCTCGACCTGGTGGACGCAGAGGACCGCAAGTTGGGCAGCGCGCTGCTGAACGACGCCTTCATGGCGAACGATATCATCATCGCCGAGGAGAACGCGCTGGCAGAGGGCAGCGAGATCACCAACGCGCCGGGCGAGGTCATCACCGTCAAGCCCAACCGCATGGGCAGCGTGCAGCGCCTGGGCGGCATCCAGAGCGCGGGGAACGCGACCGTCCTGCTCAACTATCTGAAGGAGCGGATCGAGGCCGCAAACCGAAACTGGGACTCCGGCCTCGGCAAGGAGACGACGCGGCAGACCACGGCGACGGGGCTGGCGATGCTGCGGGAGGACAGCAACGAGCAGAGCAACATCAAGAAGACGGACCGGCGTGCGGGCTTCGAGCGGCTCTACCAGCTGCTGGACTGGCTGGCGCTGGAGTTCTTCGACGACGACAGGCTGCTCTATCTGGGAGCGAACAGGGAGAAGGGACGCAAGGAGCCGCAGAGCGTCCTCTACAACTCCGCGAATTTCGCGATGAAGCAGCCGCCGGTGTTCGATCAGATCACGAACCAGCTTGTCCGGGAGGGCTGGGAGTACTGGCCGAAGGTGGACGTCACCGTCTCGGCCGGCGACGGGGCGACGCGGGGGAAGCTCGCCACGCTGCAGACGCTCTCGGCGCTGACGCAGGCGAATATCACGGCGGACAACTGGCGGCTCTACGCCGCGCAGCTTGAGATCCTCGATATCCCGGACAAGGATCAGATCATCGAGGCCTGGCGGCAGAAATTTGAGCCGCAGGTCCAGCCGGGCGTGACGCCGGGAATGGCGCCGGGGCAGACGGAGCAGGAAGGGATCGCGCCCTCGGCGCCGCTGAGCGCGGCGCCGCAGACCATGACGCAGGCTCCGGAATGGATGCAGGGGGTGACGGTATGAAATGCCCGCATTGCGACAGGGAAATGATCCTGATCCGCCGGGAGGCGGAGCGGACGGTGTGGGCCTGCCGGAACAGCAGATGCCCGGAGCACGAAAAGGAGCAGGCTGAGGAGGAAACGGCAAATGAGTCTGAGCAATTATAAGATCACGGACAGCGACGTGGCGGTGAAGGGCGTCGTCGCCGCGCCGGACAGGCTGACGGGCACGGCAGCGGAAAATAAGGCAATTTTCGACCGGCTGATCCGTGAGCCGGTCAAGGGGCACTATAACGACCTGATCGACAAGCTGGACGAGCTGGGGATCGAATACGCCGTGCTGCGGCCGTCGAATTCGACCAATATGAAGTACATCAAGATCAATTCCGCCGGCGCGCTGCACTACAGCGCGAACGGCACGACCTGGAAGCCGATCGCGACGCAGGCGTCCGGGCTCGTCACGGAAGACACGCCGACGACGCTGACCGGCGTCCTCACCGGCGACGGCAGCAACGTGGGGGCGGCGACGCCCTCCTCCGTCCCCGCCTCCGGCGGCACGGCCCTCGCCACCACCGGCGCGGCATACGCCGCCCAGGAGAACGCCAAGGCCGCCGCCGCCCAGCTCGTCGCGCCCGTCGAGGCGTCTTCCACCGCGAGCCGGGCCTACGCCGTCGGGGAGTATTTCGTCTTCAGCGGCGTTCTCCGCCGCTGCACCGCCGCCATCGCCGCCGGCGGCACGATCGCGGTCGGCACCAACTGCGTTTCGACCAGCGTCGGGGAGCAGCTCGGCAACAAGTGCGTACAGTTGGCTTTAAATCATGGGCAGACGTTGACCATCACGGCGGCCACAGTGTACTCCTTTTCCGCCATCCTCGTCGCCTTTACGGGACAGACCACCTCGCTGAGCGGGCTGTACTATATAGCAAAATACTCTAACGGAACTGTCCGGACGCTCACGCCCATCGTCAACGCGAGCGCGATCACAACCTCTATCGACGAAACATCGATCACGTTTACCAACACGCTCACCGGCAATTCGCAAAACACACGGGTCTCGTTGACCGTGCTTCTGGATTCCGGGGCGAACCTCAGTTGGTCCGTCGCGTAAAAAAAGGAGGAAACGAAATGTATTATCTCATCGAAATCAGCAACACCACCAGCGGCATCGCCAAGGCCATCACAAGCAAGGACACGCTGGACACCGCCGCGATGCAGCTCCACCAGACGCTGGCCTCCGCCATGGCCAACGAGGCCGTCAGCTCTTGTATGTGCATGGTGATTGACGGACGCGGCGCGGTGCAGCGCTACGAGTACTGGGAGCGCTCCGATGCGGTATAAGGGCGTCGACAGCGCGTCGCCGGTCTCGGCCGCGGCGGCGCGGAAGCTGGCGGAGCTGGGCTTCAGCTTCTGCGGGCGCTATCTCGCCCCGGCGGGCTGGAAGGTGCTCACCAAGGCCGAGGCCGAGCTTATCCACGCAGCGGGGCTCTCCATCCTCGTCGTCTGGGAGACCACGGCCGACCGCGCCAAGAGCGGCGCCGCTGGCGGCGAACAGGACGGCCTCCGGGCCTATAACCTCGCTGTGGAGCTGGGCGCCCCGGCGGGGACGACGATTTACTACGCCGTGGACTACGACGCCGGAGAGGGCGACTTCGACGCCATCGAGGCGTATCTCCGGGCAGCCGGGACCGCTTCCGCGCCCTATGCCGTCGGCGTCTACGGCAGCTATCGCGTGGTCGAGGAGATGCGCCGCCGCGGCGCCTGCGCGGCCTGCTGGCAGTGCTGCGCCTGGAGCTACGGCCGGCTCAGCGAGTACGCGGACGCCTACCAGGCCGAGTGGTCCGGGACGACGGGCGCGAAGGCCGTGGCCGCACAGGTCGGCTTCGACGTGGATCTGGACGAGGCGCGGAGTCTCGACACCTTCTGGCAGCCGGAGCCGGTCGCGCATTGGTACGACGAGGCGATGGCATGGGCCAAGGCCGAGGGCCTCATTCGCGACGGCAGGCCCGGCGACGCCGTGACGCGGGCGGAGCTGGCAACGGTGCTTTACCGGCTGTGCCATGGGCGCGAGCAGCAGTACGACCCGGAGCATGACCGGCCCAGCGGACTGCTGACAGACGACTGAGGAGGAACGGCAATGCAGGTATGGCCGGAAACGCGGTATATCACCGTTCTGGGAGTCCGTCTCATTTTCCGGGACGGCAAATATCACGGACACTATCATTGGAGGCGCAAAGCATGAAGGAGAATATCGTCAAGGGCGTGCTGGCCGTGGCGCTGGCCGCGGCGGGGCTGTACTTCCGGGAGCTGCTGATCCCGCTGCTGATCCTCGGCGTCGTCATGGCGTCGGACTACATCACAGGAATGATGTCGGCGTGGGCCAGCAAAACACTGTCGTCGCGGATCGGCCTCGTGGGGCTGGTGAAGAAGATCGGGTATCTCTTCGGCGTCGGCGTCGCCATCGTGGTGGACTTCATCATACAGACCGCCGCGGCGAAGCTGGACGTCGATCTGAACGGCTTCTACGCCTTCGGGCTGCTGGTGACGGTCTGGCTGATCCTGAACGAGTGCATCAGCATCCTGGAGAACCTCTCCGAGCTGGGCGTCCCGATCCCCGGCTTCCTCCGGGCAGTGGTCGCAAGGCTGAAGATCACCACGGAGGAAAAAGGAGAGGAAAAGGCCGGGGCGAAGTACGGCGAGGAGACCACGGTGCTGACGGCGGGCGAAGAGCCCGGAACGGAAGAAGACGGCGAGAGGTAAGGAGGCGCGGGCATGGCAACAGTATGGAAAAACGGCGAGAAGGTCACAGACACGTCGAAGCAGCAGACCGCGGCGGCGAACGCGGTGAACAGCATCGTCGGAAAGGTGACGGGAAAGGCGAACACCCAGGCGTCCGCGACCGGCGTGACGGCGCCCCAGGCGTCCAACGCGCTGCTCCCCGCTTCGGAAATGGGCGCGAAGCCCGTGGATATGCCGCTTCAGACGGGCAACGAGCCTAAGGTCACGCTGTACAGCGACGCGGCGGCCTCCGCGCCGTATGCCCACAAGCCGGCGAACAATCACGCCGGCACGGCGGGCAGCGCGCAGGATGTCCAGGATACGATAACGAAGCTCGGCGGCGCGGCGGCCAACGGCGCGACGAGAACGACCTACATCGACGCCGACGGGAACAAGCGGGCCGGCTACATCATCGACGGGCGGACCTATACCGACGCGGCGGGCACCACGCCCGTCGGCGTCGGCAGCATCGTCGACACGGCCGACGGGCAGTATATCAAGACCGAGAACGGATCCATGCTGTACACGGATTACCTGGCGAAGCAGACCACGGCGGAGCCCTCGAATGTGAGCATACCCTGGGGCGCCAAGCTCGTCGGCGGGGTCGCCGGTCCGCAGCTCTATCTCGTTCAGGCCGACGGCAGCGCCCCCGCGGGTCTGAACCCCGGGGACCGCGTGATGACGACAGCCGGGACGTGGGAGATCACAGGGGTCAATCCCGACGGATCGTACCGGTCGCAGAAGGTCAGCGACGCCTATTTCGATCCCGACGAGTACGTGGCCAGCGAGACAAACAAGCAGACCGCCGCTTACCACGACGACGGTACGGGGCGCATCGTGGAACAGAACGGCAACGTGGTTGGGGATTTCGTCAACGGCGATCGCATCAGCGAAGACGGATCTCAGGTCGTCAGGTCTGACGGCACCGTCGTCGGCGGCGCGGCTGTCGGCGGCACGACCCCAAGCGGCGCGACGCCGGGCGGGACTCAGACGCCGGGCGGGACTCAGACGCCCGGTGGGGGGCAGCCGGCCGCGGGCGACGCCGGGCAGACGCCGAGCAGGCAGATGCAGACGCTTGAGGATCAGCTCAAAGAGGTGGACACGCTGCTGGATGAGGCGATCGCCACCAACGACACCATCCTGAGCACGCAGCTCCTGCAGCTGCGCAGCCAGATCCAGCGTCAGATCGATGCGCTGAACGAGGCGTATCAGGGCGTCAACCGGCAGCTTTACCGGGACTATATGATGCAGCAGAGGGATCTCCCGCAAAAGCTGGCGGCCATGGGATACACCGGCGGGCTCAGAGAGAGCAGCCTGCTGGGCCTGCGGACCGGCTACGAGGAGGAGCTTTCGTCGAACGAGCGGAGCCGGATCGGAGAGGTCAACGATCTGGAGGCGACCCGCATCGGCAAGGAGGCGGACCTCACGATCGAAAACGCCAGGGCGAATCAGGACGCCAGGGACACGGCGTACACCAGAGGGGCGGACATCCGCAGGGCCATGATCAGCCAGGGAAACTACGAGGACGAGCAGGCGACCTCCGCCACGGAGAGAGCGCGCACCCAGGCAAGGCAGCAGATCGACACCTATCTCGCGGCCGGCGGGGATCCGTCGCAGATCCCGGCGGAGCTCCTTGCGGAGAGCGGCTACACCTACGCTTACGTCAGCGCGGTGGCGGCGGAAAAGCAGCGGGAGACTGCCGAGGCAGCCGGCCCGCAGGCAAGGCAGCAGATCGACACCTATCTCGCGGCCGGCGGGGATCCGTCGCAGATCCCGCCGGAGCTCCTCAAGGAGAGCGGCTACACCTACGCGTATATCAGCGCGGTGGCGGCGGCCTACGCCAGGGACGACGCGAGGGATCAGGCTTCGGCGATCGCGAAGGCGGGGCAGAGCATCCCGGACAGCATCGCAGAGGCCACCGGGTACACGCCGGAGTACATCGCGGCGATGAACGAGGCCAGCACCGGCACGCAGAAGCCGAAGCTGACGGCGGCGCAGGTGAACACCGCGATCAAGCAGGGGATCCTGTCCCAGGACGTGCTCGACGCCTACGAGTATTACTACGGCGTGCCGTATCTGACCGCGGCGGGGAGCGGCGGCACCGGCGGCGGGTATGTGTCCCCGTATGACACCCACGGGATGACGGACGCGGAGATCGCAGCGTTCCAGGCGCAGAACGGCCTCGACGCGGACGGCGTGTGGGGGCCGAAGACCGAAGCGGTCTGGCAGGCGCTCAATGGCGGGACCGAGAAGCCGAAGGCGAAGACGCGGCAGGAACTCCTGAACGATTATCAGGAGATGCTGTACTATGCCACGCAGGAGGATCTGGCCTCCGGGAACACGGCGCAGCGGGAAGCGATCACGGAATGGATCGCAAAGGATCTGTTGGGAAAAGGAGCGGACGAGGACACAGTGAAATGGTTCGCCGGGCAGCTCGGACTCTGAGGTGAGACATGGGACTGATTGACAGCTTCCGCGAGGTCTCCGGGAAGAAGCCGGAGGAGGAAAAAAGAAACCAGCAGCCCGCGCAGTCCGGACTGCTGGCGGCATATCGTGCCGAACAGGGTACGGGAGGGCAGGCGCCGGCAACGGCGTCTGTCATGGACTATGATTCCCTCCTTCTGCCGACGCCGGGCTATACGCCCCGCGTTGTTCGGATGCGGGAGGAGATGCAGACGCAGCCGGCCGCCGCCGCGCAGCCTCAGACGGCCCGGCGGGACAACCATGACCGATATCACGACGGCACGGTCACGGAGACGCCGACGGCGCGGGTGCGGAGGGAGACGCAGGAATCGAAGCAGGTCCGGGAAAAAACGCAGACCGAGGCCGTCGCGACCGACGGCGTCACAAGGCCGACCGTGGGGCCCGGAGGCGGGGGAAGAGGAAGAAAAACTGAGGAGGAACTGCGGAAAGAGCAGCGGGAGGCCGCGGCATACGCCAGGGCCGTCCAGCCCACCTCGGATATGTACCTGCATCCCGTGACGGCGGCGGCAGCCGAGGAGCAGCAAATGCAGGCCGACGCGGCATGGGCCAGGGCCGAGGAAAGAGGAAAACAAGCTGAGGCGTCCAGGAGTGAGATCGACAAGCAGCGAGATGAGGTCAAGGCGGCGGAGCGGGAGGCCGCGGCCATGCAGCCGACCTCGGATATGTATCTGCATCCAGCCACGGCGGCCACGGCGGAAGCGCAGCAGAAAATGGCAGACGAAGCGTGGGAGCGGCGCGAGGAGGGAAACCGGAAACTGCACGAAATGGGCGGACGGTACGGCCTGGCAGAAGATGCGCTGACAGTGCTGGAAAATCTGGGCGCCGGCGCCGTCAGCGCCGTGCGCGGCTTCGGAAACGCGCTCGGCTATATGGGACAGCTGCAGGCGAGAACGGCGATGATGTCGGCCGATCCGTATCTGAGGATGTGGGGGCAGGACTGGATCGCGGACGCTAACGCAGAGGCGGTAAAGCAAATGCGGGAGGAGGGGCTACAACCTCTGTCCGAAGTGCTCGAAGACGCCGGAGTGCACGGCGCGGCTGCCGTGGACAAATCGATCCGGGACTTTGCGCAGACGGCAGCTGAGCACACGCAGGCGTCCGGAAAAGTCACGAGGGCGCTTGCGAATACGGCCAACGGCGTCGGAGGCATGGTGCCGTCGGTCCTTGCCAATGTCGCCTTCCCGGGCTCCGGGCTCTGGATCATGGCCGGTCAGGCATTCGGCAACGCGACGGAGGAGGCGCTGAATGCAGGGGCGTCGGATGAAAAGGCCGTGCTCTACGGCGGCGCTGTGGCCGCTGTGGAGGTCCTGACAGAGAAAATGTTCGGCGGTATACCCGGCCTCAACATCGGGTCGCTGGATGACGCTGTCGAGAACGCGATCAAAAAGAACGTCGGAAGCGAGACGGCACAGAGGGCGATCCTCTTCCTGGTGGACGCGCTGGGCGAAGGCGCGGAGGAATTTATCTCGGAGTTCGCGGACTGGGGTCTCAACTATTGGCTGGTCGGCGACGACAACCGAACACTCCGGGAGGTCAACAAGGATGCATGGTACAGCGCCTTCATCGGCGCGCTCACCAGCGTGACCATGAGCGCACCGGCGGAGGTCATCAAGAACATGAGCCCGAAGGAACTGGCGCGACGGGTGGCGCAGGAGATGGAGACCCGGATGGAGACCGAGAGGAAGGCCGCGCAGGCGGAGCAGGAGGCGGATCAGGCCGCATCACTGGAACTTCCGAAGGTCGGGACCGAAACGGAAAACGCCGCCCGGGGAAGGGCGGCGGAGGAGCTGGCGCTGCCGGATCCGGCGAAGGTGGCCGGAAATACAGAGACCGCCCAGGAAACGGGAGCGGATCTTAGAATCGTAGAGCGCCCGGAGGGTTTCTATTTCGAAAAAAGCGGCGTTATGAGCGGCCCGTTTGCCAGCGAACAGCAGGCAAGGAACTGGGAAAGCTTCGGCCTGCCGGATCTGAGGCAGGAAAACGCAATGACTTCCGCATCGGATTCAGCGGAGAATGATGGGGCAAAGGTCAGGGGCACTATCATTCCTGAGGAAGGACCGGCCAAATCACAAAGAGCAAAGGACACGGAAACAGTAACAAAAAAGCTCGGTGAGGCGGCTCCTCAGCTAAAGGAAATGCAGCCGGTGGCAACGTTGAACGGGACTGAAGTGCCAAAGACCGGAAGAGCGACAGACAGGGCGCTGGCATACTTGAAAACGATCGGGATGAAGGTGTTCCGAAACGGCTTCGGTGAAGTGCTGTTTTCAAGGAACAATGTCAAGGGCGGACTGATCGGCCACGGAATCAGCGACGCAAAAGTAGACATGATGGCCGCAGTGCCCAGCGTCATTGCAAACGGCGTACAGATAGACTACCAGCCGAACTGGAGCGGTCGGCTTTGGGATGCTTATGTTTTTGCGGGGCCGGTGGTTTATAAGGGAAAGTTGACATATCTTGCCGCGGTCGTAGCGAAAGACAATACCAGCAACAGGTATTATCTGCATCAGGTGGTGGATGAGACAGGGAACGTGGTCTTCGACAGCAATGAAGAAGCACCAGATGCTGCCGTCGACGGTCGTTCTGTCCATCAGGATGACCTCCGCACCGTTAGCAGATCTGATGCTTCTGAAAATACTGTACCACAGGCGGCGCAGGAAGTCAAGAACGATCTGGCGCTGCCGGCCGTGCCGACGCAGGAACAGGCGGAGGCAGCGCAGCCGCGGGATCTGAGCCTGCCGGCGGCGGAGGAAGCGGCAAAAGGCACGCAGACGCAGGAACAGGCGGAGGAGCGGGACCTGTCGCTGCCGGAGGTGCCGGCGGAGGCGCAGCCGGAGGCGAAGCCGCTTCCGACGCCGCAGGAGTACGCCGACCGGAACGCGCAGAGGGCGGCGGACATGGAGGACGACAGCTGGCGCCGGGAGGAGACGCTGCAGGAAGAGCAGGCGCGTCGGGAGGCCGAGGAGCAGGAGTATCTGCAGGCCAGGGCCGAGGAGGACGCGGAGCGGGCCTACGCCCAGGCAGAGCGGGAGGGGAAGCAGATGGAGCGGACCGTTCCGCCGAAGGCGCCCAGATCCCGCGCGGAGCTGAAGAGACGGGTGCAGGAGCTCTTCTCCATCCGGGGCGGCAGCAAGGCGCGCGTCAACGAGATCGTGGACGCGATCGCCGACGACATCCAGAACGGGCGCGAGATCTCCGAAGCGCGCATGGAGCAGCTCTTCGACGCGATCTACGAGAAGGGCAACTATACCAGGGCAGGGGAGGAGTATTTCCGGAATTTCCGCAGCACCGTAAATGGGACGAAAATCTATGTGTCGCCGGAGGTCCGGGCGGAATTCGGCGAGGACTGGAAGCGCTTCGCCTCCCGCGCCCGGAAGGCGGGGATCCGGCTCACGGGCGACATCAGCGACGGCGGCATCGACGTCCACGCGGCCGAGCTGGCCGGGATCTATACGCAGCTCGACACGGAGGCCCATCCGGCGCAGCAGCTGGAGCAGATCGTGGAATACGCGGAGCGCGGCGGCCCGCAGACGCTGACGCAGGCGGAGATGGAGGACGTCCTGCGCGGCGAGTGGGGCAGCGAGGCCGTGCAGGAGCGCATCGACGACATGGAGAGGTCCTTCCGGCAGCTGCTGGACGTGTTCGCGCAGAGCGCGGAGACCGAGGCCGGCGTCCGGGCCGCGGCGGACGAGAAGATCCGGAAGGCGAAGGAGAGCGCGGCCGAGCTGGCGAAGCGGCAGATGGAGCGGAAGGCGCTGCGGGAGCTGCAGGAAAAGACGCTGAAGCAGCTGCAGTGGCTCAGCAGGAACCGGAACCGGACCGACGCGGAGATGCGGGCGCGCTTCGACGACGTGCTCCGGAACATCGATACGATCGCCGCCAATACCGCAAACGCGCTGCATGTGGACAAGGAGAGCGGAAAGACATGGCGGGAGCTGGCCGACCTGTACAAGAAGGCAAAGGAGAGCGACCCGAACTTCATGCCGAGCAAGCGGCTGGACGACATCGTCATGCGCCTCGACGGGGACAAGATCGGCGAGATGGACTACGACGCGCTGCAGGATCTCTACAAGGCTGCGATCGGGCTCCGGACGGAGTATTACAACCGGAACAACGTCATCAACGACGAGCTCGGGCGGACCTTCGCCGACGCCTACCACGCCAGCGTGGACGAGTTCAGGGGCGTCAGGGGCACGCCGAAGGGCGAGACGAAGGCGTCGAGATGGTTCAACCGCGAGCAGCTGACGCCGATGAACTACCTGCGGCACCTGGTGGGATGGAAGAAGGGCAGCACCTTCGCATCCTTCGCGCAGCAGCTTGAGAGCGGCGAGCGGGCGTACAAAAAGTACGTCGTGGACGCCACGAAGTCGCTGGAGAGAGTCCTGAAGAAGAACGCCGACTGGGCGCGCCGCGCGGACGGCCAGGGGAAGGACGCCATCTGGTACGAGTACGAGATCCCGAAGGAATTCACGCGCAACGGGATCGGAGAGGCGCCGACCTACAGCGGGGAGACGGTCAAGGTCTGGATGACGCCGGCGCAGAAGGTCCACCTCGCGCTGGAGTGCGAGAACTATGACAACCTGCGGCACATGGAGGGCGGCCGCACCTTCGCGGACAGGGAGCTCTACAGCAAGGGGAAACGCGCCGAGGCGTTCGCAAAGGGAACGACCGTGAAGATGACGCCGGAGTGGGCGCGGCGGATCTCCGGCGACCTGACGCCGGAGGAGCAGGCGCTGAAGGACGCCCTGAGCAGGTATTACAACGAATACGCGAAGGGCGAGATCAACCGCGTCTCGAACATCCTGTACGGCTACGACCGGGCCATGGGCGGGAAGTACGCGCCGATCTTCACGAACGACAACTATGTCGGACACCAGGCGGGCATCTCCGACACAACGGCGGAGGGCGTGGGCCATCTGAAGGCCCGCCAGGTCTCCGGCAATCCCAGCTACAACATCGGCGCCTTCGAAGCCTTCGAGCGGCACGCGGACCAGACGGCGCGCTTCGTCGGCTACAGCATCCCGGTCCGCAACATGGAGACGCTGATGAACTGGCGGGGGAAGGACACGACCCTGCGGGATGAGATCACGCACAAATGGGGAAAGGACAGCGGCACGGCATACATCGACAAGCTGCTGACAAACCTGCAGACGACAAGATACAATGAAGAAGGCGCGGTGGAGGGACTGACGAATTCGATCCTGAGCAACTATGTCAACGCCGTCTTCGGCGCCAATCCGGGCCTTGTGCTGAAGCAGAACGCATCCTTCCCGCAGGTCGCGGCAGTCCTGGGCTACAGGACGATGCCGACACCGAAGCAGCTGCTGACCGCGGACCGCGGACTGATCGGGAAGTACACGCCGGAGCTGGACTACCGGCAGCTGGGCTATGCGACGCCGGAGACGGCGCAGCTGAAGAACAATCCCGGACTGATGCAGAGGAACCGGGCGCTGAACTTCATCTTCGGCGGCGGGGCCATCACCTGGATGGACGGCCTGACGGTGCAGAGCATCTGGCCGTGGGCGGAGAACTACGTCCGCCAGAACTTCCCGAACCTGCAGAAGGGCACGCAGGAGCAGATCGACGCCGGAGAGAGCCCGTTCTATCAGAAGGTGGCGGAGGTCTTCAACGAAGCCGTCAGCACCACGCAGCCGATGTATGACACGATGCACAGAGCGGCAATCATGCAGGACGGGAACGGCGTCACGCGGGCCTTCACCATGTTCAAGACCGTTCCGCTGCAGCAGTACAACACGCTGCGGCAGGCATTCGGAGAGCTGCAGGCGGCCAGGGAGGGCGGGGATCCGGCGGAGCGGAAGGCCGCGGCCCGTAAGACGGCAAACGCCGTCACGGCGACGCTGGGGAGCGTGGCCGCGCTGGAAGCCGTGGAGCTGCTGAACCAGGCATGGAAGAACGGGCTGAAGGGATACCGGGACGACGATGACGAGCTGACAGCGGAGAGCGCAGGGAAGAAGATCGCGGAGCGAAGCATCAAGGACCTCGCCGGCATGGTGATCGGCGGATCGGAGCTGAGCGACCTGGTCTTCAATATCATCAACGGCAAAAAGTGGTACGGCATCGAGATCCCGGGCGGCGAGCAGCTTAACGACGTCATCGAGACGTTTGCCGACGCAGGGAAAGCGGCGGCGAAATTCGTCGAGGACGGCATCAGCATCCTGCGCAACGGCGGGGACCTTGGAGAATACTACCGGACCCACGGGGGCGAGTACGTCAATTCCCTGAAGGAGATCGCGGAGAAGTTCGCCATGTATTTCAAGGGCCTGCCGGTGGAGAACGTCGAGAAGTATCTGGGCGGCGCGCTGCGGATCGCGGCGCCGGAGCTCTACGCGCAGGTACAGGACATGCTGGAGACCCCGGACCGGGCCGCCATGAAGAAGACCGGGGAGGAGCTGCTGCCGACGCGGATGCAGGACATGATGGAAACGCGCATGGGAGGGAGCATCCCCGAACGATCCGCCGAGGAACTGGCGCGGCTCTATCAGGAATACGGCTCCGTCGTTGCGCTCCCGGACGTGCCGACGTCCATCACGGTCAGGCGGGACGACGATACCAGCGAGGAGATCACGCTGGACGCCTGGCAGACGCAGACGTACGAGCAGGCCTTCCGGGAGGCGGCGCGGTCCTCGCTGGCGGGCTTCGGCAACGACGGGGAACTTCAGGGTCTGGACGACGACGCGAAGGTCGACTTCCTGAAGCGGCTCTACGCCGTGGCGGGGGACTATGCGAAGAGCACCGTCATCGAGGATTACCAGGGCAATTATACGGAGAAGATCCAGGCGCTGCTTGACGCGGGCATCCCGCTGGGGAGCGTCATGCGCGCGATGGCCATGCAGGCGGCGCTGCCGGATGCGCAGTTCGCGGCGTGGGTCGAGAGCGGCGTGTTCCGGGGAAGGACGCTGGACACCGTGAAGGACGTTCTGAACGTCAGGACGACCTATGACGCCCTGAAAGCGACGGGACTGGACGACGAGGCGATCTTTACCGTCGCGGACGCGCTGGACGCGCTGAAGCCGGAGGAGAAAGGCGGAAGCGTCAGCAAGTGGCAGAGGCTTGAAGCGATCTCCGGGCTGGACCTGCCGCAGGAGAAGATCGACAAGGCTGCGAGCGCCTATCTGACCGAGGGGCAGTATGAGGCGTGGCAGGCTTCCGGCATGGAGCTGGGCGAATACGCCGACGCGATGGCCAAGGGGACGCGGATCAACAACAGCGCGGAAGGCGTCAAGGACGACGATGGCGAGACGGTCAGAGGAAGCAAGCAGCTGGAGGTCATGATGGGCGTCAACAGCCTGGACCTGAAGCCGCAGCAGAAGAGCGCGCTCATGCAGAGCATGGGCTACAATGAGAAGGAGCCGATCTGGTACACCAGATACTCCGACGACGATTACGAGGCCTATTACTACATGAGCGACTCCAGACGCAAGGCGTACAAGGACAAGGCCAGCTGGCTGTCGCCGTCGGAATTCGCGGAATGCATTCGGATCGACGACGAGGCGAAGGGCAGGAAGGACGCCAGCGGGGAGACGGTCAGCGGGAGCAAAAAGCTGGAGGTCATGCAGGGCATCGACGAAATGAGCCTGGCGCCGCAGAAGAAGACGCAGATCATGGAGGCGCTGGGGTATGACATGGACGGCGACGGCAAGGCTCCTCCGATCTGGGACACCGACTACAGCGGGAAGGACTACGAGGCGTATTACTACATGAGCGACGGCCAGCGGACAACGTACAAACAATACTGCGGCTGGATGCCCGTCACGGACTTTGTGCAGTACGCGGACTCCTGCGAGGCGTTCCACGACATCAAAAACAACAGCGGCAAGACAGTCGTGTCGAGGAAGGAGCAGGTGATCGCGTACATCGACGCGCTGGATCTGCTGGACGACCAGAAGACGGCGCTGTATGTCGCCATGGGGTACAACAAGGCCATGACCGACAAGGGCTTCGAGGACTGCCCGTGGTGGGACAGCTTGCAGCTGCGGACACAGTATTATCCGAAGTGAAGAAGGCCGCCCCGGAGCAGGGAAAACGCTCCGGGGCGGTGTGTTGTTTGTGGGAGTCCGGTAGGGGAATAGGGATAGGCGACCCGCAAAGTGTTGATAATTCGTTGTTTCTTGTCTATTGGAGTCAGGAGGCCCGGACGGCGGCAGGCTACAATGCGGTTAAAATGTAGCGGTATCAATGGTTTGCGGGGACGAGGAGACGAAGACGCGGTAGGTGATCGTCAGGGAATTGCTTGCTTTGTCCCAGATGACGGACTCGAAGAGGGATTTTGCGGCGGCGTTCTTTTGGTGGAGCGTGGCGTCGGGGGATTCGAGCGTTTCCAGCGTCGTGCGGATGCTTTCCGTCAGCACGGCCTCGGCGGCGGCGGGGTCGACGCGGGATTCCAGGTCGGTGATCTTCGCCGTGAGCTCCGCCTGCTGGGCGTCCAGCGATTCCTTGAAGCGCCGGTAGTCGTCCAGCGAATCCAGACCGTTCACGTAGGCGTCGCGGATCCTGGCGAGCTTCCGGTCGTACTGCTCGGCCTGCTGGCGGAGGGCGCGCAGCTCGCGCTCTGTGTCGTCGGAGCGGGTGATCTTGTATCGGAGCGGATAGGCTGCCTTGACGTCGGCGCGCAGCCGTTCCAGGATGGCGGTGTGCAGGGCGTCCACCGTGATGCTGTTCCGGTCCTTGCAGCGGGCGCGGACGTAGCCGTTGCAGATCATATAGCGCGGGCGCTGGAAGACCAGCGTGCTGCCGCAGGACGCGCAGCGCACGACGCCGGAGGCCCAGTCCTTCAGCTCGAAGGAGGGGCGGGACTTCGGACGGTGCGCCTCGGAGGCGGCGGCGACAAGGACTTGGACCGCGTCGAAGTCCTCACGGCTGACAAGGGCCTCGTGGTCGCCGGGAACGGTGATGGTGTCCGGGTTATGGAAGTCCCGGCGAGTCCTTCCCGTGGGCGTCCAGCGCACCATGCCAAGATACACGGGGTTTTGCAGCCAGTACATGATGGTGCGGTTCTCGATGGCGCCGCCCCGGTGGGTGCGGATCCCGCGGGCGTTCAGCTCGTCGACGATCTTCCAGACCGGGACGCCGGCCAGATAATCAGCGAAGACCTCGCGGATCACCGTGGCCTCGATCTCGTCAGGGATCATGAAGGGGCTGCCCGCGGGGTTCTTTTGATACCCGAACGGGGGCGCGATCTGCGCCACGCCGCGCTCAGCGTTCAGCGTCATGGAGCGCTTGACCTCGCCGGAGAGGCGGATGCTGTAATACTCGTCCATCCACTCGATGATGCGCTCGATCAGGCTGCCGAAGGGGCCCTCGATCAGAGGCTCGGAGATGGAGATCACGTCCACGCCGGCCTTGGCCAGCATGGCCTTGTAGACGATGCTCTCCTCCTGGGAGCGGGCGAAGCGCGAGAACTTCCACACAAGGATCGCGTCGAAGGGGTGATCCGCGCTCTTGGCCGCGGCGATCATCTCCATGAAGCGCGGGCGCTTCTCGGCGGAGCGGCCGGAGATGCCCTCGTCCACGTAGATGTACTGCTCCGGGATCACATAGCCGTTCTTCTCGGCCCAGGCGCGAAGGGTCTCAAGCTGGGAATCCGGGGAGAGCTCCACCTGGTCGTCGGTGCTCACGCGGATATAGACCGCGGCGATATGAAGTTCGGACATGGCGGGGGCTCCTTTCGATTAATGATATACGTTCCTTTTAGCCTCTGCCTCTCGCAGCGCTTCGGAATATTCCTCAAGCTCGTCCATACAGTGAAAGAAATCCCCGGGGCGCAATGGATTCGGGATGCGCATATGGGAAATGCGCTCATCCTGTTCCTGAAGGAAGGTGCTGAGCAGAGATTCGGAATCGTGGTCAGCACCATCGTCAAATGACATAACTGTATCACAAAATGAAGGATCGGAAACAAAGGAGCCGACTTTGGACACGATATCCTCGTAAAATGACAATTTTGAGGGATTGCAGACTGCTTTGTGCACAGCGGCCTCGATCAGATCCTTCTTTGCTATAACAACGTCTATAGCCTGCTGGTAACTTATCCTGTTATCAGCGAAGAAAATCATTGCCTCCAACTGCATTGCAAGGCATACGAGCTCTTTGTGATATGTTGGATCCCAAAAATCTTCATAGACTTTTCTTTCATAAGGGAGGATTGAAATATGTTTAATGATGGAATTCAATGCAGCCAATTCAATTTCATCTTTTGAAAACTGACCCGACATCTGATATGCAATCGTATCAATCAGAGCGGTTGCGTAAAGATGCTTTCCGAGAGACAGCTTTTGTCCGAAGGAAGTTTCTTCTAAAGCGCGATAGATACAGGCAACGTATTCGGCAATGAAAGTGAAGTTGCCGCCGTTTTTCAAGAACTTGGCATAATTAAACATAAGAGATCCTCACTGATCGACCAGGGCGGGGCGCTTTTGGAGGATCACGATGCCATAGCAGGTGACCGTGTCGTTGCCGCTGGCCATGATGTCGAGATCCGCGTCCTTACGGGAGCGGTTCAGAGACCTTAGGTAGATGTTGCCGTAATTGTCGGCCATGAACTGCTTGATGAGCAGGCAGCCGTTGACCATCATCACGGCGACGTCGCCGATCTGCGGGGTCAGCTCCGCGCAGAGCGCGATCTGGCCGTCCTGCAAAATGGGCTCCATGCTGTCGCCGGAGATCCGCACGGCGAAGGCGGCGGGGCAGTCGGCCGGGACGCTGTACTCCTCCCATGGGAGGCCGGTGTCCAGCTCGCCGGGTCCGGCGGCCGCAGCGGTGCCGAAGAGGGGAATGATCTTCTCGGGGGCAGCGGCGTCGATCTCCTCCACGGGATAGCGGGCCACGATGTTGTCGATGATCTGCCGGTCGGAGGGGGAGGCTTTGCGATAAGCAGAAAGGAGCCGGCGCTCAAGAGACGAGAGCTGCGATGCGGCGTACTGAATAGAAGCAATGGAACGAAGAGGATTACTGGGAACGATGTTGCGAAAATCGGCCTTGAAGCTCTCCGGAACTCGGTCATCGCGTTCAATCTGATCCAGGACATACATAAGCGTTCCAACGTCGCCAATGATATCTTCAATCGCAGAATCAGAGGAAGAGGAGATCAGAGAACCGACATGTACGCCGAAAAATGAAGCAATACGCTCAAGGGTATCAAAATCTGGTTCGTGGTGACCGTTCTCATACATGCTGATTGAACTCTTGGCCATGCCAAGCATATCTGCCAACTCAAGCTGCGTCATATTACGACTTTTGCGAAGCTGACGAAGGCGGGCACCAAAATAAGTGGATGCCATGTTATCCCCCCCCACAAATAAGTTTCACGCAAAGCATATCACAAATTGTGAATACTGGCAAGAAGAAAATTCACGAAAATTGAATTTATGCTTGACAGGACATCTTGCCAGGTGTATAAAGGGTATAGTTCAACATTCGTGAACTTTGGAGGTGGCAGAATGAACGGTCAAAAGATAAGAGCCGCAAGAGGAGAAAGAAGCCAACAGGAAGTTGCGAAAGAGCTTGGAATCTGCACGTCTGCGCTCTCGATGTACGAGAATGATGTGCGGACGCCGAATGACGAAATCAAAGTCAAGATGGCGCAGCTCTTTCACACTACTGTTGGCGCTCTTTTTTTTAACGAGGATGTTCAATAATCGTGAACTTATGAAGGGAGGTCGGCGTGGCGAGAGGGAGGAAGCGGAAAAACGGGTACGCGCCCGGATGGTATCCGCCGGATGCGATCGCCTGGTGCCGGCTTCATGAGCGGGGCATGAATCAGGCGTACATCCGAAAAAAAGGATGCCTCACAAAGTCCCGGCAGCCTTACTGCAAGCACTTTCAGTGGCTCGGAACGGCCGGGCCGGAGGAAAGCGGGACAGGCGGGGACGCATAGGATAAAGACGAGGAGGCGGGGAAACGTGCTGGTGACAAAGGACGGGATCCGGGTGATCTCATTCGTGCATACGGAACGGGGCCTCGTCGAGATGGACGATCTGGCGCCGGAGGAACGGGCCCGGGCGGCGACGGAGATCAAGCTGCGGTATCTGAACGAGCTGTACCGGGGGAAGGCCGTGTTCACGGCGGAAGGAGAAAACCAATGAAAACAAATGCTTATGGAGCGGGGCTGGATCGCGCGGGGTACGCGCCCAGTATCATAGCGTCGAGGCTGCGGGGGCGCTGCTGCTGTCTCTGCGGGCTCCCGGCGGGCCGCGAGAAGATTGACAGGCATGAGCCGTGGGGCGGTGCAAACCGGCAGAAGAGCAAGGAGCTGGGCCTGTGGGTGGAGCTCCATCACTGGGGGTGCCACGAGGGGCCTGGAAGCGTCCACGGCGGGAACGGCGACGCGGCGCGGCGGCTCCGGGCCGACGCCCAGACCGCGGCCATGCTCCGGTATGGCTGGAGCCGGGAGCGGTGGATCGCGGAGTTCGGCAAGAGCGAGCTTTCCGAGGATGAGTGCCGGCGGCTGGCCGGGATCCCCGGGGAGGACGAGCGGACGGCACGGGGAAGCGTGGCGACCCCTCAGCCGGCTGCGCCGGCAGCTCCCCTTGCACAGGGGAGCCGAAATGGTGCCTCCGGCGGATCGGATCCGATCCCTCAGCCGGCTGCGCCGGCAGCTCCCTTTTCGAAAGGGAGCCGCTTGGGTGGGTTTTTCCGGGAGGTGTGGCCGGAGCGTCCTGTGCCGGTCAGCATTATCGCGCGAGGGGACCCGCCGCGCAGCGGTGGGCGTGCGTTCAGCATTATCGCGCGAGGGGACCCGCCGCGCAGCGGTGGGCGTGCGTTCAGCAGCGGGTTCCGGCTGCTGCCGGACGCCGAGCTTCCGTTCTGAGGGGAGGTGCTTATGGAAGAGGACAAGCGCTTTCCGGGCTGCATGCTGAATCCAGCGTACGGCTGCACGGCCGGAGAGAAGAAATGCGGCGGCTGCGGCTTCGACCGGGCCGAGGCGGAGCGGAGAAAGCGTCTGCCGTTCGTGAGAGGCGAGGACGGGCTGCTGCGGAAGATCGTCAAACGAAAGGAAGGGAACGCGCATGACTGACATCGGGAAGGACGCCGGAGCGGTCAGGACGAAGTATCAGCTGATCTGCCCGACGTGCGGGAAGCCGGCGGTCCGGCGGGAGGCGCGCTCGGACGGGAGCGTCGCCTATCTCCACCTGCTGCGCCACGGGAGCGTGCGGCATTTCGTCGAGCCGCCGAAGAAAAGAAGGAAATGAACGGGACGAAGACAGAGAGGAGGAAACCTGAGTGTACGGAGATCCGGTGTACTGTAAGGAATGCGGGCAGCCGATCAGCTTCATCCAGACCAAGCGCGGAAAGATGATGCCGGTCGACGGCTTCTCTTTGCAGGTCATCCCGGACAAGGAGGGCCCGCTGTACATCAACGCCGACGGCGAGATGATCCGCGGCCGCGAGGTCAGCATGGCGGGGCCCGCCACGGTGAAGGTGTGGCAGAGTCACTTCGTCACCTGCCCGGAGCTGGCCAAGGAGCGGCCGAAGAAGGGCGAGACCTGGAGGGAAAAGCAGTCCAGGCTTGCCCATGAGCGGCTGGAAAAAGAGATCGCCGAAGCCGAGGCAAAAGCTGCCCGCCGGGCGGAGCGGGAACGAAGGGAGGCGGCCGAGCGTGAATTCGAAGACGCGCAGACAAGCCTGTTCCGGCATTGAGATGGCCGGGGAGCGGCACAGGGCGCTTTCGGACGCGGGGCGGCTGCTGCGGGCGCTGGCCTGGCTGATCCGCAGCACGTACGAAGCGGACAAGGGGTATTACCGGCGCCTGATCGTCCGGGCCATCGAGGACGCGGCGGTCCTGCTGGGCGCCGTCGTGGCGATCTGGACCGTCTGCACGCTGGTCGGCGGCATCTTCCGCGCGCTGGGGGTGGGGACATGACGGAGATACGGATCGCGGACAGGCTCTGGTGCCGGGGCTGCGTCTACGCGGCGCCCTGGGCGCCCAAATTCACGCATCTCTGCGATTACTGCATTGTGACCGGGAAATGCCGGGGCTGCCCGCCGGGCGTCGGGTGCAGAGAGAGGATCCTGAAGAAAAAGAAAAAGCCCTGAGACGGTGCGAACGCCTCAGGGCGCGGAAATCAACTAAGGAAGGAGATCTCCGCGGACATTATATCACGGCCCGCGGGAAAAAGACAATGGGTATTTTGGAAGACACCATTCAGAAGATCGAGGCCCAGCAGCCGAAAGAGCACACGACGGTATGGTGCTGCGGCGAGCAGCTGAAGGACATCCTGCGAGCCGAGCCGCATTTGGCGGAGCTGGTGGCCCAGGATTTGGAGAACAAGAGCATGAGCATCTCCAAGTGCGAGGAGAAGATCAAGGAAAGAGCAAACGAGGCTCATGGTAAGAACGGAGGCACCAGCGCCGCCGTCTCGCCTTCAGAGGCCGAGGGAATTATCCGAAGGTTTTACGGTTTGCCGGATCGCAAGACGCAGGTGGCAAGCCCTCAGCCCCAAATGAGTGCGGAAGGAGTGATCGACCTTGGGGACTTCTTCTAACTATGAGAGTCTCCTGCCAACGGAAGCGCCGAAGTATCTCAGGGACTGGGCGGAGACGCGACAGTGGAACAGACAGGCGCTGATCTGGAAGGTCGGTTATTACAGAGTGCCGCTGACAGGACTGAAAGAACGCTGCGCTGAGGCATACTGCACGGCCTGTGGGAGCAGGATGTATTTTGACTATCTGCAAGGAGGCGTCGGCTGTCACGGGTACGGCATCGGCCCGAGGCTCTTCATCAACTGCGAGGAGATTGGAAACTACTCTAATACGCGATGCCCGGAGTGCGGTGCCGAGGTCCGGAGCGAGCATATCAGCGGAGCGACATCCTACGCCGAAGAATACTCCTACCCCATGACGTTGGCGCGCATCGCTGTGCCGGAGAAGGCAGATCGGCTTGCGCTCATTTGCTGGAAGGTCGACAAGCGGCACAGCAAGGATGGGACGAGGACAATCTATATCAGGCCGTGGGAGGCATACATAGTCGAGGAAAAAGGAATCGTGCGCTGCACACACCATGGCGGATCATTCGGGGGCAGCTACGATTTGGGCTATTGGTGGCAGACGAAACGGTTCACGGACGAGCTCCGGGATATTCGATGGACTGTATGCCCGGAAGGGATCAGGGCTGCTACAGAGGGAACGACGGCGGAAAACAGCAAGCTGGAGCTCTATATGGAGGACGGGCGAATCTGCTTTCCTGTCAGCTGGTTGAGAATCTGGCAGCGGCACAGCAACGCAGAGAACCTCCTTACCTGCGGCGCCGGCGATATTGTATCGAACCTGATCGGGCAGGAAAAGCAAGATTCCCGGCGCGGCTATAACGAAGCCTACGGTGCCGCAATCCCAAAACTGGACGGTGTCAACTGGAAAGAGACGCGCCCGGGGCGGATGCTGGGGATGGACCGCGGGGAGCTGCGAGAGGCCGTCGCCCTGCAAAAGCGTCTGAACCTCGGCGGGCAGACCTGGCAGATGTGGCTCCGGGCCAGAGCGGCGGGCTATGCATGGACACTGGATGATGCCGCCGCGCTGGAGAAGCTCAGCCGGAAGGAGCGCATTGCCAATCAGCCGGAGCGGCCTGAGCGGATCACGCACTATCTGGAGGTGCAGCGCCGGCGCTGGAAGAACGACAAACCTGATGACACGATGTTGCTCGACTACTGGGACAGGCTTCGGAAAAAGAAACCTGTGGCATGGACACCGGAGGAATGCTGGCCGGAGCGACTGAAACGGGAGCATGACAGGCTCGTGCGGGAAGCGAAGGTAGAAGCAACCAGGGCGCTCGACGCGAAGATCGCGGCCCGGGCGCTGGATCTGGATGCCTGGGAATATCACTTCGGTGGCCTTTTCATCACGCCCCCGCGAAAAGGCGAGGATTTTGTTGATGAGGCGAACCATCTCCACCATTGTGTTGATGGATATGCGGAGCGTCATGCAAAGAGCGAAACGACAATTCTTTTTATCCGGAAGGAAAACCAGCCGAACAAATCATATTTCACTCTGGAGTGGAACATCAAAGCCAGGAGAGTCGTACAAAACCGAGGAAACAGAAACCGGGACAGGACGCCGGACGTCGAGGCATTTGAAAATGAATGGGTGGCATGGATGCTTGCTGGCTGCCCGAAACATAAGGAGGTCAAAACAGCATGAACGAAATGCAGACATATCAGCCCGGCGCGGCGGCAGTCGCCCGGACGCCGGAGACCCTGGGCGCGGAGGTGCGCAACCTCACCAACGCCGCCAGGTACATCACGGTCTATTATGCCATCGAGATCGGCCGCCGGCTGACCGAGGCAAAGGAGCTCGTCGCCCACGGGGAGTGGATGGACTGGCTCAAAAAAGAGACGGAGCTGTCCCAGTCAGCGGCGAATCGACTGATGCGGATCTACGCCGAATACGGCCAGAAAATGGGCCTCGGGATCGCCCCGGACGCAAATTCGTCAATGTTGAATAATTTGAGTGTTTCCAATGCTTTGAGGCTCCTCGCGGTGCCCGAAGAGGAGCGGGAGACCTTTGCCGAAACGGTGGACGCCGAGCACCTCTCCACGCGGGAGCTGGAGGAGGCCATCCGGGAGCGGGACGAGGCGAAAAAGGCGCTGCAAACCACGGAGGCGAGGCTTGAAGACGCACAGCGAACGATCTCGGACTCCGACAAGCAGCTCACGGACCTCCGGCAGCGGCTGGCAGCGGCGCAGGAAGACGTCCGGGCGGCCGATGATCAGGCAACGGAAAACGAGCGGGCCCTCAAAGCTCGCATCGCGGAGCTGGAGAGCCGGCCCATCGACGTCGCCGTCCAGGAGCCCGACCCCGACGAAGTGGAACGTCTGGCGGCTGAGCTCGCCAACAAGGCCATCGCCGTGAAGTCGGCCGAGGCGGAGCAGCTTCTGGCGAAGGCCAACGAGGAGAAGGAAAAGGCCAGGGCCTCGGCGGAGAAGCTCAGGGAGAGGCTGAAGGCCGCCGAGGAGAAGCTGGCCGGCGCCGGCGCCGAGGACAAGGCCGCGGCGGAGGCCGCCCGGGCGGAGGCCGCGGAGCTGAAAAAGCAGCTCGCCATGAGCGGCGAGGAGATGGTGACGTTCAAGCTCCGGTTCGCCGAGTGGCAGGAGGCCTACGCGGCGATGCTGCGGGCGCTGGCGGCCTTGGACGGGGAAAAGGCGGCCAGGGGCGTCGCCGCCATCCGGGCGGTCTGCGAGAAATGGGGCGCGGCATGACGAACAGGCAAAAGAAAAGAGTCTGGAAGCGGGCCGCGGAGATCGCGGCGGAGTGCTTCTTCCGGGCGGGCTTCTGCGTTTCGGCTATCGGGCCGGTATGTGAGGCGCCAACGGAGCGGAAGTGCGCCAGGTGCATCCGTGCGTATTTCCTGCGGAAAGCAAAGGAAGAGCTGGCGCTGGAGGGCAAGGAATGATCGAGTTCGGAGGGTATTACTACCGGGCAGAGGACATCAAAGAAATTCGCGTCTTCGAAGAGAGCTACGGCGGGTGGTACACCGTTGTGCTTGTTAGATGCGAAGACAAAGAGGTAATCGCAAATTACCCAAAAGAGCAGGCCGAGGAAGTCGCCAGGAGAATGGCGGAAGACATCAGAAAAGAGCTTGCGGAAGTGAGAGGCGCGGGAGCCCTTGACCCAATACGGGACGACCTTTACAGAGTCCGCATGGGGATCGGACTGCTGGACAAGCGGCTGCGAGAAATTCAAAAGCGTATGAAGGAACAGGCCGCCGCCGGAGAGGAGGCGCAGACATGAGCTGCTACAACTACCGATCCATGCCGACGGACTTCGAGGATCACGTCGAGGAGCGGATCGACGACCTTATGAGGCGATACCACGCAGCCAGCGCCACCATCATGCGCTGGAGAGACCTGTGCGGCTTTTCCCGCCCGCGGGGCAGGCCGTGGCGGGCGGTGATCCGCCGGGACGTACACGGCGCGGAGCAGACCTTCCCCTCCATCGGCGAGGCTGCCAGATGCACCAAGGGGGGGTCGCCTTCAAAGATATGCGCCGCCCTCCACCGCGGCGGAAGATCGTGCGGGTATTGGTGG
>Ga0310786_10001851_pt1 | contig 33619 bp, 15 predicted proteins | sample AusTroGonzalo_MG_FD_203881 | JGI IMG/M metagenome (GOLD analysis project Ga0310786, IMG submission 203881) | Bovine rumen microbial communities from tropical cattle in Woodstock, Queensland, Australia - Gonzalo_03 (v2) (version 2) | ecosystem: Host-associated > Mammals > Digestive system >... | reverse complement strand
GGCCGAAATCGGTTCTGTCGGTGGTGAAGATGAACTCCAGCTTGTCGCCTTCAGTGACGTTCGTGAAGTGCTCTGGCTGGATGACGAATCCGTTCTCCCAGTTGCCGAAGTGACACTCGCCCTCCCAGATGGTACGGGAATCCCAGTTGCTGGCTCTGGGCGTCAGACGGACACTCTTGATGGTGATGGTGGTGGAGTCGGTAGCCTGGAAGATCACCTCACTGACACTCCTGACATCCAGACCGTCGAAGAAACAGGTGAGTGAGGTGATGCCCGCACGGCCCCACGTCTTCACGTTTTCGGCAATGAGGACCTGTGTCTCGATCTTTGTCGGCTCTGCGAACTCAAAGGTGATCGACTCGTAGGGTGTCCAGTCTACAGGCAGGTTACGCTCCTTCATGATACCCACCAGTCCGCCCCAGGCAGCGGCGTTGTAGGTGATACTGCCGTCATCGTTGTTCTCGAAGCTCTCATATATATTATAGGTGGCCTTGAACTTCGAGGTAATGTCGTATTTATCCACCTGGACTTCCTGTTTGCATGCCGTCAGGATAACAGTTGCTAATGTCATCAACAGAATCTTCTTCATCGTTCTCTCCTTTTCTCGGTGCAAAGATAACTATTTTAAGTGAAAAGTGAAGAGTGATAAGTGAAAAATTTGCTGCCGCCACATAAAATTATCCATTATCCATTGTCCATTATCCATTTTTGTCTATCTTTGTACCCAAATTATGACTACAGCGATACAGGCACTCCAGCAACAACGGCTGCTGCTCCAGATGGAGTATGCAGCAGAGAAGGATGCCTTCCGCAAACAGACCGAGGAGACGGGACTGCAGCGGAAGGTGAAGCGGGGTGACGCCTGGTATCCGCTGAAGATGGGCAAGAGCTATTACAACTCACTGAACCAGTTGGTGGTAGAGGTGTTCCGTCAGGGTGACGAGGAGATAGAACATAACTTCGAGTTCGGACGGCCTGTGTGTTTCTTCCGTGTAGACTCTGGGAAATCTGGGAAATCCGGTGAAACAATCCACTATTTTTCCTTCACTGCCACTGTGAGTTACGTCGATGGTGACCGTATGGTGGTGGCTGTGCCTGATAATGGCCAGCTCATCGATGTGCAGGGAGCGGAGAACGTGGGTATCCAACTCTTTTTCGACGAGACCAGCTATAAGATGATGTTCGAGGCTCTCGACCGTGTCATCAGGGCGAAAGGACGTCTGGGCTATCTGAGGGATTTGTTTTATTCTCACCAACCCGCTGAGACGTTCAGCTTCGCGCCGATGCACTTTCCTTACTTAAATAAGACGCAGGAAGATGCCGTTAATAAGGTGCTGTGGGCGAAGGATGTGGCCGTTGTCCATGGTCCCCCAGGTACGGGTAAGACCACGACACTCGTTGAAGCCATCTACGAGACACTACGACGTGAGAATCAGGTGCTGGTCTGTGCGCAGAGTAATATGGCCGTCGACTGGATCTCAGAGAAACTGGTGGACCGTGGTGTGAACGTCCTGCGAATAGGTAATCCGACGCGTGTGAACGATAAGATGCTCTCCTTCACCTACGAACGGCGTTTCGAGGCCCATCCCGACTACGAGCTGCTCTGGGCTATCCGAAAGGCCATCCGTGACATGCGTAGCCATCGGAAGCGGGGTGACGATAAATACCATCAGAAGCTGGAACGCCTGAAGGAACGGGCCATAGAACTGGAGATACGTATCAACGCCCAGCTCTTTGATGAGGCCCGTGTCATCGCCAGCACACTTGTGGGGTCTGCTAATCGTCTGCTGGAGGGACAGAAGTTCGGTACGCTGTTTATCGATGAGGCTGCCCAGGCTCTAGAGGCTGCCTGCTGGATTCCCATCCGACGGGTGTCGAGGGTGATCCTCGCAGGTGACCACTGTCAGTTGCCGCCTACCATCAAGAGCTATGCCGCCCTGAAAGCTGGCCTGGACAAGACACTCATGGAACGTATCGTGGAGAACCACCCCGAGACCGTCACATTGTTAAAGATGCAATATCGTATGAACGAAGAGATCATGCGCTTCTCTTCAGACTGGTTCTATGGCAATCAGGTGGAGAGTGCACCTGAGGTCAAATACCGTAGTATCCTCGACCTCGATATCCCGATGACGTGGGTGGATACCAGTGAAATGAGAAATGAGGAATTAGGAATGAGTAATGATGATTACACTCAAGACGGAAATGCTGATGGTGGCGTGCAAGGTAATCAACATTCCTCATTTCTCATTTCTCATTCCTCATTATTCAGAGAAGAATTCGTCGGCGAATCTTTCGGACGTATCAACAAGGCGGAAGCAGAACTCACTCTTCTCGTCCTTGAACAGTATTTCCAGAAGATCGGCAAACAGCGCATCCTTGACGAACGACTTGATGTGGGTATCATCTCTCCCTACCGTGCCCAGGTGCAGTACCTGCGTCGTCTGCTGAAGAAAAGGGAGTTCTTCAAGCCTTATCGGAGTTTGATCAGTGTGAACACCGTTGACGGTTTCCAGGGACAGGAGCGTGATATCATCCTCATCTCTCTCGTCCGTGCCAATGATGAGGGACAGATCGGCTTTCTCCGTGACCTGCGACGCATGAATGTCGCCATCACCCGAGCCCGTATGAAACTCATCATCCTCGGAGATGCTTCGACGATGACCCGTCACCCCTTCTATAAGCGCCTCTACGACTATATAGAGGCTCTATGACTGCGCTATAGCCGCAATTTAACTCCTTTTAACTCCCATCACTCCTTTTACTCCGCAAAACTTTGTAACTTTGCAGCGGTTAGAATGTCAATTAGCAATGGTTGAAATCAAGAAAGTAACCACGAAGAAGGAACTGAAACAGTTCGTGCAGTTCCGTTATGATCTTTATCGCGACAACGATTGTGCCGTGCCTTTCCTTTATTTCGACGAGCTGGATACGCTCAACAGTAAGAAAAACCCATCGTTTGATTATTGCGAGGCCGATTACTTCATGGCTTATCAGGATGGAAAGGCCGTGGGGCGTGTCGCTGCCATCATCAATCGTCGTGCTAATGAGCGCTGGGACAGTCGTCAGGTGCGTTTCGGATGGTTCGACTTTGTCGATGATCCTGAGGTGTCATCTGCCCTGCTGAAGACCGTCGAGGACTGGGGACGTGAGCGTGGTATGACAGAGATGATTGGTCCGATGGGCTTTATCGATACCGACCGTGAGGGCATGCTTGTGGAGGGTTACGACGAATTAGCTTCGATGTACATCAACTACAACTATCCCTACTATCCGCAGCATATCGAACGAATGGAGAGTTTTGAGAAATCCAACGACTGGGTGGAGGTCAAGGTGAAGGTGCCTGAGGTGGTGCCAGAGAAATTCGCCAAGGTCACGGAGATGGTGCGTCGCCGCTATAATCTCAAGGTGCATAAGTTCACCCGTCATGAGTTGATGAAGGAGGGAAAGGCCCGTGAGATCTTCCATCTGCTCAATACCACCTATCAAAACCTTTATGGCTTCTGTCAGTTGACAGAGAAACAGATCGACAAACTCGTGGGTGACTATATCAAGATTGCTGACCTGAACCTGGTGACAGGTATCGTCGATGGCAATAATGATGATAAACTTGTGGGCTTTGGCATTACCTTCCCCTCGTTCTCACAGGCACTTCAAAAGACCCACGACGGACGACTGTTCCCCTTCGGATGGTGGCATCTGCTGAAGATCCTCAAGTGGCATAAGACGCCCATTGTCGATTTGCTGCTTATCGGAGTGCTGCCTGAATATCGGGCTAAGGGTGCCAATGGTCTTATCTTCGACGATCTTATTCGTCAGTTCCAGCGTTATGGTTTCGAGTGGGCTGATACGGGTCCGATGATGGAAACCAATGATGGCGTGCTTTCACAATGGCAGTATCTTGAGTCGAGGATTCATCGTCGTCATCGCTGTTACAAGAAAAAAATTTGAGATATGGATAATATGACTTGGGAGTTTGTGCTCCGCATCTTCATTGCTGCCCTTTTGGGTGGTGCCATCGGACTGGAACGTGAGTATAGGGCCAAGGAGGCCGGTTTCCGTACCCATTTCCTCGTTGCTTTGGGTTCTGCTTTGTTTATGGTGGTCTCTGCCTATGGCTTCGACGGTGCCATGTTCACGCCAGAGCATCGTTGGGATGTCTCACGTGTCGCTGCTCAGGTTGTATCGGGTATCGGTTTCATTGGCGCTGGTACGATCATCTTCCAAAAGAATGAGAATGCTGTACGGGGTTTGACGACGGCAGCTGGCCTGTGGGTGACGGCGGCTATCGGACTTGCTTGTGGAGGTGGTATGTATGTGCTGGCAGCAGCCGCTACGACACTCGTGCTTGTTGGACTGGAGGCTTTTAACTTTATCCTCCATAAGTTCGATAAGCATCGCGGAGTGTAACATTTCGTATATTCTTTTGCTTAAAAAGCGTTATCAAACGTAACAAGGTTTAAATTAAAAGTTTTCCAAATGTATCAGGCACTTTATAAAATGTAACATATTTGGCCATTAGAGTGTTTTGGAAAACATTACGTTACAAATTATAAAGTATTTAATTAAAATTTATAATACCTTTGCAAAGAAAATGCGGAAGGATAGCTGCGTGAGCAGCAGGTTCGACGCTTCACGTTAAGTGAAATAATCAACTAATCAAATTTATATAAACAATTATCTTACTAATTAATTTAATTATGTGGAATTTTAAATCACTACAAAAGCCGTTAGTGTTTCTGTTCCTGCTCTGTTTGTTCCCTCTGGGAGCGTTGGCTCAGGGCACAGTCACTGGAACAGTAAATGATGAAGCAGGTGAACCGATTATCGGCGCCAGCGTGAAAGTGATGGGTACCAAGACTGGTGCAATCACAGACTTTAATGGTAATTTCAGTGTTCAGGCTGATCCCAGCGCAACACTGCAGATTTCCTACATTGGTTACGTCCCCGCAACTATCAAGTTGAATGGCCGTAGCAACGTTGTTGTAACCCTTAAGGAGGATGCCCAGACGCTGAACGACGTGGTGGTCATCGGTTATGGCGTTCAGAAGAAGAGCGACCTGACTGGTGCCGTTGCATCTGTGAAGGGTGACGAGATCAAGAACCTGTCTACCACCGATGCCGGTGCAGCCCTGCAGGGTAAGGTATCAGGTGTGCAGATCATCAACACCTCTGGTGATCCCGCTGCAGGAGCCAGCATCCGTGTTCGTGGTTACTCCTCGAACTCTGGTAGCCTCGGCCCGCTGATCATCGTTGATGGTTTGAAGGTTGATGGTATCCAGTATCTGGATCCTTCTCTGATCGAGTCTATGGAGGTGCTGAAGGATGGTGCCTCTGCAGCTATCTACGGTGCTCAGGCCGGTAACGGTGTTGTGCTGATCACCACGAAGAACGGTTCTAAGGGCAAGGCTCACGTGACCTATAGCCTGAAGGCCGCCAGCCAGAGCCTCGGCAAGAAGGCTGAGCTCTTCCATGCAGCTGACTATATTGAGTATCACAAGTATCTGGGCGACATGACCGATACTGAGCTTATCAACAACGGTTACTACGGATGGGATGCACAGGGTAACGGTCTTACACCTGAAACTGGTTCTCCCAGATTCGATACCGACTGGTACGACGAGGTATTTGAGAACAGCTGGAGTCTCCAGCACAACCTCACTGTTGAGGGTGGTAACGACAAGGGTCACTTCCTCGTAGGCCTCGGCTACGTCGACAACGACGGTATGGTGAAGGGTAAGAAGGATACCTACAATCGTTTCACTGGTCAGGTCAATGCCGACTATAAGTTCTTTGATTGGTTGAGCGTATCGAGTAACACCTCTATTGAGAAGTATAAGACAAAGTCTCTGGGTAAGGGTTACGGTTCGTTCCTGAACGCTGTGGTCTCTATCGACCCGCTGACTCCTGCTTACGTCTATAATCAGGCTGACTTCGGACAGAACGTCCAGGGCGCTTGGGATTCTGAGGGCCACGGCTTCGTTCCTCTGCCCGCTGAGTACACTGAGGAGAACCCCGTATGGTATGGTACTTCCAAATATGTGGAAGAGGCTACTGGTAACCCCTTGGCACAGCGCGACCGTTCAAATGGTTATAGCGAAGGTGTTAATGTTCGTGGATCTTTGGCTGCCAACCTGACACCGTTCAGCTTCCTGACCATCACTTCTCGTCTCGGCTATCGTATTGCTCAGGGTAATGGCCACAACTACAGCGAGCCTTATTTCCTGTCTTCAATGGCAAAGAGCGAGACCTATTCTATCTCTGCTAATACCAATGCAAGTCTCTACTACCAGTGGGAGAACTTCGCCAACTTCAACAAGCAGTTTGGTAAGCACAATGTCGGCGCCATGGTCGGTATGTCTTATACCAAGAACCACTGGGACAACACCAGCGTATCTTCTTCTGATAGTCAGATGATTCTGAGAGCTAAGCATGCTCCCAACTTCCGTTACATCGACTGTCTGAATGATAATGGTAAGGCTCACCTGAGTGTCGGTAACACTCCTGGCGACGCTACAGAGCTCTCATACTTCGGCCGTCTGTCTTATTCTTATGACGATCGCTACTTCTTCCAGGCTAACTTCCGTGCCGATGCTTTCGACTCTTCGAAGCTGTCGGAGAAGAACCGCTGGGGCTACTTCCCCTCATTCTCTGCAGGTTGGACCATCAGCAATGAGAAGTTCTTCAAGGACAATATCAGCACAAGCGCTATTTCCTTCCTGAAGCTCCGCGGATCTTGGGGTCGTAACGGTAACGTGAACATCCTGAGCGGATACCAGTACAATGCTACCATCGGTCTGGGTGGTTACTACAACTTCACTGATACAGGTCTTGCTACTGAGGTAGCTAAGCCTAACGGTGTGTCTAACCCCGACCTGACCTGGGAGACCTCTGAGCAGTGGGACGCTGGTATCGACGCCCGCTTCCTGGACAACCGTCTGTCATTGACCGTTGACTGGTACCGTAAGGTGACCAAGGACCTTCTCGTTAGCATCAAGCCTTATCCTGAGCTCGGCTTCAACTCTCAGACCGTGAACTCTGGTGAGGTGCTGAACACTGGTTTCGATATTGAGGCTGGCTGGCGTGACCACGTTGGTGACTTCAAGTACAGCATCAGCGCTAACTTCTCTCCGTTGAAGAACGAGGTTCAGGCCGTGAACGCCATGCTGCCCCGTTATTCTCAGGGTGGTATCAGCGGTTTCAACCAGAAAGTACAGTCTACCTTCGAGGCAGGCCACACCATCTGGTACTTCCGTGGCTATGAATATGCAGGTGTAAACCCGGAGAATGGTCGTCCGCAGTATGTTGCTCAGGATGGTAGCCTTACCGACGCTCCTGTGGAGGACGACATGGTTGACCTCGGTTCCGGTATTCCTAAGTTCACCTATGGTGTGACTCTGAACCTCGAGTATAAGGGCTTCGACCTCACCGTATTCGGTACAGGTGCTTCCGGCAACAAGATCTACAACCTGATGGTCTCTGCCGACCGTCCCCGTGTCAACGGTCTGAATGTTTGGTGGAAGGACTCTTCGAAGCAGGATGAGGCTGGTAACTGGAGCATTGGCAAGTATCCCGACATGAAGGCAGTTGCTTCTGACTGGGTATTCTTCAGCTCTTCAGCCAACGTATTCAGTGGCTCTTACTTCAAGTTCAAGCAGATCCAGCTGGGTTACACGATTCCTTCTCAGTACACGAAGAAGCTGTTGATCAGCAACCTGCGTCTCTCTGTGTCACTCGACGACTACTTCACCATCACCAGCTATCCTGGTGCTGATCCTGAGACCTCTTCTTTCGACAATGGTGCTTCTCGTGGTTGGGATAACGGTAACTACCCGACTTCTAAGAAGATCGTCTTTGGTCTTAACGTTACATTCTAATAAAGGTAAAAAAGAAAAGATATGAAAAAGATTATATTTTCAATGCTTGCACTTGCTGCTGGTGGCGCAGCTTTAATCTCATGTGCAGACAAGCTTGACATCCCTCAGAAGGCCAGCCTGACCACAGAGACCTTCTATCAGACGGATGACGATGCAGTACAGGCTCTGGCTGCCGCTTACGAAGGCTTCCAGGTCAATACCGTGGGTCGTGTTGATGGCGGTCCTGGCATCTATACCCCTTACAAGGCCATGTCTTGCGAGCCCGGTGATGATGTATGCTATGGTAGTGAGTTCTATGGTGACCACGAGTGGGGTGGATCTCTTAACGAGTTCCGTTTCCTCCACACACCTGAGGCTATCTACCACCACTACAGAGGTCTTTACCTCTCTATCTATCCCTGCAATGTCGTTCTTCAGTACTTTGGTGAGAAAGAGGATGCTTCTGATTTCCAGAAGCAGGCTGCAGCCGAGGCTCGTGTGCTCCGTGCATACAACTACTTCCTGCTCGCCCTCTATTGGGGAACTCCTCCCTTCGTAGATCACATCCTGTCAGCTGACGTTATTCCTACTACCAGTGACAAGGATGAGAATCCCGATGCTCCGAAGACCCGTGAGGATTACTTCAGATGGGTTGCTAATGAGTGCTTGAAGGCCGTTGACAACCTCTCAGAGCGTCAGTCTACTGCCGATAAGGAAGGTGCTTACCGCGTGACTAAGGGCTTTGCACAGGCTCTGGCTGGTAAGGCTTACATGTTCGCTGGTGATTTCGCACAGGCTAAGGATTGCCTGAAGAAAGTGATCGACTCTGGCAAGTACGCCCTCGTTCCTGGTTCAGAGTACATGGATCAGTTCCATATCCAGGGTGACGGTAGCTCTGAGAAGGTGTTCGAGGTGAACTTCAGATACAACTCTGCCGCTGGCGAGTGGGCCGATGGTAGTGGTTATGGCTGGAACGTGCACAGCACATGGATGGAGCCCAACTCTATGCAGATCCGTTCTGATAAGTTTGTTAAGCAGTGTCTGAATAACTACACTGGTTCTGTGACTGGTTGGGGTTCTATCGGTGTTCCTGAGTGGTATGGCGATGCATTCGCATTGAACGATAACGGTCAGATTAAGCCCAGAGGTGAGAAGGGTGAATACCAGTCAGACCGCTTCAGGGCTACTTTGATGCACATCGACGACATGGTTTATGGTGAGTCTGGTATTGATGCCATCGACACCTATTATAAGAGTATGCCTGCCAAGCACGCCGACAGAGTTAAGAGCAACAAGATCGGTATCAAGGCTGGTCGTAAGGGTCACTATGGACAGTCCTTCTGGATTCCTATCAAGCATGTCATCCGTGCTGGTGATGCTGAAGAGCCTGATGGAGGTACTTGGAGTACTGTTCACCGTCTGAACAATATCATCATCATGCGTTATGCTGAGGTGCTGCTCAACTATGCTGAGTGCTGCTGCCGTACTGGTGCTGAAGCCGAAGCTAAGACCTATGTCAACATGATCCAGGAGCGCGCTGGTTCTAAGACCATCAGCAGCAGTGTTAATCTGGAGACTGTGAAGAAGGAGAAGGCTTGGGAGATGTGGTTCGAAGGCTGCCGCTATTTCGACCTCATGCGCTGGAGCAAGCTGGGTGATAATGATACCTTCACACAGGAGGGTATGGAGCACCTGAAGAACGCAGGTAAGAGAACTCCTAACCTCTGCGACAAGGTTTCAGAGAAGCCGTCAAGTATTGAGGGTTGTGATCCTAACGATGTTGTCTGGGAGTTTGGTGACGAGAAGAGCAGCCGCTTCTTCATCTTCCACACTCATCCTGCTCAGGATGCTGGCTTCGAGGTAGGCTGGCAGGAGAAGCACCGCTTCTTCCCCTATCCGCAGCAGGTTAAGGATATGAACCCGAACCTGACACAGGTAGGTTGGGACTATTAAGAAATGATGTTACACAACTAAAGGACTTACTTTAGATACATTGTTTTGATTAATTTCAGAGTGCCACGTTATTGCAACGTGGCACTCTTTATTTTTGTAGGGATGCCCTTCTAACACTGTTCCGGATACCTTCTAACGCTGCTCGGAGTGCTTTCTAACGGAGTAAAAGATGGCACTTTACGGTCGTTAAGATGCCTGTTATACCCCCTAAAGTGCCATCCCTTACTGTCGTACTAAGCATTCCTTACACTCGTGCAAGGCATCTTAACAACCCTTAGAAGGCACCCCTATAAACGTACCCCAGATTCTGCTAAGTTCGGATGGCAAAGTACAAAGAAATGGTTACGGTTACAACTGTAACCATGTAACCTTATTCCCCATTTTGGTCACACGGTCACACGTGTGACCATGTGACCACTGGATGAAAAAGAAGACAAAAAGGTAAACTATTATCTATATACAACATAAAACATTCTATATATAAGTATTTTATTTACAATTATTTATGTTTGAAACATATTGATTTGTGTAATATAATCAGAATTGCTGCCTGGCGAAAAAGGTCACATGGTCACACGTGTGACCGTGACCGTTCTGAATATCAGTAAGATAGGCCGCTAGGTGCAGGATGGTAAGATAAATGCCAAAAAGAATGGTGTGCCCCGAAGGACACACCATTGATAGTGTTATGTAATTGTTTAAATTACTTCTGCAGGAACTTCTTACCGCCCTTGATGACAACACCCTTATAAGAAGCGTTGACTCTCTGACCAGCGAGGTTGTAGATAACGTCGCTGTTAACATCCACGGTCTTCACGGCCTTGATAGCATCTGTGCCACCAACAGCGTAGATCTGGATCTTCTTCACGATGGTTGTACCCTTGAAGTCACCGCACTGGAAGAGCAGGTGTGAACCCTCAGCGTCAACAGACCAGCCCTCGAACAGGAACTCATCGGTCTGGAAGTCACCAGTAGCTGTGATGGGGAACTGAGCCTGGTCGTTTGCACTCCAAGTACCCATGTTAACCTGCAGTGTACCATCGGCAGGATACTTAGCGGTAATAACCACTCTGTAAGTGCCATCTTCAACGAGGTTGAAGCTGCCATCGGGAACAATCATTACTTGAGGCTGCCAGAGCTGACCAGTCTGAACACCAACAGTGATAGCAACACCGTCAGCGTCAACGTCTACCTTACCATCGGTCTGAGTGTCATCAAACTGTGACCAGCCGTCGAATGCGGTGATGCCAGTGAAGTCGTTCTCATAGATAAGCTCATCCTCAGCAACGGGCTCGTCGCCTTCGCCGATCTCAACAACCTTAATGCTCTTCAGGATGGTTGTGCCCTTGAAGTCACCGCACTGGAACAGCAGGTGAGCACCCTCGGCGTCAACTGACCAACCCTCGAAGTCGCACTCAACGGTCTGGAAGTCACCAGTAGCCTCAACGGGGAACTGAGCCTGGTCGTTAGCACTCCAGGTACCCATGTTGATCTGCAGTGTACCGTCGCTGGGGAACTTAGCGGTTACATAAACCTTATAGTTGCCATCCTCCTTCAGATCGAAGCTGCCATCGGGGATAACCATCACCTGGGGCTGCCAGAGCTGACCGGTCTGAATACCAACGGTGATAGCAACACCATCGGGATCAACCTCTACCTTACCATCGGTCTGCTCGTCACCGAACTGGCTCCAGCCTGTGAACTCGGTGATGCCAGTGAAATCGTTCTCATAAAGAACGGTCTCAGCGCCGCCACCAGCCATGTCGTAAACCTCAATGCTCTTCACAAGGGTGGTACCCTTGAAGTCACCGCACTGGAACAGCAGGTGAGCACCCTCGGCGTCTACTGACCATCCGGGGAATTCGCACTCAACGGTCTGGAAGTCGTCAGAAGCCTCAACGGGGAACTGAGCCTGGTCGTTGGCACTCCATGTACCCATGTTGATCTGGAGCGTACCAGCAGTGGGGAACTTAGCGGTTACAACCACCTTGTAGTCGCCATCCTCAGCAAGATTGAAGCTGCCGTCGCCGATCACCATGATCTGGGGCTGCCAAAGCTGGCCTGTCTGAACGCCAACGGTGATAGCAAGACCCTCACCAGCCTGAAGCTCAGCCTTACCATCGGTCTGCTCGTCAGCAAACTGTGTCCAACCCGTAAACTCTGTTGCAGTTGTGAAGTCCACCTCTGCAATCTTTGTCTGGGCATTAGCACCAACGGCCATCAAAGCCATTGCAACTAAAGTAAACAATTTTTTCATAAGCGAAATAAATTTGTTAGTTAATGAATAATGTTAATTATAAAGATGTAAATCTCTTTTTTCCGAAATACTTTGCAAAGATAAGGTATTATTCTGAATTAGGGATTCCTTTTTAGTTAAAAAATGTTTTGAGTCGTTAATTATAGTCTTTTGGTTACATTTTATGCGGATAAATGAAACTTTTGGTAAACTAAATAAAGGAAAAAATGTATACCTTTGCAGCAAAATACAATATCATTAGATTCGATGAAAAGATTTATACCTGTCTTGCCGTGGCTGGGGGCTCTGCTGCTCATTGCTGTAGCGCTGCTCTGCTTCGAGAGTGATCTGCTCTGGAGGGTCCAGATGTACAACCTGTTTCTTGACACGCCACTCTTTTTCCGTGAGCTGATGGTGGAGCCAGGAGGCATGCTCTCCTATCTCGGTTGTTACTTCACACAGTTCTTCTATCATCCTTGGTTAGGGGTACTCATGCTCTGTGGCTGGTGGCTGCTGTTGATGTGGCTCACCAAACGTACGTTCCGTATCGCTGACAACTGGACGGTGCTGGCACTGATACCTGTGGCTATCCTGCTGGTGGCAGACATGAGTCTGGGTTACTGGCACTATTTCATGAAGCTGCGAGGCTATTTCTTTGTGCCTACCATCGGCACGACGGCTGGTGTCGCCATGCTGTGGGCGTTTCGTGCATTGCCCGAGAAGCTCCGCATCGGCTGGGTGATCCTTGCTGCGGCAGTAGGCTATCCGTTGATGGGGGCCTATGCTTTGGCAACAGTTCTGCTGATGGGTATTTGGACGTGGCGACTCAGCAGTCATAAGACTCAGAACGCCATTCTGACGGTTGTCGCCCTGCTCTGCATCATTGCCGTGCCTTTGATCTGTTACCGTTATGTATATTACCAGACTAATATGGATGATATCTGGACAGTGGCCCTGCCTGCCTTCGTGGTTGTAGAGTCCTATCCGTCCTACTATATACCTTATTATATATTAGGAGCTTTCTTCCTGCTGATGGTGGTCTGCTACGTGAATCACGGGGACAGTCCCCATGTTCTCCGCAAGCTTCGCACACAGGGGACAGTCCCCATGATTCTTCAGGGGCTGCTGTTGGTGGCACTGATTGCAGGTGTATGGCACTGGTGGTATAAGGACGACAACTTCCACCATGAGCTGATGATGCAGCAATGTATTGAGCAGAACGACTGGGAAGGTGTGATTCGTGAAGGACAGAAGCAAGGGGATGTAGAACCCACCCGTGCCATCGTCATGATGCACAACCTCGCCCTTCAGCGTTTAGGTCGTCAGCTCGACGAGATGAACAACTTCCCCAAGGGCAAGGCGAAGAGTAATGCGCCCATGCCTATCAATCCGCTGTACCAGGTCTTCGGACGAATGATCTACTACCAGTACGGCTTGCTCAACGACTGCCATCGTCTGTGTATGGAGGATGGCGTGGAGCATGGATGGCACGTAGAGACCCTGATGCATATGGTGCGTTGTTCGATACTCATGGGTGAGACACAGGCAGCCAAGAAGATTCTGGCTCAGCTCCGTCATACTCAGTATTATGGCCCATGGGCTGATGACATGCAGCAGCTGATAGGTCATCCGCAGCAGTTGGCCGAGAATCCGGAGACGGGTTTCGTGATGCGTATGTTGCACTATAAGAACTCGGTAGGTGCCGATGGCGGTCTTGTGGAGAACTACGTGATGAATGTGCTTGCAGCCCAGGATGCCGACGACCCCTATTTTCAGGAGCAAGCCGTTCTTGCTACCCTCTGGCTGAGAGACACCAAGCGCTTCTGGCCTCGTTTCTTCCATTATGCCCGTCTGTTTCCCCATGGTCAGATGCCCCGTATCTTCCAGGAGGCGGCCTATCTCTTCGGCAAGGTGGAAGGCAGGGCTGATATCGACAAGATGCCCTTCGACAAGAGTGTGAAGGATTCGTATGCGGCCTTTATGAAAGAGGCCGTGAAGTATGACAACCAAAATGTGTCGTTTGGCCGTGTGGCCCTCTATCCCTTCTTTGGGAATACCTACTTTTACGAATATTATTTCCTGAAATACAATAATTGAGAATCGAGAATTGAAAATTGAGAATTATGATTACCAAGATATATAGAAGCTGGCTTGTAGGCGCAGTATTCTTCACTCTTCACTCTTCACTCTTCACTTCCTGTAGTCAGTCGCTGCCTACGGAGTTCACGCAGTCTGACGCCCTGCCGCAGATCTATCCCGACTATGTCGACGTGACAGTTCCCGTCAATATCGCCCCGTTGTCCTTCGAGATGGACGACCCCACGGATGAGATGGCTGTGCGCTACTCCTTTGGCGATGCTGAGATTATCTGCCGAGGTACAAAGGCCCAGCCTGATATCGACGACTGGAAGCATCTCGCTGCTACCGCCCAGGGCAAGGCTATCCAGGTGGAGACCTTCGCCTGCAAAGACGGACAGTGGACACGCTTCAAACCCTTCAATATCTATGTGTCGCCTGATTCCATCGATACCTATATCAGCTATCGTCTGATCCATCCCTCGTATGTATCCTATGAGGAACTGACCATCAGTCAGCGCTGCCTGGAGAACTACGACGAGAGCACAATCTACGATAATATCCTCTGCACGGAGAACTCACAGGGACAGTGTATCAACTGCCACAACTACCAGCAGTACGATCCAAAACGTATGCAGTTCCATGCCCGTCAGAACCATGGTGGAACCATCATCACCTACGACGGAAAGATTCGAAAGATCAATATGCGCAGCGACTCTATCCTCTCTGCAGGTGTCTATCCGACGTGGCATCCCGAGTTGCCGTTGATCGTCTATTCCACCAACCAGACACGTCAGAACTTCCACGTCACCGATCCCAATAAGATCGAGGTTTACGATACAGAGAGCGACCTCATCGCCTTTGACGTGGTGAAGAACGAGGTGACGAACATTGAGAATGACCCATGTGAGTTGGAGGTTTTCCCCTTCTGGGCGCCTGACGGAAAATCAGTGTACTATTGCAGTGCCCACTTTGAGTACCCTGACTCGATAACCAACAAAGACATGTATCTGCTCAGTCATTCCAATAAGGTGCGTTACAACATCTATCGCAAGTCGTTCGATCCTGCCACGATGACGTTTGGTCCTCGTGAACTGGTGTTCGATGCCGACTCACTGGGCCAGAGCGCCACCCTGCCACGCATCTCGCCAGATGGCCGTTATCTGATGTTCGCCATGGGCAAGTTCGGGGTGTTCCACATCTGGCATCGCGATGCCGACCTCTGGATGCTCGACCTCTCTACGCTGGAGGCACATCCTCTTGACGAACTCAATTCGCCTGACACAGAGAGCTATCACTCATGGTCCAGCAATGGCCGATGGGTGGTGTTCAGCAGCAGAAGGAACGACGGCAACTACACCCGTCCCTACATCGCCCATATCGACAAAGATGGAAAAGGCACAAAGCCTTTTGAACTGCCTTGTGCCGATCCAGACTATCATCGTCAGTTTATGAAGAGTTATAATATCCCTGAGTTTATGCGTGGTCTTGTGACCATCCGTCCTCAGGCCTTTGCCGATGTGTTAAAGGGTGATGGCGAGACTGTGAAATACGTGCAGAAACTCAGCCGATAATAAAAGGTGCCGCATGTTGCGGCACCTTTTATTTGGACATAGGGCATATCACATATTATTTCCCATTCGTCTCCAGTGTCCAGTCCTTGCGGTTCTTCAGTTCGCCGTTCTTAAACAACTTCGCAGCCTCTTGGTCACCCTTCAGTTGCCAGTTCAGCCATGCCAGGGCCACTACGGTGAACTCACCGCCATGAGGCTCGCGGTAGGTGCCGCCGTGTCCCACGGGGAAGTTGGCTGCGTATGCCGGCACATGGTCGATACGGTGGAAGTCGTCCATGCCGTTACCATAAGCGATATCGGTCTCACCGCCTAATATATATATAATAGGTGTGTGGATCTCCTTCAGCTTCTCCTTCGGGGGCATGGGCATGCCACCTACGGCCTGGCCAGCGTTCTCCTGGTTGAAGAGTCCGCTGTTGCAGATCATTAGCGCCTTGATACGGGGATCGGCACAGTTGAAGAGGGTCTGCAGACCACCGCACGACATGCCGGCGACACAGATGTTCTTCACATCGATCTTATTATAGTAAGGTGAAGCGGGGTCGGCATTCTGCTTGATGATCCAGTCGATGCTCTCGATCTGCTGCTCCGTACGCGACATAGGACCCTTGTACCACTCGTCGGTCATGGGGATGATACCCGTGGCGAGGACGATATAGCCCTGTGAGGCAATCTCGTTGAGGAAGTTCATATGCTCCCAGGGAGAGTTGGCACAAGCGCCATTGCCCCAGACGAGCACAGGCAGCAGTTTCTCACCGCCGAAGGGTGCGAGGTCCTGCGGCACGAATACGGTGTGCTCGGGCAGGGTGGCCTCTTCCTTCATGATGGCTTTGTAGACACCAGTTCCTCCGTCCTCGACGATGCGCGACTTACCCTCTTTACAACACTTATCCTTGCAGCAGGCACCCTTCTGACGGACGCAGTCCAGGAAGTGTACCATCTTCTGCAGGTTCTCCTCGGTGTACATCTGGGGACCGCCATGACTGCCATCGGCAGGGAATGTAGCCTCCGTCTTTACACCGGCAGCCTTCAACAACTCGAAGAACTTCTTACCCTGACAGTTGGGCACCACATTGTCCTTGTCGCCGTGGAAGATAATCACAGGCGGGTCGTTGGGGTCGACATAGTTTGTGGCACTCAGGCTCAGGTACTTGTCCGGCTCCTTGGCGAGCTTTGAGTTCAGGAGGACATCCTCGGGCGAGTTGTCACCCATCTTCATCGACTCACCGCAGTCCATCGCTGTCAGGTCTACGGGACCGCTCCAGTCGCAGGCGGCATTGACAGCACTGCTCTCCTGGAGATAATTGCCCAGATTACCTTCGAGGTCGATGTCCACCGTTCCCACCTTCGTCTGCTTCAGACCGCTGGTAGTGGCTGCCACTGAGGAGAGGTGTCCACCGGAGGAGAAGCCGCTGGTGGCAACGAACGACGTGTCGAACTTATACTTTGCAGCCTCACCGCGGACGAAGCGGATGACGGCACGGATATCGTGGATCTGAGCCGGCCACTTGGCGTCCATGCTCGAACGGTGGTTCGGACATACCACTGCATAACCAGCCTCCAACAGACTCTTCACGATGGTGCCGAGGTCGGCCATGCCCTTGCTGCTATTGCTGAACCACGCACTGCCGTAGATATGGATCACCACGGGATAGCTTGCTGCCTCCTTCTTGGGCAGGTAAATGTCACAGGTGTGATAGGCCTGGTCGTCGCCGGCATAGTTCACATCCTTCCACTCCTGGGAGGTGGGAAGGTCTACTTTAGGGGCCTGGAATCCTCCGAAGCCGCCTGCAGGCTGTGCCATACCCCATGAGGCTACGCACAGCAGAATAGATGATAATAATGTTCGTTTCATAACTTACAAACTTATATACTTTTAAACTTATAAACTCAAAAACTATTTCTTGACCATCTTCTTTCCGTTGACGATATAGATGCCGTGCGGCAGGCCATCCCACTGTCTCTTCGTACCGACCCTGACACCCTGAAGTGAATAGACGGCATCATCGGCAGTCCTGTTGTTCTTCACAGCACTGATGGCCGTTGTCCCCTTGGGGATGCACAGGGAGAAGTAGGCGGGATCCTCATACTTGGCAGGAGCCGCATCGTACAGATAGAGTCCTGTGGCGATATTTTTCAGCGTGAAGCCCTTTCCTTCCACATACTGGATCTCCCAGACGGCACCGTTCTCGATGTCCTGTCCGTTCTGACCGTTCAGTCCGAGGATGAAGCTGCACCAGCCGTCGGCAGGCTGGGAGTTCAGGTAGCCGGGACTGCCCCAGATGTTGTACTCCGAGCCGTCGAGCTGGATGAGACGGAGCAGGTAAGTGTTGTCCGACAGCTGCTCAGCGCGGAACATACAACCTACGATACCCTGATTGTCCAGTACCTTGTCTGCCTCTTCATAGCCCAGGTTCTGATTGTCGATACCGTAGAACATCTTGTTGTCAGCGGTGCCGATGATATAGAAGTCCTGTGCCGTGAGCTGGTCGGTACTCGTCAGGTCGGTAAAGCCTGCGGGCTCTCCTGCGGTGATATTGAGCGTGACGGTATGCTTAGTGCCGAAGAAGTCGGTAAACACAGCGGTGACCGTACCCGTGGAACCTTCTCCGCCGAGTCGGATCTTACCGTCGGTGATGGTATAGTCCGTGCTGGAGAAGGTGGCCTCGGTGGTGAGGTCCTCACGGTGCTTATCGGCGAAGATGCCAGTGAGCTTCAGTTTCAACTGACTGTTGCCCTTGGCTGCGAGTTCTGTCTCGAAGGCTGTTGGCGTGAAGAAGTTCTTTAGGTTCTCCGGCATCTCATAGTCGGCGTTGGCCTTCGTCTCCTGTCCAGCGGTTTGCAGTGCCGCAAAGGCATAGCGCTTACCGAAGATGCGGTAGCCGAGAGCAGAGAAGTGCCAGGCGTCCGATCCGTTGCCGGGGATATTCTCCGAGCTAACGACATGGGCTGTTGGGATCACTTCAGGCAGTTTGGCCACGACGGCGTTATGATGGTAGCAGCCGCCACCCATATCCTGACGTTCCGTCTCTCCGGCGAAGAGTGGTACATCGTCGGCGTCAAGTCCCAGGTCGGTGAGGATGTCGTTGTAGATCTTCTTCACCATCGTCGGCCAGTTGGGATCGCCGTTGTTCGAACAGCCCTGATGGAGGAGGATGCCCTTGATAACACCTTTCTCCTGAGCCAGCTTGGCCATGTCGATCAGACGCTGGTAGGGATTGCCGCCGTAGTATTTCGTTGCCAGCTGGGCCCACCACTCACTGGAATTGCCTTTCAGCTTGGCCTCATACAGGTCTTTGTCGAACATCTCTATCGGACTGCCGCCCATGGCCACGGCCACGACACCGATCTTCACATCCAACGGTGAGGCAGCCACCATCGTGCGTCCGAAATAGTCTGACAAGCCCAGCTTACCTATCGGGTTAACGATCGGGCAGTTGGCTGTGTACCACTCGCCCAGTGTGCGCTTGGGATTGTCGAAGTCCGTCGTTGCCAGCATCTGGAAACGCTCGTCCACGTCTTTGTCCACCGTCTCCCACTGGGCGTTACCCTCCATGTTCGACTGTCCGAAGCAGAGGTACACGTGGAAGTTCGGATCGGCATCGGCGTGGATGGGTGTGTCTGACACCCGTCGCAGCACGATCTTATCAATGTTCGCATAGGCCCCGTCGATGGTGATACGCAGGATCTGCTCACCAGCCTCGAGGGTCTTGCTCAGCTTGCCATTCACGGTCTTGTATTTGCTCCAGTCGTTGTCAGCGGTCTTGGGTACGTTGACTTTCGCCAGTTGAGTCATTTGGCCGTCGTTGACCAGTGAGAGTGTGAAGCCTGCACCGTCGTTACCAGCCGAGACGGTAGCCTCGTATTCATACTTGCCGGCCTCCGTGACGTTGACGGTATAGTCGAGCCACTCACCCTGGGCCGTGTAGCCGAGGCAGGTGCCACCGTTACCCTTCACAAGGTCCACGCCACCGCTGTCCGTGCGGTAGTTCTTCACGTCGCCCTCGTTCACGTTGTCTGAGTCGTGGAAACTCATACCTTCAGCACCACCGTCGAAGTCCTCGGCCTCGATAGTACCGGGAATCTCCTTCACACCGTTAAAGGGCGTACGAGGAGGATAGACGGTGAAGCCGGCATAACGCTGGTATGTCGTACCGTCGGTAGTGGTCACCACGGCCTTGATGGTGTGGTAGCCCTCTTTCGTGGGGATATAATAGGCCACTCCGATATGGTCGAAGTCGGACATCCAGGCCTCGTCGGATTTCAAGCCCGTCTCGAGTTCCACCTGTTCGTCGTTCACGTAGAGCTCGATTTTGTCGATGCTCTTGGTTTTCATATGGGCCATCAGGCTGATGGGAACGGGCATGTCCTTCTCCGTACTGAGGACGCCGGCACCCACATAGATGGAGGCCTCCTTCACCATGCCGGGGAAGGGACTCTTCGCTGTCTTGGCGGCATCGGTCTGCATATACTCGCGCAGCCACTCCAGGGCAGGACGCTCCTTCTTGTTCTTGATGATGCCTGAATATCCCTTGCCGTTGTCCGTCCAGGTCTTACCGTAGATCCAGCCCCAGAGGGTGACACCGGCACAGTAGTCGGCCTCCCACATCAGGGGAATCTGTTCCTTGTATTTCTTCAACTGCTCGTCGTCATTCTGTGAGGCAATATCATATTCCGTGATGTACATCGGCATCTTCAGCTCTTCCTGGATTTTTGCCATTGCCTTCTTGAAGTTGCTCTGGCTGCAGTCGCCCAGGTCATGACTCTGACAGCCGTAGGCGTCGATAGGCGCACCGGCGTCACGAAGGGTACGCACGAGGTCGATGAACTGGTCGGTGTTCCACTGGAACGTGTTGAAGTCGTTGTAGATCAGGATGGCATCCGGCCAGCGCTCGTGAGCCATCTGGAAGGCCTTGATGATCCAGTCATAGCCCGTCACACCGTCACCGCCGAGACCAGCCTTGATGATAGGGGTGTTCGGCTGATGGCCAGAGATGGCCTCGTTTACCACGTCGATCATGGGCAGGTCGGGATAGTGCTTCTTGACTTCGTCCATCCACTGCACGATAGCCTCATAGCGTTGCTCGGGTGTGAGGTTGTTCACCCAATCGGGATACTGCGAGCCCCACACGAGGGTGTGGAACTTGAAGGGGAAACCGTGCTCCTTGGCATACTTCGAGGCCTTGTCGGCAGCACTCCAGTCATATTTGCCGCGTTTGCCTTCCACGGTGCTCCATTTCGTACCGTTCTCGTGGGTCACTTGGTTCCAGTAGTCGGAGAAGATAAACCCGTCGGTGTCCATACTGCCTGGCCAACCGGTGGTAATGTTTCCTAAAAACTTGTCGGGATTCGTCGACAGTTGCGCCTGCGCTGTCATGGAGATTATCATCCCCACCGCCACCAGGCATGCTTTCATCATCTGTTTCATTTATTTGTTGTTCTTTTAAAAACTGGGATATATGCTTTGTTAACTCTTGTCGTGACATACTGTCCACCGTCGTAATGCTGATTCGTATGGATCTCCGTCCAGCCGCCTGCCTGCTTCGGCAGATAGGTTTTCCACTCCGTCACACCAGGCTCTATTACGGGACTGATAAGCAGTTCCGGTCCGAACATATACTCACACGATTGGTGTAGCGCCATCTCGTCGTCAGGGAAGTCGAAGACCAACGGACGCATCAGGGTATAACCCTCCTTCGACACCCGTTCGGCGCAACGCTCGATATAGGGTCTTAGCTGTTCGCGCTCCTTCAGACAGTTGGCGATGATTGCCTTGGCCTCGTCACCATAGTTCCAGGGCTCGGTATTACTCATATAGCCATGTACTCGCATCAGTGGCAGATATACGCTCGTCTCTATCCAGCGCAGCATCCGTTCGATATAGTCCTGGTTGGTGTATTGGTCACGGGGACGGAAGAAACCGCCTGCGTCGTACGTCCACCATGGGATGCCTGCAGCCTGCACACCCAGTCCGGCAATAATCTGTCTGCGGAAGGTGCCCCAGTCGTTGCCCACATCGCCACTCCACAGGGCAGAGCCGTAACGCTGGATGCCTGGGAATCCGCAACGGGTTAAAATGAATGAGGAATGAGAAATGAGGAATGAGGAATGTTGAAGACCCTCATACACCGTTTTATTGACAAGCAATGGATATACGTTTCTCACCTGTTCACCCGTCCAGCGGCCATTGTTCACGAGCCGTCCTACGAGGTCATCGTTCTCTGGCTCCGTGGCGTCCTGCCACCAGGCGTCGATGCCGAGGGGCACCAGTCGTTCGTTGAAGTTCTTCCAATAGGCAGCGGCGGCATCGGGATTGAAGAAGTCAATCCAGTCTGTGCCAGGGATGTAATAGCCGTCGCGCTCCATTTGTTTGCCTACCTCCGACGTCTTGTCGATCTTCGACCACACGCTGAGCATCAGTCGTATGTCCATCTTGTGCAGACTGTCAGTGAGCGCCTTTGGGTCAGGGTAGTAGTCCTCGTCAAACTGCATCGCGTTCCAGCCGTACTTGCCCCACCACTGCCAGTCCTGCACCATCATGCTCACGGGCATCTGTTCTGCCTTGAACCTATTGGCGGTCTCGAGGATCTCCTGCGAGGAGTGGAACCTCTCGCGACAGTGGATATAGCCCAGTGCCCACTTCGGTATCAGTGGACACTCGCCAGTCAGTTCTCTGTACGTGGCGATGATCTCGTCGGCAGTGCCGATGAAGACGGTATAGTCTACAGCTGTGGCGACGGGAGAACGGAACACGGTCTCGTCCTTTACCTTATTATAATATAATGTGGGCTGGTCGTCTTTCGTCAGTTCTGCCGTCAGTGTATGGCGCCCTTCATCCAAGAGCACGATCTTCGAGGTCGTTGGTGGCAACCAGAGGTTCTGATGGTCTATTACCTCCACACCGTCGATGCAGAGGTTATGACGGCGTGCCATCTTCTGACCTACGTCGAGCAGCAGCGCATAATTACCTGCCTCCTCGATGTCGATCGTTGCCTCGAAGATATGGCGCTCGCGTACCTCTTTCTTATTACCTTCGGTACTCGTCACATCCACGACCTCCTGACTCCTGTCTCCTGTCTCCTGTCTCCTCTCCATTCTCACGCTCTGTCCACAAGGGTTGAACTCCGTCATGCCGTAGTTGTTCCAAAGGATGCCGTAGCCCTTGTTCGAGAGCAGCATAGGGATCGAGATCTGAGTGTTCACCTGTGTCAGTCTTCGCGAAAGTCCCCGCACATTGCTGTAGCCATCCTGGAACTGTCCGAGTCCGAACAGCATTTCATCCTTAGGCGATTCAAATGCCAGCGTCGCCACACCATTCTCATGTTCGTGCCTGATGGCCTTGAAGACAGGCTTTCCGTTCTTGTCTTTGATGGTAAGGGTCTGTCCCTGTGCATCGATCTGTGTGCTGATATCCTGGCTCTCCACTTCGTCGTGCTTCACGTAGAGCCAGTCTGGCAGGTCGCTTAGTTGTGAATTCACTCCCTCCGTATACTGGATTCGTACGGCATTACGGGCCACCTTACTCACTTTCAGCTGTCCCTTTCCGAAGGGCGTCTGTGCCATCATCATCACACCAATGCACAGCAGGAAAGTCGATAATACAGTTCTTCTCATTATGCAGATTGTTGAATTGCGGTGCAAAGGTAGTGCAAACCGAGCGAAAAACCAAATATTTTAAGAGTTTTTCTGAGGTACAGCCTGTTAATATGCACTTTCTTATGTAGTCATGTAAAGTAATTTTCATTACCCCTATCCCTTACTGACCAAAACCGCCGAATTTGGTCAGTAAATTCACTGAATTTGGTCACCAAATTCGGCGATTTTGGTCAGCAAATTCAGTGAATTTATAAAACGACTCCCTATCCCCTTTATAATAAGGCATTTCGGCTAATGGTGGTATCAGGCGCCATGTAAAGAATTATTCCTACATAGACTGTAAATGCCAGTCATTCCCATACGAATATTATACGACGTCTAAGCGAGGTCATTTCTATCTTTGTGCCACCGTGAGGATGACTCGGCGGTAGGCGACGAGACGGTAGGGGCTGGCGTCATGGACCTCACAGATGAGGTGGAAGCTCTGGCCACAGGCGTCTGTGGGGATGGTGACAGTGATAGAGGGGGCTTCTGTCTGAGAGAGGGTGAGAAGTCCCTTTCCTATTTCAGGCTGTTGCCACCAGAGGAAGGTGAGGGCGTCGCCATCGGCATCGGTGGAGGCAGAGGCATCGAGCTGGATTGTCTGGCCCTCGTTGACATAGAGGTGGAGGGGTGAGAGACCGTTGTCTCCATTGACGATGACCTGTGGGTTATGATTGCCAGTGCCTTCTGCAGCCCATTGCATACGAGCCTTGAAGTCGTTGAGCTCGTCAAGATAGAAGCGCCGTTTGTAGTCGATGGTGATGGTGTGTATGGGCTCCTGCCAACTGGTCCAGGCGATGGTGAGCGAGTCAGGACAGAGTCCACGTTCGTGATAGCCAGCCCAGCCAGCCTGCGAGGGGTCTTCGGGGTCATTGAGGCCATGGGGCATCAGATAGAGGAAACTGGGTGTGTCGCCCTCGACGCCCCATTTGTAGGTAGGGTATTCCTGCCCCAAGGCACCATGGCTCTGGATATGACTGGCATGCTGAGACCAGTGCTGTTTACCGAGTTCGCACTGCTCTTGCCACGTGCCCTCGTCCCAGATGAACTGCAGATCGTCTGCGAAGTCGCGACGTAACCACTGGTGGGAGCTGTAGGCACGGTTCATGCGATTGGCCCAGGCCATATCCTGATCAGTGATGGTGTAGACACGGAACTTATGAAGAAACTGTTTCAGGGCTTCGTCAGAGCGACTCTGCTGGATGCGCCAGATGGCCTGTGCCAAGGTGTTGGCACCACCCCAGGCGGCTACGTAGATGGGACGGGGATCGTCCTCGTCGGCCAGACGGATGAGCAGGTCGCTGCCTGGCGAGTCATTACCCTCGCCAATGACCTTGATGCCTCCCCGTTGACTACCCATAACGGCACGGGAGGCAATATAGTCGGCACTGGGCCAGTAGCCAAGCAGCTGACGACTATTCTCCTGCTCGATAGGAAGGAATGTCTGCTGTTGGGATCGTTTCATCAGATTGGGCACATCATGACGATAGGCTTCGATGATGCGGATGAGGTATTCTCGCCATTCCGTAGGGTAGGGGTCGCAGTTCCAGCCTACGGTGGTGATGATGGCCTCAATCTCGAAACGGTCGGCATAGGCCATGAGGCGCACCATCGACTCCATGTCGTCTGGCTCCACATCGGCGGGGGCGATATCGGTACATACCACGAGACGGGGTTTCAGTGCTGGCTCAGCAGCCTGCAGAGATAACAGACTCGTCCATGCGACGGCCAACAGGATGAGGGTTCTCTTCATGACTTATTTCGAAACGATGCTTTCAGAGAAATAACGGTCGCGGATGGATTTGCTGACAGCCTTGCCACGCAGGATAACCTCCTGCTGCAAACGGATGTCGGCCGACGATGCGCCAACCTTGACGATATAAGTACCTGGCTCGATGTTCCACTGACGGACACCGTTGTCATGACTATAGAAGCCGAACTGATCAAGTGCGATCTGCGTGGTAACGGTCTTGGTCTGTCCAGGTTCCAGAGAGATGCGGGCGAAGCCTTGCAACTGGATGGGACGGATCTGCAGGGTACTGTCTTTTGGAGAAAGATAGATCTGTGCGATTTCGTCGGCTTTCATACTGCCTGTGTTCTTTATCTGGAAGGTCAGTTCCACATGGTCGTCACTGGTCTGTGCTTCGCTGGTCGCCTGGAGGTTCTGATACTCGAAGGTAGTGTAGCTCAGACCGTAGCCAAAAGGCCATGCAACACGGGCATCCTTCTCTGCGCTATAGTTATAGCAGATAGGTTCGTTGATTTCCGTATTCGGATAGCTGACGGAGAGTTTGGCAGAGGGCGAGACGTTACCATAGAGGATATCGGCCACGGCATTACCACCTTCCTCACCCGGATACCAGGCCTGGATGATAGCGGCACATTTCTCTGCGATGCCTGAGATAACCTGTGCACGACCTCCAAACATCACGAGCACCACGGGCTTACCTGTCTTGATGAGTTCTTCCACAAACTGTTCCTGTTTGCCAGGCAGGCGGAGTCCCATACGGTCACGATTCTCGCCGCAGAGCATCACGTTCTCACCCACAGCGGCAATGATGACATCAGCCTCTTGGGCCATCTTCAGGGCCTCGGCCTTGTCAGCCTTCTCGCCAGAGTCCACCTTACGATGCAGAAGTTCATACTCCCAAGCGCGAGCATCCCCCAGTTCTCCGTATTTTGTCTCGATCTCTTCCGTCCAGTCGCAACCACGGGAGTAGAGCAGGTTCAGGCCATCTGGCTTCTTAGCTGTCATACCTTCCAGCAATTTGACGATGTGAGGGTTGTCACGATCAGCCACATCCTCCACCTTCTTCCAGAAGTACGACATGGCGGGATAGGTATAGTCGCCACACATGGCCCAAACGGTGTTGGCGTTAGGTCCTGTGACGAGCACGTTCTTAACATCTTTCAACGGCAAGACACCATTGTTTTCGAGAAGAACAACAGACTGGGCGGCAATGTCGTAGGCTGTCTGGCGCTCTTCAGGACTATCAAGTTTGATGTCCTCCTTCGAATAGAGGTAGGCATCCTTGTCGAAGAGTCCGAGGCGGAACTTGATGCGGAGCACATCCTTGACCGCGCGTTCCAGAACCTCTGGCTTTACCAAACCTTTGTCGATGGCCTCCTGCAGATATTTGTAATTGGCACCGTGAGGGAAGTCGACATCGTTGCCGTTGTTGATGGCCGCCGCCGCCTTTTCAACTGTAGTTTCAAGTCCCGGTATCTGGTCGATGGCCGTATAGTCGCTCACCACCATACCGTCAAAGCCTACATAATCTCGAAGGATATCCTGAAGGATCTCACTGTTGGCCACACACCTGATGCCATGTACGTCGTGATAGCCAGGCATCACAGCAACACTACCCGTGAGGCGGATCATCGTTTCATGAGGCAACAGGATCTCTTCCATGAGTTCCTTCTCGTCAGCATCACCACCACCGCCGTAGCCCAAGTAATGCTTCGAACAGGCGCCCACACCTTTCTTCAGGTTACCCTGCTGCAGTCCCTTCACGAAGGCTGTGCCCATGACGGCTGAGAGATAACCATCCTCACCGTAGGACTCCTCCAAGCGGTTGAAACTGGGATTGCGACACACGTCGACCATGGGCGAAAGGGCAAAGATGCCTCCTATCTTACGCAGGGTGGTACTCGTCTGTAACGTCTTCAATTCTGCTAATTCAGGATTGAACGAACAGGCCTGTCCTATCTGCTGGGGGTAGATAGCAGAACCTAAGGTGTTGACACCCGAGAGGACCTCTTCGTGGAGGAGTGCAGGGATGCCGTTGGGGGTATTGTTCAGCAGCCAGTTCTGGATGGCGATGGCACGGTCGCGCAACTCGTTGGGATTACGAGGCTGTTGCATGCAGAACTGAGAAAAGTGGCCGATGCCATAGGGGATGAGTTCACGGCATTTGGCCGTGTCGAGCTGTCCTTCATCGTTGAATAGCTCGTCCATATACATACTCTTCAGCTGGGCGATACGCTCTTCCTGCGACATCTTGCTGTAGAGTTCGTCAACCTGCTGCTCGATATCGACAGCGGAATTACAACTTGCAAAAAGTATTGTTATGCAAATCAGTTTAAGTCCCTTAAGAAAGTAGTATTTCATCTTTGTTTTGTATTTGGTTATCATTTGAACTGCCACCAGTCGAGGTGGGTGTCGCCAGAAGTGTTGCTGAAGCAGAGATATAGGTCGTGGACGCCAGAGGCGTTACTGACCTTCGTACTGAAGGTGCGATATTTCTCTGCAGATCCTGTGCGTGGGATGACGGCCGTGCCGATAACGGGACCATCCTGACTGTCAAGGCGCAGGGTGATGGTACAAGTACCAGTAGAGGCGGCCGTAATACTGAAGCGTGTGGCACCCTGATTACCAAAGTCCACACCACGTAGTTTAATGAGCTCTCCGTCGTTGATGTCGTAGATATACATGTTCATCTTACCTGTCGAGGTGGGCATATCGGCTACGACACCTGTATTGGGGATGCCCATCTTGGCCGACTTCAAGCCATAACCCCATACCATCGTCTCTGCCTCTACACGCTCATAGGGATTGAGCCACGAAAGTTGTTTCAAGGGTTCCTGGTCGAGCCAATATGGTACTTCTTGGATGGTGCCGTCGGCATTATAGGTGATCTCTGCGGCAGACACGCTGCGACGCTCGTGATGGGTGAACGTGTCTAAGTGCATCAGATCGTAGTTCTGTCCGAAGATATACGAGTGACCTTTGAAGTCGCAGATGCCGGGGTGGTTGCCACGGTCGCGCAGTGTGGGGCGCATGATGTAGTTCTTCCACTCCCAGGGACCCGTAGGCGATTCGCTCATGGCATAGCCTAAGGCCTCAGGACAACACGTAGAGGCGAAGGCACAGTAGTAATGGCCATTCCTCTTATAGAACCAAGGACCCTCCTGATAGTGTTTGATATGCGGTAGCTTTACAACGTCGCCCTTCAACGAGATCATATCGTTGCCGAGAGGGGCATAGAACGTGTGCGGATTCCCCCAGTAGAGCCAGGCCTGTCCGTCGTCGTCGGTATAAACGGAGGGGTCGATGTCGAACCAGTTGCTCTGATCCCATACCAACGGCTTACCGAGGGGATCATGAAAAGGGCCGTAAGGGGAGTCGGCCACGAGGACACCAATGCCATGGCCGTGGAGTGGGGCATAGAGGTAGTACTTGCCATTACGCTCTACTGTCTGTATGGCCCAGCCACCGTTCTCACGAGAGCGCCAGGAGAAGTCCTTCAGCGAGGCAACGGCTCCGTGTTCTGTCCAGTTCACCATATCGGTGGTTGACCACAATAGCCAGTCGTACATGAAGAAACCTGCAGAGCTCTTCTCATTCAAGTCGGGGATGTCCTCCGGCGAAGCGTCGTGGGAAGTAAAGAGGAACAGACGGTCGCCCACCACGAGCGGTGAGGGATCGGCCGTATATTTCGTCTGGAAGAGGGGTAGGTTCATGCTGATTTCACCCTTCACTGCAGCCTGCAGCATCAGGGAGTCGAGGATGGACTCGAGGGCGTGGCGACGCTCAGGCCAATTGGGATAGTCATCTGCCTTCAGTGTATAGGTTTTCTTGTCACAAGACTTGTCCTTACAACAGCCGCCTTGTCCGTCACAGCCTGTCATGATGCAGAACGGCGGCAGTTTCTTCAGACCGATGAGTTTGTCGGCCATCACGTCTGCACCACCGATCTTAAACCAGCTCTCGATGGTGTCGTCCTTGCCGGGAACGAGCTGGATACAGAACTGCGGCTCACCCTGAGCAGGACGATAACGGCCTACCTGTTTGTTCAAGTCGTAGCTCACTACACCATGCTCGATGTTGTCGGCCATATTGGCATAGTGATAAGCGTTGGCAGGATTGTCGCAGATGCTGGGCTTGAAACCCTTTGATGGGGCGAGGTACATGTTTTGCGGATCTGCCACAGGAGTGCCGTCCACGAGGAAATAATAGGTGAAGGCCTCATAGACGTGCTCGTCGATCTCCTTGCTCCACACGCCATCGCTGTCGCGCTCCATGGAGATGGGCTTGCCGAAGATTTCGCCAGCCAGCTTCACCTCCTTGGCGTCAGGGGCCTTCATGCGGAAGATGACACTGTCGTACTTGTATTCAGGCGAGAGAATGGGACGGGGGAAGAGACGGGCCATCACACCAGGTGTGAACTGCTGCTCCTTGCCAGTGGCCTCGGGGGCGGGTTGTCCGTTCTTCATGGCCTGCTCAGCAGCTTCGGGACGGAACAGCAGGGGCAGTGTCTTCGTGAGGAAGTATTTGGCGTTCATCCAGGTATGACCGAACTTGTCGTGGGTGAACTCCTTTACACTGCGGATGCCTTTTTTGTCTAAGAACTCCATATAGTCACGGGCGTTGCCATAAAGGAAATCGTCAGTGCCCACTCCGAGCCAGAACAAACGGATTTTACTGTTAGTATCGGTTGCGTTGTCGTAGACATTTGGTAATGTGGTCGAGGTGAACGAGCTGTAGCTGCATAGATAGGCGAACTTGTCGAGATGACTCAAACCATTGGCCAGTCCCTGATTACCACCACGAGAGAAACCACCGATGGCACGATGGTCGGCATCGTTGATGGTACGGTAGTGGCTTTCCACATAAGGCATCAGGTCTTCGTTCAGATCGAGGCTGAACACGTCACGGAACATGCCACCCATACCACCCGTGCCTGGCTGGGCAGGAAGCAGTTTGGTGGGATTGCCATAAGGTAATACCACAATCATCTCCTCGGCCTTGCCCTCTGCAAGCAGGTTGTCGAGGATATAGTTCACTCGACCTACCTTATAATACACCTCCTCGGTATCCGTGGTCCCACTAATCAGATAGAACACTGGATATCTCTTGTCCTTGTTCTCCTTGTACTTCGGAGGTAGATAGACTATTGCCTGGTTTGTGGCACCCAGACTCTTCGAGTAATAATGGATGTACTCCAGCTGTCCGTGGGGCACGTTCTTGATGTCGTGCGGCAGTCTGTCCTTGCCAGGGATCTCCAACAGACTGTTCTTGAAGCCCTCGTTGGGGAAATACTGCGGATTCTCAGGATCCATCACACTCACACCGTCGACGATGAAGCAGTAGGGATACATGTCGGGGGCTACAGGACCAAGGGTAACGGTCCAAAGACCCTGTTCGTTACGTTGCATAGCGTTACGCCCTGCAAACTGCACATCGACCAGCACCTCTTTGGCCTGGTCGTTCTTGTACTGGAAAGTGACGGTACCGTCAGCATTGCAAACGGTCGATGTCTGTCCCTGAGCCGTCATGGCAGCGCAGGCGAGAAGTAAGGTAATCAGTCGTCTCATATTTCTAATATTATTTTTGGGTACAAAGGTACGACTTTTTTCTTATAGTTTAGTTCTTGTAAGGTTGTCATTTTATAACAGAAACTTTACGAAATGTTACATCAGACATTTCATCTATCGAATTCTTTTGGCGGATTAACGAGAAAATACTATATTTGCAACTCAAAAACTTAAATTCTTAAAGATAACTTAATCATAAGATGAAGAAGATTTTTATTTCATTGCTCTTGGGTGTGCCACTCCTCGTGTCTGCCCAAAACCCCGTCATCCGCGACCAGTTCTCGGCTGACCCCACCGCGCGTGTGTTTAATAATAAGGTGTACCTCTACCCCTCGCACGACATCAAGCCTCCCGTCGGACAGCGACAGGACTGGTTCTGCATGGAGGACTACCATGTGTTCTCATCCGAGAATCTCACCGACTGGACAGACCACGGTGTGATTGTCACCCAAAACAAAGTACCTTGGGTGCGTCCCAACTCCTATTCGATGTGGGCACCCGATTGTGTCGAGCGTAATGGCAAGTACTATTTCTATTTCCCGGCAGCTCCTGCTGAAGGAAAGGGCTTTGGCTTTGGTGTTGGTGTGGCTATTGCCGATAGTCCCGAGGGACCGTTCATTCCTGAGCCGGAACCCATCAAGGGCATCAACGGCATTGACCCCTGTGTGCTCTTGGCGTCCGATGGTAACGCTTACATCTTCTGGGGTGCGGGTCGTTGTGCCAAACTCAAGGACAACATGAAGGAAATTGCCGACGATACGCCGAAGGAGAAAGTGAAGTGGCGTGACCGTGAGATGGAGATGACTGGTGTCAACTGTCTTAAGGACCTACCTAATCGTCAGGCTGAAGGCCCCTTCGCATTCGAGTATAATGGCAACTACTACCTGACCTATCCATATGTCCGTGAGAATACTGAAGTCCTCGGCTATGCCATGAGTAAGAACCCGATGGGTCCCTATGAGTACAAGGGTCTGATCATGGCCGAGCATCCCAACGGCTGTTGGACCAACCACCACAGTATCGTGAACTACAAAGGTCAGTGGTATCTGTTCTATCATCGTAATGATTTCTCTCCTCGTGACGACAAGCGCCGTTCGGTCTGCATAGAGAAACTGTTCTTCAATGCTGACGGTACCATCCAGGAAGTGAAGGAAACCCTGCGTGGCGTAGGTGTTAACGACGCCTTGGAGCGTATTGAGATCGACCGTTACAGCAGCGCTTCTGCTGATGTGACCACACAACTTGTCGATACCATTAACACCTTCCGTAGCTATCAGGCCTCCCTGCCTGCGAAGGGTAGCTGGATAAAGTATGAGGGCATCGACTTCAGCAAACTCGCCGATGCTTATCTGCTCGTCAGCGCCAAGGCTACAGGTAATACCCAGTTCTTTATCCGTGAGAAGACCGCCACGGGTAAGGTACTTGCAAAGATCGAGATGACAGTCAAGCCTGAGTCTCCCGCTGGTGCTCCTGCTATGTTCCGTCGCGACTTCAGCAACCAGTGGCTCACGCTTACCGCTCCGCTGGAGTACACTCCACAGGGCGTCTCCGACCTCGTCATCACTGTTGAGGGCGATGCAGGTGTCGACGTGGACTGGATACAGTTCAAGAACCGTCCCAAGTACTTCTCGGCTGTCACCACACCGTCGGCACAGCCTGATGAGGACGGATTCATCCGTCGCTGGCTCATCCTCGAGCCCATCGACAAGCCCAACAGCGGCAACACCGTCTTCACCGACAGCTATCTGCGTGAGAACTTTGCCACCGAGTATTTCAAGGGTCAACAGACCATCGTACCGAAGGACGGCCAGAAGGTAAAAGCTGTCTACCAGAAGACAGAGGTGGCTCCCGGCTTTGGCCGAGGCTTCGGACAGGAGCCCGTGGAGCCCAAGGTCACCACAGTGAAGCAGACACTTACCTGGCATGCTCTCGACAGCGAGAACTACAACGTTAAACTGTTCCGCTTTGCAGAGAAGTGGGGGCAGCAAGTCTATGGCGTCCTCTTCTGGACCGTTACGATCATCGACTGTGAGGAGGATATCGAGAATGTTCGTCTCGCTGTCGGCTCCAACTCCGCCTCTATGTGGTGGCTCAATGGCGAGGAGGCTCTCCTGCTCTCTGGAGACCGTCGTATGGTGAAGGACGATGCCATGTCCGCTCGTCTTACCCTCAAGAAGGGTCGTAACATCCTTCGTGGTGCAGTCATTAACGGCCCCGGCATGAGCGACTTCTGTGTCCGCTTCCTTGATGAGAAAGGTAACCCCGTAAAGAATTATTCAATCAAAGCACAATAAAGCATTATGAAAAGACTACATAGCATTCTTGCGGCCCTGACACTGGCCACAGCCGCAAACGCGCAGATTGGCGCACCCTATATCCACGACCCCTCGACACTGGCCGAGTGTGATGGTAAGTATTACACCTTCGGCACCGGCGGAGGAGGTTTGATCTCCGAAGACGGCTGGAGCTGGAACAGTGGCGCTGACCGTCCTGGTGGCGGTGCCGCCCCTGATGTACTGAAGATCGGTGACCGTTACCTATGCATCTATGGTGCCACGGGTGGGGGCCTCGGAGGTGGCCACGCTGGCCGCATCCTCACGATGTGGAACAAGACTCTCGACCCGAAGTCGCCCGACTTCAAGTGGTCCGAGGCTGTCGAGGTGTGCTTCTCCGATGGTATGGAGGATCAGGACGCCATCGATCCTGGTCTGTTGCTCGATCCCTCTACGGGTCGTCTGTGGGTATCCTATGGCACCTACTTCGGCACCATCCGTCTCATCGAACTTGATCCCAAAACAGGTTTCCGTGTAAAGGGTAACAAGGAGAAAGACATTGCTATCGACTGTGAGGCCTCCGACCTGATGTACCGCGACGGTTGGTACTATCTACTTGGTACCCACGGTACCTGCTGTGACGGTGTCAATTCTACCTATAACATCGTGGTAGGCCGCTCTAAGAGTGTTGAGGGC
>Ga0310786_10001850_pt1 | contig 33628 bp, 26 predicted proteins | sample AusTroGonzalo_MG_FD_203881 | JGI IMG/M metagenome (GOLD analysis project Ga0310786, IMG submission 203881) | Bovine rumen microbial communities from tropical cattle in Woodstock, Queensland, Australia - Gonzalo_03 (v2) (version 2) | ecosystem: Host-associated > Mammals > Digestive system >... | reverse complement strand
TAGAAGCAGTAACTATTCCACGCTACTACGCTACTACACTACTACATTACTACATTACTACATTGGGAAAATCGAAGCGCGTAACTTTTCTACGCTACTACGCTACTACACTACTACACTACTACACTACTACATTGGGAAAATCGAAGCGCGTAACATAGTAACATAGTAACATTTTGTATTTTCATTTACAGAAAGTAGTGACATTTACATTTATTATATATTATTATAATATAAATATTATAATAATATATAATAAAAATATATACCTTACATTTTAATACTCATTATACTATGAAAATCGATTTTTCAAATGTTACTATGTTACTATGTTACTTTTACACTTTGTACTTCCCTAGAAAAAGTTGGTTTTTACTTTAACCCTGCCATAGGTTGAATGCCTGCTTGGTAAGAAATCAATTTTTCCTAATGTAGTAGTGTAGTAGCGTAGTAGTGTAGTAGCGTAGTAGCGTAGAAAAGTTACGCGCTTCGATTTTCCCAATGTAGTAATGTAGTAATGTAGTAGTGTAGTAGCGTAGTAGCGTGGAATAGTTACGGCTTCTATGTCGATTTTCCAAATGTAGCTGTGTAGCTGTGTAGCTGTGTAGCGGCGTGAATTTAAAGTGGAAGAAATAAGTGTGTAATTTTTAGTGTAGTTTTTGCCGATTTACTTGACAAGGCCCCTTTTTTTTCGTATCTTTGTACCATAGATAAAAACGTAGGATTATGGCGACAGTTGACGATAAGAAAATCATTTTCTCGATGGTGGGATTGAGCAAGACCATCCAACAGAACAACAAGCAAGTGCTCAAAAACATCTACCTTTCTTTCTTCTATGGAGCAAAGATAGGTATCATAGGTCTGAACGGTGCAGGTAAGTCCACCTTGTTGAAAATCATCGCAGGCGTGGAGAAGCAGTACCAGGGCCAGGTGGTGTTTGCCCCTGGCTACAGCGTGGGCTACTTGGAGCAGGATCCCTACCTGGATCCGACCAAGACAGTGAAGGAAATCGTGATGGAAGGCGTACAGCCCATCGTGGATGCGCTGAACGAGTATGAGGAAATCAACCAGAAATTCGGCATGCCAGAGTACTATGAGGATGCCGACAAGATGGACAAGCTCATGGCCCGCCAGGGTGAACTGCAAGACATCATCGATGCTACCGATGCGTGGAACCTCGACACCCGACTGGAGCAGGCCATGGATGCCTTGCGCTGCCCCGATGGCGATGAGCCGACAGAACACCTGAGCGGAGGTGAGCGCCGCCGCGTGGCCCTGTGCCGCCTGTTGTTGCAGAAACCCGATATCCTTTTGCTCGATGAGCCTACCAACCATCTGGATGCCGAGAGCATAGACTGGTTGGAGCAGCACCTGCAGCAGTACGAGGGAACTGTGATAGCAGTGACGCACGACCGTTATTTCCTCGACCATGTGGCAGGCTGGATATTGGAACTCGACCGTGGCGAGGGTATCCCATGGAAGGGCAATTACAGCAGTTGGCTGGAACAGAAGACCCTGCGTATGGCTCAGGAGGAGAAGACAGAGAGCAAGCGTAGGAAGACCCTGCAACGTGAGTTGGAATGGGTACGCATGGCTCCCAAGGCCCGCCAGGCCAAGGGAAAGGCCCGTCTGAACTCCTACGAGAAGCTGCTCAACGAAGATGTGCGCCAGAAGGAGGAAAGGCTGGAAATCTTCATCCCCAACGGTCCGCGCTTAGGCAACAAGGTGATAGAGGCGCAGCATGTGAAGAAAGCCTTTGGAGACAAGCTGCTGTTTGACGACCTGAACTTCATGCTGCCCCCCAACGGCATTGTGGGCGTGATAGGTCCCAACGGGGCTGGCAAGACCACGCTCTTCCGCTTGATCATGGGATTGGAGCAACCCGATGGAGGTACTTTTGAGGTGGGCGAGACCGTGAAACTGGCGTATGTGGACCAGCAACACAAGAGTATCGACCCAGAGAAGACGGTCTATGAAGTGATAAGTGGCGGAGCCGACCTTATCCGCATGGGAGGCAAGGATGTGAATGCCCGTGCCTACCTGAGCCGCTTCAATTTCAGCGGTGTGGATCAGCAGAAGCTTTGCGGGGTGCTCAGCGGTGGTGAGCGAAACCGCCTGCAACTGGCCTTGGCATTGAAGGAAGAGGGTAATGTGCTGCTGCTCGATGAGCCTACCAACGACATCGATGTGAATACCTTGCGTGCGCTGGAGGAAGGTCTGGAAGATTTTGCCGGCTGTGCCGTCATCATCAGCCACGACCGTTGGTTCCTCGACCGTATCTGTACCCACATCTTGGCGTTTGAAGGAAACTCCAATGTGTTTTTCTTCGAAGGTTCCTATTCCGAATATGAGGAAAACAAGTTGAAACGCTTAGGAAAAGAAGAGCCAACGCGAGTACGTTACAGAAAACTTGCCTGAGGGTGTTGAAAAAGTGTTGAAAAAAAAGTACAAAAAAGCGTTAATATCTCTAAAAATTATTTTACCTTTGCGCCCGTGAGATGAGAAAGGAATAGTCATTAAAAAACTAATAATAAACCTTCATTAAAAAGTAACATTATGTCTAAACAACTTAGATTGCTGATGCTTGCAGTGATGACACTGCTTATCTCTGTGGGTGTTCAGGCACAGATTACAACGGCTTCCATGGGTGGCCGTGTGATTGACGACATGGGCGATGCTGTGATTGGTGCTTCTGTTCGTGCCGTTCATGAACCTTCTGGTTCTGTGTATGGCGCAGTCACCAATGTCGATGGCCGCTATGCTATTCAAGGTATGCGTACAGGTGGTCCTTACACTGTGACAGTTTCTTATGTAGGTTATGCTACCAAGACTTTCACAAACCTGACCATGCAGTTGGGTGAAATTTTCAACCTGAACGTTGACCTTTCCGAGAATGCCGAGGTGCTGGGTGAGGTGGTTGTGACCGCTACAGCTTCGAAGTTCGCTGCTGAGAAGACTGGTGCTGTGACCAACATCAACCAGAACACCATTGTCAACCTGCCTACCGTGAGCCGTAGCATCTCTGACGTGGTGAAGATGTCTCCTTATTCTGGTGGTGGCATGAGCTTCGCTGGTGGTGACGGACGTTCTACTAACTTCACTGTGGATGGTGCTAACTTCAACAACAACTTCGGTTTGAGTTCAGCCCTGCCTGGTGGTGGTACTCCTATCTCCATCGATGCTATCGAGGAAATGCAGGTGGTGGTGACTCCATTCGATGTACGTCAGACCAACTTCATCGGTGGTGGTGTGAATGCCGTGACCAAGTCTGGTACGAACACCTTCAAGGGTACAGCTTACACCTATTATAAGAGTGAGAACCTGCACGGTACCCGCTTGGCTGGTGTGGATGCAGCCCGCACTCGTGATCGCCAGTACACCTACGGTGCTACCCTGGGTGGCCCTATCATCAAGAACAAGTTGTTCTTCTTCGTAAACGCTGAATACACCAAGACTCCAGGTGTGGTGAACCGCTGGAGGGCTTCTACGGATGGAAAGGCAGACAAGACCAACTACATCTCTCGCACTACGTTGGCCGACATGCAGCGCGTAAGCGAGTTCGTGAAGTCTAAGTATGGCTACGACACAGGCTCTGCTACCAGTTTCCCAGCCGATGAGAGCAACAAGAAACTGTTGGTTCGCTTGGACTGGAACATTACCCAGGATCATCACTTGGCAGTGCGTTACAACTATACCAAGAATACCGCTTGGAACTCTACCAACGGTAACTCTTCAAACACTGGCTATCGTCTCAATGGTATGAACCGTCTGTCTGAATACTCTATGGCTTTTGCCAACTCTATGTATTCTATGGACAATGTGGTGAAGACTATCTCTGCCGACTTGAACAGCCACTTCGGCTCTAACCTGTCCAACCAGCTGCTCTTCACTTACACTAAGATTGATGATATCCGTGGTTCTAACTCATCTCCATTCCCATTCATTGACATCATGGCTGGTTACACAACCGCTGCCGATGGTACAGTGACTCAGACACTGGAACCTTATATGTCACTGGGATATGAGCTCTTCACTTGGAACAATGGTGTGCACAACAATGTGACTACCATCACTGATAACTTCACTGCTTACCTGGGTGCCCACAAGCTTACCGCAGGTTTCAGCTTCGAGCATCAGATGGCTAACAACGCCTACATGCGTAACGGTACGGGTTACTACCGCTATCGTTCACTCGATGACTTCTTGAACAGCGCTGCTCCTGAGGCCGTGGCTCTGACCTACGGTTACGATGGTGAGAAGAATCCTGCTGCTCAGGTACGTTTCAACCAGTACGGCCTCTATGTACAGGATGAGTGGAGCTTGGGTAACACCTTGAAGCTCACAGGCGGTATCCGCTTCGACAACATCTCATTCAACGATGACGATGTGATGACCAACAATGCTATCAAGGCTTTGGACTATGGTGGCAAGCATGTAGATACTGGTGCATGGCCTAAGACCAATATCCAGATTTCTCCTCGCTTCGGCTTCACTTGGGATGTATTTGGTGACAAGCGTCTGAAGATTCGTGGTGGTACGGGTCTCTTCGCAGGTCGTTTGCCTTTGGTATTCTTCACCAACATGCCTACCAACTCCAACATGGTGCAGTATGCTTCTACCAATGTGAACACCAAGTATAAGAATGGTGTGGTGAGCAGTCGTGATCCTAAGCTGGATCAGTTTGCCGGTCGTATCGTGACAGACATTAATGAGATGGTTTCTATCCTGGGCACTCCTACTACCATCAAACCTGAAGACGGTGCTGTAGGTAGCGAGGTGAATGGTGTGGCTCACGACTTCAAGATGCCGCAGGTGTGGAAGTCTTCTATCGGTATCGACTATCAGATACCTGTGAGCTTCCCATTGACAGTAACGGGTGAGTTCAACTACACCAAGAACATCAATGCTGTACAGTTGATCAACTGGAACATTATGGAGAACACTTCTACTTGGGAGCGTTTCCAGGGTGCTGACAACCGTCTGATCTATCCTGCCAACTATACTTATACGAAGACCAATGCCTTCGTGCTGAGCAACACGCACAAGGGTTACGGCTGGACTGCCAACGTGACTGTGAATGCTACTCCTCTTGAGAACCTCGACATCATGGCTGCCTATACCCACACGGTGATGAAGGAAGTGACTGGTATGCCTGGTTCAAACGCCACTTCTGCATGGCAGGGTCTCTATACAGTAGATGGTCCTAACTTCGCCAAGGTTCAGAACTCTCAGTATGTGACTCCAGACCGTCTGATTGCTTCTGTAAGCTATACTTACGGTAAGGATCACTTCTCACTGTTCTACACAGGCTATTCAGCTGGTGGATATAGCTATTACTACAGTAACGATATGAACGGTGACGGTATCAATACTGACCTGATGTACATCCCACGCAACGATAGCGAAATCAACTTCAAGAACGAAGCTGACCGTGCTGACTTCTGGGCATACGTAGAGCAGGATGACTACCTGAAGAACCACAAGGGTGAGTATGCCGAGGCTTACAGCGCCCGTGCTCCTTGGGTACATCAGTTCGACTTCCGTTGGGCTCATGACTTCACGCTGAAGGTGGGTAACACCAACCACAGACTGCAGCTCTCTGCCGACATTGAGAACATTGGCAACATGATCCACTCAAGTTGGGGTGTTCCTAAGTACTTCTCTGCAGGTGCCAACAACGGCCGTATCCTGAAGTATGAGGGCAAGGATGCCAACAACGTTCCTACCTTCTCACTCTATCGTGACAGCAGCGGCAATGCTCCTACTCAGACTTGGGACTACAACCGTGCTTATGGCAATGCATGGCGCATCCAGTTTGGTGTGAAGTACTACTTCAACTAAGCCGGAACGCTTGGCCCGCTGAGGGCTATGAAACAGAATAGGGCTGCTCTTTTGGGCAGCCCTATTTCATTATTCAATTCAGAGAAACAGACAATCAATTATTTATTCACCACATTTATTGGCGCTCCAGCCTGGAATGCCTTGATGTTGTCGATGGTAATCTGCATCAAGCGGATGCGGGCTTCTTTGGTGGCCCAGGCAATGTGAGGGGTAATGAAGCAGTTGCGGGCTTTGAGCAGCGGATTGTCTGCTGCTGCAGGCTCTACAGAAAGTACATCCATGCCAGCGGCATAAATGGTGCCATTGTTGAGCGCATCGGCCAAATCCTGCTCGTTCACTACAGGACCACGGCTGGTGTTAATGAGAATGGCTGTTGGTTTCATGGTCTTGAGTCGCTCGGCATTCACCAAGTTCTTGGTAGTAGGGGTGAGCGGGCAATGCAGCGATATGATATCGCACTCGCGGAAGAGTTCGTCGAGATCCATCTTATGGATTTCAGGAGGCAGCTGGAAATGTGATTTGCTGGTAAAGGCATAGACTTCCATGCCGAAGCCAATGGCCATGCGAGCCACTGCACGACCAGTGTTGCCCAAGCCGACAATACCGATTTTCTTGCGATGCAACTCAATGAGCTGAGTGTTCTGGTAACTGAAATCTGGGTTGGAACTCCACAGTCCTGCACGAGCCTCGTCGGTATAGTGCTGCACGCTGTTGGTGATATTGAGTAAGTGGGCAAAGACCATCTGAGCCACAGAGTTGGTGCTATAGGCGGGGATGTTGGTCACTACCACACCATGGGCTTTGGCTGCTTCTGTGTCGATGATGTTATATCCAGTAGCCAATACCCCAATGTACTTCAAATTGGGCAATTGGTCGAAATCTGCTGCACTGAAGGGCACTTTATTCGTAAGAATAATTTCTGCATCCTTTACACGCTCAATTTTCTCTGCTGGGTAGGTGCGGTCGTATATGGTGCAATTGCCCAATGCCTGCACATCTTCCCACGAAAGGTCGCCAGGATTACCTGCATAACCATCTAATACTACTATCTTCATGCTTATAATAATTATTAATTTTCAATTTTCAATTTTCAATTCTCTCAATACTTCTTATTCTCTCCCCACAACAATTTCATGCGTTCTTTCAATTTGGCTTCTGCCGCATTCTCTTGCGGCTCCCAAAGCACTGAGCCGATGAGGTTGTCAGGAAGGTATTGCTGTTGCACAAAATGCCCAGGAAAATCGTGCGCATATTTGTAATCCTTGCCATAGCCCAACTCTTCCATTAGTGAGGTGGGGGCATTGCGTAGGTGCAAAGGCACAGGGAGGTTTCCCGTCTTCTTCACTGTGCTCAGTGCCTTGTCAATGCCTAAGTAAGCAGAGTTGCTTTTAGGGCTTGTGGCCAGATAGACTGTAGTTTCTGCCAATGGTATCCGCCCTTCTGGCCAACCTATCTTCATGATGACATCAAAGCAGGCATTGGCCAAAAGCAAGGCATTGGGGTTGGCCAAGCCGATATCTTCAGCGGCAGAGATCACTAGACGACGTGCTATGAAAGCAGGGTCTTCACCTCCCTCCACCATGCGAGCCAGCCAATAGAGTGCCCCATCAGGGTCACTGCCGCGAATGGACTTGATGAAAGCTGAGATAATATCGTAGTGCATCTCGCCATCCTTGTCATAGGCGAGAGGATTTTGCTGAAGGCGGCTGGTAACTGTTTCGTCCGTTATTTCCACCACAGCATCTTCTGCCACTGCCTGTACCACTAATTCCACGATATTGAGCAACTTGCGAGCATCGCCCCCACTGAAACGGAGCAAGGCAGAGGTTTCCTTGATCTCAATCTGTCTTTTCTTAAGCTCCACATCTTGAGTGATGGCTCGATGAAGGAGTTCGAGCAAATCGTCTTTGCCCAGCGATTTCAACGTATAGACCTGACAGCGGGAGAGTAGGGGACGGATTACCTCGAAAGACGGATTCTCGGTAGTGGCCCCAATCAATGTGATGACTCCTTGCTCCACAGCACCCAAGAGCGAATCTTGCTGCGACTTGCTGAAACGGTGGATTTCATCAATGAACAGGATAGGATTCTGTTGTGATAAGAAACGGTTGTTTCGTGCCCGCTCAATGACCTCTCGTACTTCTTTCACACCGCTTGTCACAGCACTGAGCGTGTAGAAAGGAGTTTCCAAACGATGGGCAATGATTTGGGCGAGGGTAGTCTTACCCACCCCTGGAGGACCCCACAAGATGAAGGATGAGATATGCCCTGTGTCAATCATCTGGCGTAAAACAGCCCCTTGACCTACCAGATGTTGTTGTCCGATATAGTCGTCGAGTGTCTTGGGACGAAGTCTTTCTGCCAATGGTTGCATGGGTCGATTGTGTTAGAATACCATCATAATCATAAAACGGATACCGTCTTTTTTCACCCCAGGAATATCCAAGTAGGTGAGACGGCGCACATACTCCACATGCAGGAGTTTGAAGATATTGTAGATACCCACACTTACTTCCACATAAGGAGTATCACCCATGACGTAACTGGTGGGCACTCCTTCGCGCATGGGGAACAGGAAGAGATCCTTGCCACCTTTGTAAGGGTTATTCTTGTCGGTAAGTTTGCCATAGAGGGCATTTACCTTGAACATCTCGCGCCATTTCAATTTCTTGATCAATGGAATGCGGTTGAACAACTTGCCATTGAGGTCATATTCGATATGGATAGATCCATAGCGATCATTCAGGAATTCCATGTTGTTGACCAAGGCGTAGGTCTGCGTATTGTACTGATGAATGTACGACAGGTTGGCCTGTGGCAAGTTAAGCATGGGGAAGGGTACCTTGTTCCATTGGGCACCACCACGCAGGGTAACGTCGAGTTTGCCCCATGAGCCAAACCACCAGCGTTTGCGAAGGCTTATCTCTGTGAGGTTGAAATCGTAGTCACCTCCCAACACCCCTTTGAATCCAGTGGTATGTGATATAGTAAACACAGGCGCATCCAACGATACAGGGATGCGGCGCTGTTTGGTGTTGATATAGGTCTCACCAGGCGCATAGCGCAGCGTCACACCCACTTCTGCGGTGGTGATATCGTTTATCCTCGTATTCTGTTCTGTCAACACACCAGGGGTCGGACCATCGTTGAGGTAGTAAGCCAGCGCACCTGCAGGCTCATCGTTACGACGGCGAGCCAATGCTTTGACGGAGAATCCTGAGTTTGTCTCCAGCTCATAGGTCAACGAAGCCTCACGGATATACGACATCTGGTCCACCTTGGTCCATTTCATACCCACAAACACGTTATCCTTATCCGTATCGAGGAATTTGTCCATGGGATTCATCACATCGTACGAGTATTTGAAGGAGAGGTAATGCTTGGGAAATTCCCAAAGCACGTATTCGCGCCTGTTGAACGAATAGGCTGCCTGTCCCATGTAGAACCATCGCTTGTCTTTGAAGCCATAGGCTCCGTAGCCGCTGAAATTCCAGTGGTGGTCGAAATTGCCAGTAGTTAATCCGCTCAGACGCAGACGCGTTCCATTCACATAGTTGCTGGAGATGATGGTATTGATAGGCCCTAAGTCGAACTTACTGGGGTGATTCCTGTCGCCAAGTTCCACAAAGTTCTCAATCAGTGCCTTGGCTCCGAAAATCACGTATTTGAAGCCAGGAATCTGTTCCAAACGGTTCATGAAGAGGTCCATGTCGCTTTCATTCTTGGTAAGCGGCACTTGGCGGACTTCTGCCCAATACTCATCAGACTTGTTCATCATGTTGGCCTCTTTGATTACCTCGCCGCTACCCAGACGGAACAAGCGAGGCTCAATGGCGTCAAAGTTGTATTTGGAATATTTGGTGGTACGTTCCACTTCAAACTCTCCAGTACCCATTACTACCGCCAATTCCACAGTCATGTCATCGTCTGTGAGCACCCAGGTACTGTCGGCCAGTTGCTCATAGTTCTGCACAATGTCGAGGTTCTCCACAAAGTTCACGCCCGTTTTCTTGGGCAGGTTCATCGTGGCGCGTTTTACGGCATAAGTAGAGTCTTTCACCACATACAAGTGTCCGATAAATCCAAAGTCCTGAGGATTCTGGGGAACAAAGTTCAGGTGGACACATTCCGTGCCATCCACCATGATGGTGTCTTGCAGGTAGAACTGGTAAAATGTAATGGCTCCACGGCCTATCGGACTAACGAACTGACGTTGGAGCAGGCGGATATCGTCATCGTAGATATTGATGTCTGAAAACACATCCGTCAGAATGGTGCCTGTCAAGTCGCCTGTGCTGAAGAACTCATCAATACCTGACGAGTTCATGCCCTCGATGATGGTCTTCTTGGATTTGGGAGATTTGCGGTAGATCGTACGGGAACCCGTTTCCTGCACAGAAATGGGAAGGATTTGTTTGCCTGTCTTGGGTGATATCTCCACTTGGTCCTTGAAGAAGGCGAATTTCTTGTAGATGCCCTTTTCCAACTTCTCGTTGGTCACATTGTTTATGGACATCTTCATCTTCTCGTACTTCTGGTAGGAGTAGAAATCGTTCTGCTCCAGTTTGTTCCCTTTCTTGTGGGCAATGACCTGTCGCATGAAATCTACCGCAGGATTGTTGCGGCGAGAGTAGCGGGCCCGTTGGGTCACAACCACTTCTGCAAGTTCCGTCGCTTCTGGAGCCAGTTCGATGTTGAGCCAAGACTGTCCGTTGATTTCTATGCGTTTGGTGCGATAGCCAATGGAGGAGATGGTCAATACATTCCAACCCCTTCGTGATTCAACGGTAAATTCTCCTTCGTTGTTGGTAATGGCACCTACACCCTTGCCCTCGTATTGCACGGTTACATAGAGTAGAGGTTCATGGGAAATAGAGTCTGTCACTACTCCTCTGATTTGTGCCTGCGCACTGAGTGAAGTAAGCAACAAAAGTATTATAAGGAGTAAATAAGATAGTCTTTTTCTCATCGTAACGTAAATTTCGTGCGAAGATACAAAAAAAATCCTATACTTTCTCAACATTTAACATAGTTTGTACAATCCTTTCGGCTGTGCGGCCGTCCCAGCGGTCGGGGAGAGTGGTGTGCTTCCACTCGCCATGCATCAGTTTCTCCATGGCAGCAGAGAGGGCAAATGTGTTTTCACCCACCAGCTCGTTCGTACCTATGCGCCATGTCTCAGGGTGCTCTGCGTAGGAGTTGAGAGTAATGCAAGGCACATCCAAGAAGGTGGCTTCCTCTGCAATATTGCCAGAATCTGTCACAATACCCTTGGCCTGGTTGATCAGGAATCCGAAGTTCAAGTAGCTCTGTGTAGGCAGTAGGTGCAGGTTGGGAGCTTGCACGTTGAGGTCTTTCACCACATCCTCTACATAGCTGTGCAGGGGAGCCACTATAGGCAGTCCCTCTGCTTTCTCTATGACAATCTGAAGCAACGAGGCCAATACAGGACGACGGGCCAGCAGGTCTCTGCGATTAAGCGTGAGCAACAGGTAATTACCCTTGCGCAGCCCCAGACTATTGAACCACATGGGCTGCGTGAAACGATGGCGGTTGTAGCGGATGGTATCAATGAGGATGTTTCCCACATAGTGGATATAGTCAGGAATCATACCCTCCTGGTTGAGGTTACGGTTGGCAATCATTCCAGCAGTGAACAGATAGTCGGAGATGGCATCCACGATAGTGCGGTTCACCTCGCGTGGCATGTTCATGTCAAACGAGCGCGTGCCTGCAATCACATGGCCTACTCTTAATCCGCGTTTCTTTGCCACGATAGCACAGCTCATGGTGGCGGTCATATCATCTACCACCAACACCACTTGTGAAGGATGGGCATCAAGCTCTTTCTCGAAAGCCAGCATAATCTGGGCAGCCACTTCAGAATGTCCCTGCGCTGAGACCCCTAAGTAGCTGTCAGGTTCCCTCATGTCCAAGTCGGAAAAAAGTGATGCATCCAAGGCTGGGTCGTCTTTACTACCCGTATATACTAAACGATAGGTGATGTCTTTCCCATTGCTTCTTGCAGCATCAATGGCTCTGCAAATAGGAGCAATTTTCATGAAATTGGGGCGAGCACCTGAAATCAGTGTAACTTTCATTTTTCACTAAATTTTATTAATACTACAAAGATAATACAAATCTATAAAAATAATCGCAAGAAAACGGAAATTACTGCATCTTCGCAAACATTTTTAATAAAAGTTGTAAAAGGCTGCACAATATCAGAAAAAGTTTGCTATATTTGCAAAAGATTTTTATCATTGGGGTAAAAGGTTTTGAAATAAAGAGAACAATTTAAATAAGAAAACATGAAGAAAGAAATCCAATTCAGTCTCCTCTATCGAGACATGTTCCAGAGTTCAGGCAAATTCCAGCCCAGAAAAGACCAGTTGGAGCGCATAGCCCCCGTCATCATTGACATGGGTTGCTTTGACCGTGTGGAAACCAACGGTGGTGCTTTCGAGCAGGTGAACCTGATGTATGGCGAGAATCCTAATTTGGCAGTTCGTGCTTTCACCAAGCCTTTCAATGAGGTAGGTATCAAGACACACATGCTTGACCGCGGTCTGAATGCATTGCGTATGTATCCTTGTCCTGTTGATGTACGTAAGTTGATGTACAAGGTAAAGCATGCCCAGGGTGTGGATATCACTCGTATTTTCGATGGATTGAATGATGCCAACAATATCATTCCTTCAATTAAGTATGCACTGGAAGGTGGCATGACTCCTCAGGCAACCCTCTGCATCACTTATTCTCCTATCCATACGGTGGAGTACTACACCAAGTTGGCCGACCAGCTGATTGAGGCAGGTGCTCAGGAAATCTGCTTGAAAGATATGGCAGGCATCGGCCGTCCTTGGTCATTGGGTCAGCTTACCAAGAATATCAAGGAACGCCATCCTGAGATCATCGTTCAGTATCATGGTCATAGTGGCCCAGGCCTTTCTGTGGCTTCCATGCTGGAGGTGGCAGAGGCTGGTGTTGATGTGATTGATGTGGCTATGGAGCCGCTGTCATGGGGTAAGGTGCATCCAGATGTGATTACCATCCAGGCTATGCTGAAAGATGCTGGCTTCCTGGTGAAGGATATCAACATGAAGGCTTATATGGAGGCTCGCGCGCTGACTCAGGAGTTCATCGACGACTTCCTGGGCTATTTCATGGATCCTACCAACAAGCACATGTCTTCCCTGTTGCTGAAGTGTGGTCTGCCTGGCGGTATGATGGGTTCTATGATGGCTGACATGAAGGCTATGATGCCAGTGATTAATATGTCGCTCAAGTCACAAGACAAACCTGAGATGACCATTGATGAAGTGGTGGTGAAGTTGTTTGACGAGGTTGAATATGTATGGCCAAAGGTTGGTTATCCTCCATTGGTGACCCCATTCAGCCAGTATGTGAAGAACATCGCCTTGATGAACATCTTGGCAGAGGCTCAGGGCAAGCCACGCTACAGCCTGCTTACCGACAAAAGTATCTGGGGTATGATTCTCGGCAAGAGCGGTCATCTGCCAGGTGAGGTGGCTCCTGAAATCAAGGAGTTGGCCAAGGAGCAGGGACTGGAGTTCTTCACAGGCGATGTACAGGCACTCTATCCAGACAATATGGATGACTTCCGCAAGGAGATGAAGGAGAACGGTTGGGAGACTGGTCCAGACGATGAGGAACTCTTCGAGTTGGCTATGCACCCAGAGCAGTATCGCCCATTCAAGAGCGGTGTGGCTAAGCAGCGTTTCGAGGCCGACCTTCAGAAAGCCAAGGATGCTGTGCTGGCTAAGCAGGGCTTCAACCCAGAGGATGTGATCAAGATGAAGCGTGCCAAGGCCGAGCCTATCGAGGCATTGGAGAAGGGACAGATTCTGTGGGAGATTGACCGCGAGCAGACTTCTATCGCTCCTACGGTAGGCACCAAGTACAAAGAGGGTGACCACTTCTGCTATATCCAGACTCCTTGGGGCCTCAAGGAAATCTTTGCCAACTTCACTGGAAAGATCATCGAGGTTTGCGTAAAGCAGGGTGAGACAGTGGACAAGGGCGATGAACTGGCCTACATCGAGCGTGCCGATAAATAATAAAGCTTAACCAGATAGAGAAAGGCTGTCAAAGCATTTGTTTGGCAGCCTTTCCTTTTTAAAAAATCAATACTTATGAAAAAAATCTTTTTCTCGATTGCCTTGCTCGCTGCATGGGTGACAGCTGCACAGGCACAGACTCCAGGGGGAGGCATCAGCAGTGAAATGCTCAACCAATTGAAACAGAGCTACCAGGAAACCCCTTCCGACAAGGCCATCCGCAATGCGGTGGGCAACGTAGATATCCGTACCTTGGCCCTCAACCAGGACAATCTCAAAGCCATGGATACCCACTTCACCTACAAGGTGGATTCCAAGGGGATCACAGACCAGAAATCATCTGGCCGTTGCTGGATGTTCACTGGACTGAATGTGATGCGTGCCAAGGCTATTGCCAAGTATGACATGCCTGCCTTCGAGTTCTCGCAGAATTACCTCTTCTTCTACGACCAGTTGGAGAAAGCCAACCTTTTCCTGCAAGGCATCATCGACACCTCTGACAAGCCTATTGACGACCAGATGGTAAGCTGGTTCTTCCAGCATCCCATCAGCGATGGAGGTACCTTCTGCGGTGTTGCCAACTTGGCTATGAAATATGGCTTGGCTCCTAAGGATGTGATGCCTGAGACCAACAGCAGCAACAGTACCTCACGCATGGCCGGCTTGGTCTCTGAGAAATTGCGTGAATTTGGTTTGGAATTGCGTGATATGAAGGGCGGGCGCCCTGCCGATATTCAGGCAAAGAAGACGGAACAGCTCAAGGCCATCTACCGTATGTTGGCGCTGAACTTGGGCGTACCCCCTACGGAATTCGACTTCGTGCGTCGCGATGCCAAGGGCGAGCCTGTGGAAGTGGAGCACCATACGCCGATGACTTTCCTGCAGAAATATGGTGATACAGGATTGCTCACCAACTATGTGATGCTGATGAATGATCCTTCACGCGAGTACTACAAGACCTATCAGATCAATTACGACCGCCATACCTACGACGGCAAGGATTGGACCTACCTCAACCTGCCTATCGAGGAGATCAAGGAAATGGCCATTGCTTCCCTGAAAGACAATACAGCCATGTATTTCTCTTGCGATGTGGGCAAGTTTGCCAACAACACACGCGGATTGCTCGATGTGAACAATTTCGACTATGGTGCCCTGATGGGAACGACCTTCGGCATGGATAAGAAACAACGCATCCAGACTTTCCAGAGCATGTCGAGCCACGCCATGACACTCATGGCTGTCGATTTGGACAAGGATGGCAAGACGGTGAAGTGGATGGTGGAGAACAGCTGGGGAGCCGCCAGCGGCTATCAGGGACATCTTATCATGACAGACCAGTGGTTCAATGAATACATGTTCCGTCTGGTGGTGGAAACCAAGTATGTACCTGCCCGTTTGCAGGAGATGTACAGGCAAAAACCAACCCTTTTGCCAGCTTGGGATCCCATGTTCGCAGCTGAAGACTAATTTCAACCGATAAAGGTGGAAGGAAATGCAGAATTTTTTCAGCATTTCCTTCTTTTTTATTTTAAAGGTTTGTTATTATTTCGTAACTTTGCACAGAATATACAAAAACCTTTATATTAATATAAACGCATGGCAAATGTAATTAAATTACGCAAAGGCCTTGACATCAACCTGAAGGGCAAACCCGTTGCGGAGCTGCTGAAGGTAGAGGAGCCTGGTATCTATTCACTGGTACCAGACGATTTTACTGGTGTGACTCCAAAAGTGGTGGTCAAAGAGGGTGAACATGTAGTGGCCGGGGCTCCCTTGTTTATCGACAAGAACAACCCTGAAGTAAAATTTGTTTCGCCCGTCAGTGGCGTGGTTACAAGCGTAGAACGCGGTGCGCGTCGAAAGGTGATGAACATCATTGTAGAGGCCGACAAGGAACAGCAGAACGCTGATTTCGGCAAGAAAGACCCTGCAAAGATGAATGCAGAAGAAGTGAAGACCCTGCTCTTGGAAGCTGGTCTGTTCGCTTTCTTCCGTACTCGCCCCTATGATGTGATTGCTGTTCCTACCCAGTCTCCAAGAGCGATTTTCGTATCCGCTTTTGACAGTGCGCCTCTGGCTCCCGATTTTGAGTTCCAGCTCAAGGGTGAGGAAGCCAATTTCCAGGCTGGTCTGACGGCTCTCTCTAAAATTGCCAAAACCTATCTTGGCATCAGTGTTAAACAGAAAGCTGCTGCGCTTACTCAGGCACAGAGTGTGACGGTCACTGCCTTCGATGGCCCGCATCCTGCTGGCAATGTGGGTGTGCAGATCAATCAGGTGGCACCTGTGAACAAGGGTGAGGTGGTTTGGACCATCGGGGCTGAGGCTGTGATTTTCATTGGCCGTCTGCTCAATACTGGTAAGCTCGACCTTACCCGCACCGTGGCTGTGACAGGTTCTGAGGTGTTGAAACCTGCCTATGTGAAACTGAAGGTAGGTGCTAAGCTCGACAAGGTGCTGTCAGGCAAAGTAGCTACAGGCAAGAACCTGCGCTACATCAGCGGCAACGTCCTCACGGGCAAGCAGATTGCTCCCGATGCATACTTGGGCGCTTTCCACGCACAGGTGACCGTGATTCCAGAGGGTAACGACGAGAATGAGTTTCTGGGCTGGATCATGCCGAGAACCAACCAGTTCAGCGTAAGCCGCTCTTATTTCAGCTGGCTGCAGGGCAAGAAGGAATATACCCTCGATGCACGTGTGAAGGGTGGTGAGCGTCACATGATCATGTCTGGCGAGTACGACAGTGTATTCCCTATGGACATCTTCCCTGAACAGCTGGTGAAGGCCATTATTGCTGGTGACATTGACAAGATGGAGGCACTGGGCATCTATGAGGTTGCCCCTGAAGATTTCGCACTCTGCGAGTTCGTATGCTCCTCTAAGGTAGAAGTTCAGCGTATCGTTCGCACAGGTTTGGACAACCTGCGCAAGGAGATGGCTTAATGGATGTAATTAATGTTTTAACAATCGATAATAAATGAAAGCGTTAAGAAATTATCTCGATAAGATAAAGCCGAGCTTCGAGGAAGGCGGTAAGCTGCACGCATTCAGGTCGGTGTTTGACGGATTTGAGACATTCCTCTTCGTCCCCAACACCACTGCCAAGTGCGGAACGCACATCCATGACGCCATTGACAGCAAACGCATCATGTCTATGGTGGTCATTGCACTTATTCCTGCCATGTTGTTCGGTATGTATAACGTGGGTTATCAGCACTACACTGCCGTAGGTGAGCAGGGTGGTTTCTGGGCCATGTTCTTCTATGGTTTCCTGGCCGTGCTGCCGAAAATCATAGTTTCTTATGTAGTGGGCTTGGGCATTGAGTTCATCGTGGCTCAATGGAAGCACGAGGAGATTCAGGAAGGATTCTTGGTGACAGGTTTCATCATTCCGCTCATCGTGCCAGTAGAGTGCCCGCTGTGGATTCTGGCCATTGCCACGGCATTTGCCGTGATTTTTGCCAAGGAAGTGTTTGGCGGTACGGGTATGAATGTGTTCAACGTTGCACTTATCACCCGTGCTTTCCTGTTCTTCGCTTATCCAGCCAAGATGTCAGGTGATGCTGTTTGGGTATCTGGCGACACTATTTTAGGTCTGGGTGGCAAGGCTGTTGACGGCCTTACCGTCGCTACTCCACTTGGACAGGCTGCCACAGGTTTGGATGTGACTTACTCTCTGCCTGACATGATCACAGGTTTCATCCCAGGTTCCATTGGCGAGACCAGCGTGATTGCCATCGCCATCGGTGCGCTGATCCTGCTTTGGACAGGTGTGGCAAGCTGGAAGACCATGGTTTCAGTATTCGTAGGTGGTATCGTGATGGGCTTGGTATTCAACGCCATTGGTCCTGACACCGCTATCGCCCACTTGCCTTGGTACGAGCACATCGTGCTGGGTGGCTTCTGCTTTGGTGCTGTGTTCATGGCTACTGACCCTGTAACCTCTGCCCGCACAGAGACAGGTAAGTATATCTATGGTTTCCTCATCGGTGCTATGGCTATTATCATCCGCGTGCTCAATCCTGGTTATCCAGAGGGTATGATGATGGCTATCCTGCTCATGAATGTATTTGCTCCGCTGATCGACTACTATGTAGTACAGAGCAATATCAATCGCCGTGCAAAACGTGCTGTAGTGTCTAACAAATAAATGCCAGAACGAAAATGAAAACGAATAGTAATACCTATACAATCATCTATGCTGCGGTGATGGTGGTTATCGTGGCATTCCTGCTGGCATTCGTGAGCTCTGCCCTGAAGAGCAAGCAAGACCAGAATGTAGAGTTGGATACCAAGAAGCAGATTCTGTATGCACTCAACGTTCGTGACATCAACGATGCCGATGCTCAGTACAACCAGTACATCAAGGCCGACAAGGTGATGACTCCTGCAGGCGACCTGCAAGACTACAACGGAAAGTTCATCACAGGCTTTGAGAAAGATGCCAAGAAGAATGGCAACTTCCATGTGTTTGTGGCCGATGTGAACGGCCAGACCAAGTATGTGTTCCCTGTTTATGGAGCAGGTCTTTGGGGCGCTATCTGGGGTTATGTGGCAGTGAACGATGATAAAGACACCATTTTCGGTACTTATTTCTCTCATGCCAGCGAGACTCCAGGCTTGGGTGCTGAGATTGCTACCGAGTGGTTCCAGAACTCATTCATTGCCAAGAAGGTGCTGAAGGCTGGTAAGGTTGCCCTAAGCGTGGTGAAAAACGGCAATGCCAAAGGTGATGCCAACCTCGTCGATGGTGTTTCTGGTGGTACCATGACTTCCAATGGTGTAGATGCCATGCTGAAGGATTGCTTGAGCAATTATGAAGTGTTTTTAAATAAATAAGGTAGAGGAGGAACAAGAATATGTCAGAATTATTTTCAGCTAAGAATAAAGAAGTATTCACTACTCCCCTGGGCTTGAACAACCCTGTGACCGTGCAGGTGCTGGGTATCTGCTCTGCACTGGCTGTCACCAGCAAATTGGAGCCTGCTATTGTGATGGGTCTGGCAGTGACCGTCATCACAGCTTTTGCCAATGTGGTGATTTCCTTGCTGCGTAAGACAGTGCCCAACCGCATCCGCATCATCGTTCAGCTGGTGGTGGTTGCGAGCTTGGTAACTATAGTAAGTGAAATTCTGAAGGCATTTGCTTACGATGTAAGCGTACAGCTTTCTGTATATGTGGGCCTTATCATCACCAACTGTATCCTCATGGGTCGTCTGGAGGCTTTTGCCATGCAGAACGGACCTTGGGAGTCTTTCCTCGATGGTGTAGGCAATGGATTGGGCTATGCCAAGATTCTTGTAATCACCGCATTTGTCCGTGAACTCTTAGGCTCAGGTACCTTGCTTGGTTTCAACATCCTGAATTATGACTTTATCAAAGATTTAGGCTACGTCAACAACGGTTTGATGCTCATGTCACCGATGGCACTGATCATCGTGGCTTGCATCATCTGGTATGAGCGTGCTCGTCACAAAGAGTTGCAAGAAAAGTAAATAAAGAAGCATTATGGAACATTTTTTCAGTTTATTCGTTCGCTCCATTTTTGTGGACAACATGATATTTGCGTTCTTCCTGGGTATGTGCTCATACCTGGCTGTTTCCAAGAACGTGAAGACTGCGCTGGGACTTGGTGCTGCAGTGACCTTTGTGATGGTAGTCACGCTGCCTGTCAACTACCTGCTGCAGACCAAGGTGCTGGCCGAGGGTGCATTGGTTGAAGGCGTTGACCTCAGCTTCCTGAGTCTTATCCTCTTCATTGCCGTGATTGCTGCCATTGTGCAGTTGGTAGAGATGATTGTGGAACGCTTTAGCCCCTCTCTCTACAATGCGTTGGGTATCTTCCTTCCATTGATTGCCGTAAACTGCGCTATCATGGGTCTTTCACTCTTCATGCAGACCCGCATTGGTCTGAACGAGAGCGACCCTAAGTTCATTGGCAGCGTGGGCGACTGCTTCGCCTATGCACTGGGTTCTGGTATCGGTTGGCTGCTGGCCATCGTAGGCTTGGCTGCTATCCGCGAGAAGATGGCTTACTCCGACGTGCCTGCTCCGCTCAAGGGCTTGGGCATTACATTCATCACCGTAGGTCTGATGGCTATGGCATTTATGTGTTTCTCTGGTTTGAACATTTAAGGAAAGGAATATACAATGAATACAAGTTTAATTTTAGCGAGCATTGGGGTATTCCTTGTAGTCATCCTCGTGCTGGTGATATTGCTGATGGTGGCCAAGTATTATCTGGTACCATCAGGAAATGTGAAGATTTCTATCAATGGTGGTGACAAGGAACTCGACGTGCAGAGCGGTAGCACACTGCTCAACACGCTGGTGACCAACGATGTTCACCTCCCATCTGCCTGCGGTGGTAAGGGTTCTTGCGGTCAGTGCAAGTGTCAGGTTATCGAAGGTGGCGGTGAGATTCTGCCATCCGAGACCTCTCACTTCAGCCGTAAGCAGCAGCAAGACCACTGGCGCTTAGGCTGCCAGGTGAAGGTGAAGGGCGACCTCAGCATCAAGATTCCTGAGAGCGTTCTTGGTGTGAAGGAATATGAGTGTACCGTGATCTCCAACAAGAACGTGGCTTCTTTCATCAAGGAGTTCATCGTTCAGTTGCCTCCCGGCGAGCACATGGACTTTGTGCCAGGTTCTTACGCTCAGATCCAGATCCCGAAGTATGAGATGGATTACAATGTCGATATCGACAAGGAGAGCATCGGTCCTGTCTATCTTCCTTCTTGGGAGAAGTTCGGCCTGTTTACCTTGAAGGCTAAGAACGATACACCTACCGTTCGTGCTTACTCTATGGCCAACTATCCGGCTGAGGGTGACCGCTTTATGTTGACAGTTCGTATCGCAACACCTCCATTCAAGCCAAAACCACAGGTGGGCTTCATGGATGTTCCTCCTGGCATCGCTTCTTCATACATCTTCTCACTGAAACCAGGCGACAAGGTACGTATGAGCGGTCCTTACGGAGAGTTCCATCCTAACTTCACCTCTGGCCGTGAGATGATTTGGGTAGGTGGTGGTGCTGGTATGGCTCCGTTGCGTGCACAGATCATGCACATGACCAAGACGTTGCAGACGCGCGACCGCAAGATGTCTTACTTCTACGGTGCACGCTCACTGAGCGAGGTGTTCTATTTGGAGGACTTCCTGCAGATTGAGAAGGACTTCCCGAACTTCAAGTTCTACCTGGCACTCGACCGTCCTGATCCTGAAGCAGATGCTAAGGGCGTGAAATACACTCCGGGCTTTGTACATCAGGTGATGTTCAATGAGTACCTCAAGGATCATGAGGCTCCTGAAGATATCGAGTACTACATGTGCGGTCCTGGCCCGATGTCAAAGGCCGTTGAGGGATTGCTCGACAGTCTGGGTGTTCCTCCAGAGATGTTGAGTTACGATAACTTCGCTTAATACCTTATTTACTTATAGAAGCGGCAGACCAGTTCAAGGCCTGCCGCTTTTGATTGTTGAAATAAAAACTCATTTATATGGAATCAATCAGTACAACAAAGGCTCCAGGAGCCATAGGCCCCTATAGCCAAGCCATCAGTGTGGGCAGTTTCGTTTATACCTCTGGTCAGCTGCCTATCGACCCTGCCACTGGTGTATTCCCCGAGGGAGGCATCAAGGAGCAGACCCGCCAATCGTTGCTCAACGTAAAAGCTATCTTGGAAGAGGCAGGCCTATCGCTCTCCAACGTGGTGAAGACCACCGTTTTCTTGGCTGATATGGGTGATTTTGCCGACATGAACAGCGTATACGCCGAGTTCTTCACTGAGCCATATCCAGCCCGCTCGGCAGTGGCTGTCAAGACATTGCCCAAGAATGCCATGGTGGAGATTGAGGTCGTTGCTGCCAAATAATGCCGATATGCCATGTCTATGTTCATCGTGAGATCGTGAGACCAAAGACATTCGTCTTTTTATTAACGTTTTTTTTCAGAATAATTGAAACTTTTCGGAGGGATATTGCGTCTAATGAATAGAGAACCAAAAACTAATCTCTCTATTTACTGAACATGATAAATTCCAAAGTTAAGACAGGGCTTCTCGCGAGAAAAGCCCTGTCTTGCTTTAAATTAAATTAACTTCGTAATGCTCAATGTTCAATGTTCAATGTTCGTGCAAGGCGAATGCCATCAAGTTTACTTGAATGGCTGAGCCGCCGCCGAACTTACATATATTGCTCACGTTCGAGAGAGTTCAAGCAAGCTTGACTCTCTACTCACTCAATCGCAGTTTTCACAGCGAAGCCGTAATTTTCAATTTTCAATTCTCAATTTTCAATTCTTAAATAGCTCTTCAGCGCCTGCACATACTCCTCCATCGCCTTAGTGCCAACGGGAGTGATGCGGCAGAGTGTCTGCGGACGTTTGCCCACAAATTGTTTCTCCACTTCGATGTAGCCTGCAGTACACAGCTTGTCTATCTGCACACTCAGGTTGCCCGCCGTGGCTCCAGTCTCATTTTTCAGATACACAAAGTCGGCCTCCTCCACGCCTACGAGCAGCGACATCACTGCCAGGCGCAGCTCCGAATGCAGTAAAGGGTCAAGCGGTTTAAGCATCTTTCCGAGATTTAAGGTTAATCATGATACCAGGTATTATCAGCGCCACTACAGCTACAGCAGCCATAGTCATCATTTGGTAGTAACCCGTGGCCAACACATCGGCTACAGCCGCACCGATGATGCCGCCTAAGAAACCTCCGAGGGTAATCCACAGGTTCTTCAGTATCAGCCCCGTGATGGTGCTGCAGAGGCATACCATCAAGATGATTATTACCGTATAGTGGTTGACAAGGGGAGTGATGTAACCCAACGAGGGAGCTACTACAAATATCAGCACGGCATCTGTCACAGCGAATATGCCGAACGACAGCCACACATAACTGATCATTTTTGATACAAAGGTCTGTGGCACATGCTCACGTTTCTCTTTCTTATCTATCAGGTAGTTGCCTCCATAGCCGATGATAGCCATGGCAAACCATAAAGCGTTCCAAGACGGACTACCCGTAGATTTCCACAGATATCCCACTATCAGGGCAGTGATGCATACCAGACATCCCCACCACACCATGGGCGTTCCAGAATTCTTGGTCAGTTCCTTGCGGCTCTGATCCAAGTGTTTGCGAATAATCTCCAAACTGCGCTCAGCAGTCATTTCATTTGTTGCTTCCATAATATAAATGTTTAACGTTTTAATTCTCTATTCTCAATGTTCAATGCTCAATGTTCTATTCTCAATGTTCAATGCTCAATGCTCAATGTTCAATGTATTAACCAACGCTTCTTCCCACTTGCATCCAAAGTAGTGCGTGGCGGTGAGAGCCTGTTGGTCATAGACCACCGACCAGAGGGTTGCATCCTCATAGCTGGCAGCCTCAATGGCCTGTTGAGCTTGCTGACTGTCGGTCAGTGGCAGGAAACCAGCGGCAAGCATGTCGAAACGGCGGTGCGATTCGCCTGTATTTTCGTTCTCGCGTTCCTCAGCCAGGCAATGGTTGGTCACTATCGACGTTGGGGTAGCGGTGAGTACACCGTCTTTCCATTCCACGACCACGCTCTTTCCGTTGCGGTCGCTCAGCGACAGGTGGTGCATACGACCCACCGAGGGGAACACGTCATAGTCGGCCAGCAGCTTCACTGCTTCATCTACATTGGCTGCATAGTCCAGCACCAAGCGGATGGCACCTACGATGGTGAGGTCTGGCCGTGGAGTGTCTGGCACGTTGGTGTTGCCGTCTATCTCCACCAGGTCGGCCACACACAGGCCCTTCTCGTTCATGCCGTCGAGCGGCACATACACCGTTGCCAGTGCCATGAACTTTTGGGTCATGGTCTCGGGGTGCCAGTTGTCACCAAAGCCCATGAATGCCAGGTTGCTTGTGGCGATGGATGCATAGCCGTCGGCAGGCTCTGTGCGGATGATGATGTAGTTGGCTGCAGGTTCCCAGTCGAAGTTGCGTGCAAAAAGCCCGTTGCCAGTCACGGTGGTGCAGCCGCCCTCAGGGGTAGTCAGCTTTGTCTTTACATAGCCGTGCGACAAGAAGCCCGCAATGTATTCAGCCATCTGTGCATCGGTCTTGGCACCGCCCTGTTCCAGAAATCCTTTGAAACCATAGTCACCCTTGTAGGTCAGGGTATAGACACCCTCGCGCACTTCCTTGATCGACTGTATAGCCGTCAGTTCATCCCCAAACATCCGGTAGCCGCCATAGAGGAACACGCCTGCAGCCACTACCAACACAATCAGAATTCCAAGTAAAATCTTTTTCATTGCCTATAATTTTTTAATGTTTACTATTCATTTTTTTTCAATGGTTCTACCATCAGGTCTTTCATCTCTGTACTGACTTTCACCCTTCGGACTTCCTTTGGTTCAGTTATCTATTTCATAATCAGCCATTTATCTATAATTCAAATTCATGATAGAACCAATCACTTTGCAAATATAGATAAGTTTATTTAATAAACCAAATAATTTTATAAAATATTTTCAACTTTTTTTTTTACACCTTATTTATATATTGGATATTGAGACCAGATTAAGGCGTTTCTTCTTCAATTTCTCTTTAGCTTTTACGCTCAGCGACATAGTTACGTTACCCATGTTTCGACTATCTCAAAAGGGTTCAATGATAGTGATAATAGTGTATTTGAAATTGAAATAATTGAAATGATTGAAATGAGTTGATGACACGCCAACTGTTGGCAACGCTGTTTGGACGTAACTATAAGATCTTCAGTAAGCACATCAACAACGCTCTCAGGGAAGAACTGGCCGACGAAGTGGTAGTTGCAAAATTTGCACATACCGCTCAACATGGTGCTATGGAGGAATTCATGAAATTTCATGTGCATTATTTATTGAACTAATTGAACCTAATTGAACTGGGCGGAAAAGAAATGGGATTCTTGGAAAAATATGGATATCATTAAAAACGACCGAACGATGTAAACTAATTGTAAACTTCCAACACATTTGTAAATTATTTGTAAACCCGATTATTTGGAGAGGTAATAGTGATAAGATAGCTTTGTGAAACAAAAAACATCGTGATTGTTATGAAGATATTCGAAAGATGGAAAACGCTGATGATAGTAATGAGCCTTTGTATTTGCTTAGTTTCGTGCGAAGAAGAGGCTGACATAGAGATCGGAGTTGTGCCTTACGTGGAGCAGAAGCAGACTACCTATGAAATAGATGCCCAAGCGCAAGATGTGAAGGTGGTTTTCACCACCAATCAGGAAGAGGTGTTTTTCGACGGAATCTGGAACGAATACTTGATTATTGGAGAGACACAATCTCGCCCGTGCGATTGGATAACGTATGTGGATACACGTGCTAAAGTGAGCGACCATACCTACATCTTCCATGTGGAGGCCAACGAGAGTACCTTGCCACGAAAAGCGTACATGGCAGTGTGGTTTGTGGAAAAGTACAGCGAGCGTGGGATATTGAAGTTTGTACACTTTGTGCAAGCAGGAAATAAAATTAATTAAATTATTAATGTAATGTACAAATCAACCATATCTCTCTTGATTTTTGGGCTTATGCTCATCGCCCTGCCCCTCAGCGCCCAGAACGTGGTGCTGAGCGGACGGGTGACGGATGCACAGACAGGCGAGCCCCTCATTGGGGCGACCGTATATAGCCCCACCCGAAGAACGGGTACAACGACCAACGGGTCTGGGCAGTACAAGCTCACCCTTCCAAGCCATCGTGACTTACAGCTCGTGGTGAGCTATGTGGGCTATGCTTCAGACAGTCGCACCCTCAACTTGACGGACGATACGGAGCTCTCCATCCGTCTGCGTCAGGATACGCGCAGCTTGGGCAATGTGGAGGTGGTGGGCAATCGGCACAACTTCGGACCCCAGAGTTCGCAAATGAGCGCCCAGGCCGTCACCGCTAAGCAGATTCAGGAGATGCCTGTGCTACTTGGTGAGCCCGATGTACTGAAAACCCTGCAGCGACTGCCTGGCGTGCAGAGCAGCGGCGAAGGACGTGCTGGCATCTTCGTCAGAGGAGGCGACTACGACCAGAACCTCTTCACCCTCGACGGCATCACCCTCTACAACCCTGAGCACCTGCAGGGGTTCACCTCTGCCATCAACAGCGATGTGCTCGAAGATGTGGTGCTCTACAAGGGTGCCTTCCCCTCTCGCTATGGAGGCCGACTCTCCAGCGTGGTGGAGTCGAACCTGATGGAGGGCGATATGGAGCGCTATCACGCCTCCATTGCCGCGGGCATCTTAGCCTCACGCCTGCAGGTGGAAGGACCTATATGGAAGAATCACACCTCTTTTAATATAGGGGCACGCATATCCTATTTCAACGCCATCGTGAAACCCATGCTCAAGGAAGTGATCTATGACAATCCTGGGCAGTTGAACAACTACAGCAAGATGCGCTACTACGACGTGAATGCCAAGTTGGTGCATCGCTTCAACGACAAGGCGAAGCTTTCGGGGGTATTTTACTTAGGCTACGACCAGAACAACGCCACGCCCAATGAGACCCAACAGCACTTTGAGACCAACCGTAAAGTAGAGGACATATTCTCGAAAGAGGAAAAAACCTACTATTTCTTTACTGACAATAGCATACAAGTCCAAACCTTGGTGAACTGGACCAATATCTTGGGCGGACTGACCTACAGCATGGACCTGAGTCCTACGCTGAAGTTCGACGCCCAAGTGGCCTACAGCGGCTACGACAGCAAGCAGGGCTTTGCCAGCCTCAGAGAAAACAACGTGAATGTAAACCTATGGAGAGACGATCCCATGGGCGGCGAACTCTATATGCACAGCATCACGGAAGACTACTCCGACTTTCGCACTCAAGTGGATGACCTGAGTGCCCGTGCCGGCCTTACCTTCACCCCCCAAGCAAATCATGAGCTCCATGCAGGCCTGCAGGCCAACAACCTGTGGGTCAGTCCCTCAGTGACTACCTATCATGCCGCCTTCGACCAAACGACCAAGGGGGATGAATACCTCACCAACATAGGCTTGGGCGATGGTCGCTACGAATTCACCTACCACGGCAGCCTCAAGAACATGAAGCATACGCAGCAGGAACTGACCTTTGCAGCCTATGTGGATGACGACTGGAACCTCACCCAGACCATCAAGGCCAACATAGGTTTGCGCCTGCAGGGCTATCACAGCGATGGCAAGACACGCCTCGCCTTGGAGCCTCGTGCCTCTGCCCGCTGGCTCATCACCCCCAATGCTGCCCTGAAAGCCTCCTATGCACGCATGAGCCAGGGGCTCTTCCTGCTGAGCAGCGGCAACCTGCTCCGTTCTACCGATATCTGGATTCCGCTCTACAAAGACATGAAATTAGGCACCTCAGATCAAGTGTCCGTTGGCTTCAGCCAGGAACTGCGAGGCGGCTACCAGCTCTCTGTCGAGGGCTACTACAAGTGGATGGACAATGTGGTGGAATACAAGGAAGGGGTCTCTTTCTACAACGAGAAAGACTGGGCACGCATGGTGGCACAGGGTCGCGGACGCGCCTACGGTATAGAACTAATGGCGCAGAAGACCGCTGGCAGCACTACAGGTATGGTCAACTACACCTGGAGCAAGTCTTTGCGCACCTTCGACGACAAGGAGATGGAGTTGAACGGCGGGCGCGAGTTCTATGCCCTGAGCGACTTCCGTCACAACATCAACATCACCATCACCCAGCGCCTGAGCAAGAACTGGGATTTCTCGGCTGCCTGGACCTACCAGAGCGGACGTAGGGGAACCTTGGCCTCCACCACCCTGAGTGGGCCGTACTTGGACGAATTCAATGGCCATTGGCCCACCAGTGCAAATAGTCTTGAAGAAGCGTATGAGCAAAGCCCAGGCCATCATTTCTCAATAGGTGGATATTACCAGGATTCGTTTGTCCGCAGTCTGTTGCGCATGGATACCTACCGTTCACGCAATGCCTTCCAGTTGCCTGCCACCCATCATCTCGACATCAGCCTGCGCCATCACGGCAGCATCGGCATTGGCGAACTTATCTGCGACATCGGCATCTACAATATCTACAACCAGCAGAATGTGGCTTCTGTCTATTGGGGCTACGAGAAGAATGTCCGTTCGTTGAAGGGCATCTGCCTGTTCCCCATCATGCCTTCTCTTAGTTTCACCCTTAAACTCTGAAAAACAATGAAAGCAAAAATCTATATCCTCCTTTTGGCAACCGTCCTGATGGGCACTGCCTGTGAACGTACCCTCGACTTTGTGGAGACGGAAGAGGCCAGTGTAAGTGACATAACCCTCAACGCCATAGCCATCACAGGCACTCCGCTCAAGGTCTATCTGAGTCGCTCCTACCCTGTGAACAAGGCGCCCACAGTGAAACATTTAGATGAAATTACAATGTATGGCCCTCTGAATTATGGTGATGGAGGTACAGTCTATTTCGACTATATCTTCTGGGACTACTACAAGGAGACAGCCATCTACGATGCAGAACTGATGGCTGTAGTGAATGGCAGTGAAACCTATACATTCACCTTGTCCTCAGACAGTATAGGCTTCAAATGCGACTATGTGCCACGCGAGGGTGACCATATCGTGCTCACTGCCAAGCATGGAAGTGAGGAGGTGCAGGCTGAAACCACAGTGCCCGCCAAGCCTCAAATAGAGATTCTTGGAAAGGAAGAGCTGGGCGAAAATCCCTACCGCGAACACGATGGGATGAGCTTCGCCACCGACTCGCTGATGCGACTTACTTGCCAAATCAACGACAAAGGCGGTGAGCAATACTATCGCCTGCGTGTTCGCGAAGAGCGTAGTAACACTACTTCAGTGCAATATAATGATGACCCTCCGATCTTCTTTTCCTTTTACTTTATGCAGGATGTATTCTACTCCAACGATGCGCTGTTTGTAGATAACCGCCTCAATACGAATTTCGGAGGATGGATGCCCTTTTTCTCCAATGTGTTCGACAATACCCTGCTCACAAACGGATATACATTCACTGTTGATAGTCCCAAAATCATGAAGTATCGTTTGATGGGCTATCGTGAACATTATATAGGTGAGCAATATAGGGGTAAGTTATACTATGCCCCCCATGTGATGGTGGAGCTGCAGGCCATCACGAAAGACCTCTACCGCTACCTCAAGTCGATGGAACTCTACCGCATCTCTGCCTCCGATGAGTTTGCCGAGCCTGTCTATATCTACAGCAATGTGAAGAACGGCTGGGGCATCTTCGGCTCGCTGAGCTACGATCGGCACATGGTGGCGTATGAGAAGTGATGAGTTTCATTTGCATAGTATTTGTACCCCTCTGCAAAAAAATAATTATTCTTGTTAATCTCATTTTTTCTCAGTACTTTTGTATCGAGAAACAACAATACAATTATGAGTGAAGTGGCATTAAACAATTTATGGACATACATACAAGGGTTGATGCTCACACCTGGCGAGCGGCTTTGGCTGGGTGAAAAGCTGAAGAACAGCGTGAAAGAGATGCGCGCTTCTGAAACTGCCAGAAGAGATGTGACGCTTCCTGATTCTATCCGCAAAATGAGAGGCATGGGGCATTTCACTCCTGAAGAGATAGCATCTGACGAACGTTTAGCATATATCTTGGGCAGATAAAACACATCATTTCTTGATAAAAACATGTCTTAGATTGAAAAACACTCCGCGTTCCTTTGACTAAGATGAACGCGGAGCGTTTTGTTTTCGATAGAAAAAGGTAGCCGTTTTCAGTGGTGGGATATCTAATTTATGTCAGGGCACTACAGCGAAAGGATGATTTCATCCCAATCGGCAGGGGTGCCTTCAATGCCTGTGACCTTTTTGTAAAGGCGACGGCGGATGACGGAGATGGTGCTCTTCTCTCGTAGCACCAGCGTGGCAATAGCGGCAGGAGAGATTCCCAGTTTCAACAACAGGCAAACCTCATACTCCAAGGGGCTGATTTCACCCAATTGAGCCAGATAAGGCAGGAAATGGGGACAAATCTCCGAGAGGAAACGTTCCATCTCCTCCACATCTTGCTTGCCAATGTGCTGCCCCTTCGCCACATAGCCCTGCAGTCGTCCCATCAAAGCTGATTCCTGAATGGTCTTCTTTGTCTTCTCGCGCTGTTCTATCTTGATTTCTGCCAATCGATTGGCAAGTTCCAACTCTTCTTTCTGACTTTCCAAGGTGGCTACAAGCTCCTCGTTATGCACGTTGGCTGCATCCAACTGTTCTTGCAGCTGTGCTATCTCCTGTTTGTTGGCAAGAATGTAGGCTTCGCTCTGCCGATATTGTTCCTCTTTCAGTCGCTGCAGGTGTTCTAAGCGGCTGCGCAGTTCCCTGCGACGTCTTCGATAGTAGGCAAATAGGACAGACAGCACCACTAACGACACAAACAGCAACGACAGGATAATCCAGCCGCGCTGCCTGTTGGTCAGCTTCAGACGGGCATTCTCCTGCTCGCGCAGTTGGTAGTTGTAGAGGGCGTTGATGCGACTCACCGTCTCTGTGGCCGCAATGGTCTGCAAAGAATCATTACAGAGCTTGAAGAGGTTGAAATAGCGCAGGTATTCATCCGACTGCCCATGCTGGGCGGCAATGGTGGCCAGTCCGTCGTAGGCATCTAAACGGATATTCAAGTCATGTGCCTCAGCCATCATTTCATAATAGGCTTTAGCTTCTTGCCATTTCCCCTGATTCATCAAGATGTTGGCATAGACATCGTAGGCACTAAGTCTGTCGTTATCGCCAACCTGCCCCAGTGCCTGCTCCATGAGTTGGGCAGCCCGTTCCGTAGCCCCTAAACTGTCGTAAATGCCCGCCATGTGCATTCCAATGAGCCCTTGCAGAGCTTCATCCCCGCTTTGGTTGGCCAATTGCTCTGCCCGCAAATAGAACTGCAAGGCTTCTGTGTATTGCTGCTTCATGCGATAGGTGAAAGCCAAGTCACGCAGGTCGAGCAGCTGGCCTTCGACATAACCTGCGATAGAGTCTAAACGATAGGCCTCCCCATACATCTGCAAGGCATCGTCGTAGATGGACTGACTGAAATAGATTTCGCCTATCTGTGCATAGACTGCTGCCCGATCCGATGATTCTTGGGGAGAGGCTTCGAGGGATTTCTGAAAAAAGGTCAAGGCTTGAGGGGCATCGTACAAATCACGATAGGTGCGCCCCGCATAGTAATAGACTTCGGAGAGCAGTTGGAAGTCATCCTCTTGTTCATAATACTCCACCAAGGAGCGTATCAGACTGTCAGACGTATGGGTGATATAGGCTTTGTCTGCCGCCTTGATGGTAAGCAGCTGGTAATACTTGCGCGTGGCTGTAGGGGCATTGCGAAGGCTGTCTTCCACGCTTGCCAAGAGCGTCAAAGCCTCTTCTGGTTCCACATAGACCAGACTGTCAGCCTGCAGCAATACAGGTGGATAGTCTGGGGCACGATGACAGGCACAGAGGCCTACCTGCACCACTAAGAAGGAAATGACAAGGTTTCGCATCATCATCAATCGTAGAGGGAAACGATTCCTTAATTATACCATTGGTGCGGACAATTGAGGTCTTGCCTCCAGAATAGGCTCTGTCCATCGGCTGTAGTAATGTAAACCTCCATAGAGTTGGCACATTCACAAGCTATGCAAGGAATGGTGATAAAATCGCCTACATGGTATTCACTTCGCTTGTAACAGCGCAAATGTGAAGAAACATCATATATGTAGATCAACTCCCGCTCGGCCAAGGCAACTCCCAAGCCTGGGAGATAATCGAATTCATCGTAGAAAAATTTGACTTTCACCTTCGAATGATCGTAGAGTTTCGTGACATCCGCCAAGGGGATGGGGCCAAAGAAAAACTGAAACGAACACTGGTCGAAAGAATGGCTGTGGCTCACGGGATAGAGATAGCCTATTTCTTTATCAGACACATCCACCCCCTGATTCGAACGGTAGATATAGTCCTCACCGTCTCTACGATCATGTCCTTTCTGTCCCTTGTGATTAGATATCGTTGAGGAGCCTCCTTTTTGATCAGGGTTGACACTACGCAAGGCATCTTCACTGAGCTTGGTCAGGGAAGTTGATTCCACCTCGGCAAGCACCTTATCCAATACCTCGTCAGTTTCATTGCTGCACGACAGGGCTGTGAGACCCCAAAGCAATGCCAGTAAACCAATGATTTTTCTGTTTTTCATAGCATACCAATTTTAGTTGTTGCAAATATAAGTCTTTTGTACGAGCGATGCAAGCCTTGCGAGCCAGCCTAATGGTAGGTTTACAAAAAACGCCCTTTTCATCGATATTTCCAAAATCATTTTTCAACGAATTGACACAAGAGTTAAATTTGTTCATTCGCATTTGCCAACCATTTGTCAACTCCAAAATTTGGAAAGCCCCCACCTTCCGCCTACTTTTACGACAACAAAAACAAAAATACAAATATATGAAAAGAATGGATTCTTATTTCCGAATGCTTTGCTTGGTGGGACTTATTGCAACGCTTTTGATGGCCTGCAAGGAAGAGGAATCTGATTTCCTCGGAAAGGTTCCCTACTTAGAACAGCGACAGAGCACCTATGAGATAGATGACCAGGAACAGGATGTGCAGGTGACTTTCACCACCAACATCGATGAGGTGTTCTTCGACCAGATTATGAACGAGTACCTGATTATCGGAGAGACTCAGCCTCGCCCCTGCGACTGGATCACACAGGCCAACACACGCGTGAAAGTGAGTGACCATACCTACACTTTCCACGTCACAGCCAACGAGAGCACCCTACCCCGCAAGGCGTTTGTGGCCGCATGGTTTGTAGAGCCATTTAGCGACCGTGGGATTTTAGCGTTTGTACACTTCGTGCAAGCAGGAAAGAATATTTATGAAAATTGATATATTGCCATGCGGAATGATTCTTTAATAATAATTCAAGGCGAAGCCTTAATGTTCACTTTTCCGAGCAGCGAGAGCAGAGCTAAGCTTGCTTGGGCTATGCCGAGTCGCGAGGAAATAGGAGCGAAGCTCATTGTTCAATGTTCAATGTTCAATGTTTAAAATAATGTACAAATCAACCATATCTCTCTTGATTTTTGGGCTTATGCTCATCGCCCTGCCCCTCAGCGCCCAGAACGTGGTGCTGAGCGGACGGGTGACGGATGCACAGACGGGCGAGCCTCTCATTGGGGCGACCGTATATAGCCCCACCCGAAGAACGGGTACAACGACCAACGGGTCTGGCCAGTACAAGCTCACCCTTCCAAGCCATCGTGACTTACAGCTCGTGGTGAGCTATGTGGGCTATGCTTCAGACAGGCGCACCCTCAACTTGACGGACGATACGGAACTCTCCATCCGTCTGCGTCAGGATACACGCAGCTTGGGCAATGTGGAGGTGGTGGGCAATAGGCACAACTTCGGCCCACAGAGTTCGCAGATGAGCGCCCAGGCCGTCACCGCCAAGCAGATACAGGAGATGCCTGTGCTACTTGGTGAGCCTGATGTACTGAAAACCCTGCAGCGACTGCCTGGCGTGCAGAGCAGCGGCGAAGGACGTGCAGGCATCTTCGTCAGAGGTGGTGACTACGACCAGAACCTCTTCACCCTCGACGGCATCACCCTCTACAACCCTGAGCACCTGCAGGGGTTCACCTCTGCCATCAACAGCGATGTGCTCGAAGATGTGGTGCTCTACAAGGGTGCCTTCC
>Ga0310786_10001849_pt1 | contig 33631 bp, 37 predicted proteins | sample AusTroGonzalo_MG_FD_203881 | JGI IMG/M metagenome (GOLD analysis project Ga0310786, IMG submission 203881) | Bovine rumen microbial communities from tropical cattle in Woodstock, Queensland, Australia - Gonzalo_03 (v2) (version 2) | ecosystem: Host-associated > Mammals > Digestive system >... | reverse complement strand
AATTGAATAAGGTTTATCGACGTTTTCCCTTACTCAAGTTAATTCGATGATACACCTTGTTATTTACATTGTCAAGCAAAAAGTAATAAGTCGATGCAAAAAAACTGCAATTTTTATGCAATTTTTGTGAAATTTTGCAATATTTCTGCAATTTTTCTATAAATTGTTTGAAAAAATGTATTAAAGTTTTTTCATAGTGTCTGCCGATAACATTATCGTTATGAATAATTCGTGCAAAAAACATAAGGCCATACTGCCTCTTTACGTCCGTGGACTTTACCAGCATAAGTACACGCTCAAGCAAGCTGCAGAATCTACTGGTTACTGCATAGATCACTTGTGCCGCCTGCGTAAAAAATATGCGCTTTACGGTGAGAAAATATTTGAGCATGGAAACATCGGTCATACTCCACCTAACAAAATTGATATAAAGCTTCGTGAAAAAATAGCTCTGCTTTATTCCGGTGTTTATTCGGATGTAAACTTTTCATACTTTCAAAAATGCCTGCACGATTATGAAGGTATAGATATTTCACTTTCAAGCCTGCGCAATATCATGCAAGAGTATAACCTTGTTTCTCCAGAAGGTCATAAGCGCAAAAAGAAAAAGCAAGTGCATCGTCCTCGTTTGCGCCGTGATTGTGAAGGTGATCTGCTGCAGATAGATGGCACTCCATACGCCTGGTTTTACAAGTTCGGTGATGAAAAGCGCTATTGCTTAAGCGGTGGTATAGATGATGCAACCGGCCAGATAACCGGCTTATACATTACAGAAAATGAATGCCTCTACGGATATCTGGAAGTGCTCCGTCAAACCTGCAATTCCTATGGCGTACCGCGTGAAATATACTCCGATCGCGCTGCAATCTTTTGTCATACTCCTGCCGGAAAAGGTCTGGCGCAATGGGAAAAGCTGGAAGTCATGCACGAAAAGCGTACACAATGGCAACGCATCTGTGAAGATCTGCATATTAATCAGATCCTTGCCTGGTCTCCGGAAGCAAAGGGCCGCGTTGAACGTATGTGGAAAACAATCCAGGGCCAGCTTCCAATATGGCTGTATAAAAATAATATCACAACTGTAGAGCAAGCTAATAAAGAGCTTCCTCGCTATATCGCAAGCTTTAATCGTGATTATAGTATTAAAGCTTTGGATGATGAAATATTTTATATAGATGCGCCTGCAAACTTAGATGATATTCTATGCGCACAATTCAGTCGTCATTGCGATAAAACCGGTACGCTGTCGTTCCAGGGAATTCCGCTATATGCACCAACAGCGCCGGATCTATCGCATTGTGATGTACTTGTCTGCATCAATGATCACGGTATATACGCAAAATACCATGATGTTTATTATCCACTTGTACCTGTAGGCGGTATAGTCCAGCAAGTTTATAATGACAAGCTTCCTCAAGTCTTAGTCGATATAATTTACCGGTATCTGTACGCCTTTGGAAAGGAAATCAGCGCATAGCGTTTGCCATATCAAAAGTGTGTATCTTCTGACATACTTCGCGCTTCCATTGTGATATTCTGGATGCACTTAAAAAATACTTATCACTAAGTTCCGTGATATTAAGCCCCGTAATAACATCACATATAAATGAATAATCGTGAGCTGTAAGCGGGCAATCCTTAAGCTGTTCTTCCAGTACCGATTTTTTTGTGGTCCTGATTTTCTTATAAACATAAACTACTGATGGTGATTTTCTGCACATAATTTAATCTCCTATATTTGATTATAGGCAACTATGTAAGAATTCCGTTGTGTGATTACTCACAATAGCATTGTGATTAGTCTACGTTTAAATCACTATCTTCTGGTGTTTCATCCTGCGACACTGTTGTAATATATTTCTGCAAAAGCTCCGTTTTTGTTTTACACATATTGCGGTCCATTGCGTTTTTCAGATGCCTGGTTACAGTATTCTGGTGGTAGCCTTCTATCTGTTTCTGCAGCTTACCTTTTGCAAGCTCATTCAAAATAATCTTTTCATCTTCGGTAAGGTTTAATTTCTCCGGCTTATTTGGAATAAATACATAATTGATTTTAATACCAAACATAACTGTGTAAATACAGTGGATGCAGAATGCAATAATATCAAGATTCTTAAGCTTAAAAGCAATGGCAACATTTGCAATGTAAATCCAGGGAGCAACCTTTTTGAGTTTTGGATTAGCCCCGCAAGCGATGTATACAAAAAAGATTGTTGCATAATTATAAAAATTGTTTACGTAAACAAGAGTACATCCGTAAATAAATAATCCGTAAGCCAGTCCATTGCGGCCTGTAATAAAAATTAGTAAGGAAATAAGTGCGCATCCGCCAGCTCTAAGGTACCAGAAGTATTGAATATCTGTTGTGTAGTATTCGCATACATGCAACACAATAAGCAGCAAGTGACATAATAAAAGCTTTGCAAGGTCTTTGTCGTTTCTTAATAAATTAATTCTATTTTTTATCCACCTAAACATAGCTCTATTGTATACTAACCTTGTAGGTAAAAGCAATAAATAATTTTATCTAAAAGTCAATGCTGTAATTGCTGTTTCTGTTTCTTCAACATAATCAATAATCAGATTCCAGTACCAGTAAGGAATTAAAACATTTGCAATATGCTCTTCGTCTGTTGTTACAATATTTCCGTCTGCATCCAGCGGAATAATGTTTACACCTTCCGAATCCGGAAAGGATGGAAAGTAAACTGTTTCAATGCCAGCAACCTGTATCTTCGGAGTTTCTTTCCTGTCCTTTTTTTGCAGCGTTTTGCAACCGGTTAATACCAGCATTAAAAGTATTAATCCCATCACCTTTTTTAGATTCTGTTTTAAGCTGTTCATTCTGCTGCTCCTGTTCTTTAACTTTTGTCGCAATAGTCTGTTGTGCTTCAATTTGTGCCTGCGCTGTTTCAAGCTTTTCTTGCTCCTGTTCCAGTCTGTTCTCTGCAAGCTTCTTCTGGTCCTGCGCCTGGCGGAATAATACATAAAAAATTGCGCTAAAAAATCCGCCGATTGCGGCCAGCACTGCAAGTATTTTCTTAAGCATCTTCGTCCTTTTTCATACCAAGCTTTTTAAGAAAAGCCTCATACAAAAATGTAGAAGCTCCTAACACAATAAATGTGTAATATGGCACCTGCTTCCATTCAATAAACTTTGAAATAGCAAGTGTAATAGTCATAAGGATGCACCAGAATAAACTAAGCCATACTTTCTTGTGGTCAAATATTTTAATCTGTTTGCCTTTCTTTTTTTCTACTGCATCTTCAATGGATGTAGCAATAAAACTGCTCATATAAACAAGCATAATTACACAAACCACTGCTGCAATAACCGGCCCTGGAATATACTCTTTTACATAAGACAAAATTGTATTAAAGTCCATAGCATCTCCTATGCTTCAAAATGAGGGCTGTCCGGTAAGTCCTTCCAGCGTCCGCCCCATTTCAGGCCGCATTCTTCGCCGATTATTCCCATTACTTCCCATACAACCGATGGAGCATTCCACCAAGCCTTACCGTCTTTAACCGGTACAAAATCGCAAGCTCTTCCGCTCATGTGATTACTGCGCAATGTATTTGTTACGATTTGTTTAGCCTCTGCATCGCTTATGTCATATAAGCCTGCGGCTGCATAGTATTGTTTTACGAATTGAGGCTCCATTCTTCCGCGTGAAAAATAAGCCATTTGTGTAGGAAGGTCTCTTAAACTTTCTGAAATAATAACTTTCTCTACTCCGTATTCTTTAAGTTTTTCAGATGAATTCATATACTGCAGTGCTTCCCTGAATCTGGCCTGCACTGAATACTCTAAGTCACTAATTTGATTATGTAGCATTTTTACTCCTTTACGATAATCCTACCGTCTAACAATAAATCCATTTTCGCGTTCAAGCCGGCCAGCTGGTTTGAAATAACCTGCATATTATCAACTGTGGAATACTGCTGATTCTGTAGCCTCTCAATCTCACGCGTATTATTTTCAATCTTGTTCTGGCATATACCAAAAGTTACACCCCATCCCAAAATTGTTATTGCAACTGTAATAAGGATCCCGTATTTTGCGCTTCGGTCCTCCATAGGCAACCTCCCTGCTTTAAGAATAAAACACAACTAGCGCATAAGTCATAAACAACTATGAAAAAAATAGGGAAAGTTTCCCTTAATTTCCTTTAATTTCCCTTAATAAAAAAAGGGAAGCACATTGCTTCCCCTAAACACTAAGGTTTAATTAACTACATCATCTTACTGCGGATCTTTTCTTCCCAGGAATCTACCCATTCCATAGTGATATCTTTATAGATTTCACCTGTTGTCATAGGTATGCCGTTTGCAGCTGCTTCCTGTTCTGCTCGCATCATAACCGATTCAATGGTACGCTTATCTTCTGCCATCTGGTTAAGTCTTGTTTTGGCACGCGCATACAATGCAGAAGCAATAGATGTATCGCCTTCATCTGCAATACATCTTGCGTATTCTACAAGCTTGTCCGCATCCTTCAAGTCATCCATCTGGATCTTCAAAAGCATTCCGGCAATTTTCTTATTATCCATAAGTTTGCCTCCATGTTAGGCTGCTGGTGTTGTTGTTGCTGCAAGTTTTGTGTCGATGTAGTTTTCAAGCTGTGCGGTCTGTGCAACCTGACTAGCTGCAAGCTGTGCAACAAGGATCTGCTGGTCCTTATCGGCAAGCTTGTCGCGTAAATCCTGGATTGTCTGATCCTGGATCATCTGACGAGTAAGCTGTCCGTCGCCGAGGATTGTTGCTTTAATGTCGCAGCACTGATTAGCCATTGCGCCTGAAAGTGTGCAAAGGCTGTTCTGTACTCCAGCAAAACCGATGTTCATGCCATTGTTTACATTGCCGATTCCGTTTTCAAGATTCTGCAAAGTAATAGCATCTGTTACATCGGCTCTTGTTAAAGCTCCTTGAACGGCAGCATTGTTACCGCCCCAGCCGCCAAAACCGCCGCCCATCATAAGGAAAAACAAAATCAAAATGATTATGCCGTTTCCTTCCAGAAAACTATTGTTTTCCATAGGTGTACTCCTCCAGGGCTTCATCGCCCTGATTTAAATTTATTTGCAAACAATGTTGCCATTGTTTTAGCCCTGTTTAATTGTTGCTGATTTATTTTTCCGGAAGCAATCAACTCATTAAGCATAGTCTGTGGATCGCGGCCTGAATTCTCGATGCGCTTTTTAAAACCCATAAACTGGCTTAAAATGTCGTCTCCGTCATTGTTGGAAGGCCCCGCAATATTTGCCTTATTATGCAACGATTTCATTATTGTGCTTGCCATTTGCGAGCTCCTTTACCATGTTCTTTAAATCTTTTACATCTGTGGAAAGCTTATCAAACTCTTTCTTGCTCACGGCCCCTGTTGTTTCGTCAAGTTCTACTTCTTCGTATTTGAAGCTTTTTGTTGTAGATTTACCGATTTCGTCGCATTCCTTTATGTAAAAGTAATCATCGTTTGCATCAATGAGTACAACGCTCTCGCCAGGATTCAAGTTAAACCCTCGCGCCTCATTAAGCCCCGCAACAGTAATTACACTGCGTTTTACAGCATTGTTTGTGTTTTGATTGTTTCCCAGCATTGTGGTGAGTAAAGTATTTGCCATTGAATTATAATCCATGTTTCGCACCTCTTGCGCTTAATAATAAAGCAAGCGTGAAAATATGGAAGTGAGGATTTCCGTAGTGTTACTGTAATTTTTGCGTAAGATAAATGCCGATCTTCCGTAAAGCTTTGCGCTTAATAAGTGATACTGCATCAACAGATAGTGCAAATAGGTCCGCCATATCACTTAAGCGCTCGCCATTAAGTTCTGTGCGCTGCACAATCTCGCGCTCCTGCGTCGTAAGATTGATGCAGTCCAGCAGTGCCATAACCTTATTTTTGTCTACATCCTGCAATGCAATTTTTGCAAGCTTTACGATATTCGATATCATATAGTGATATTGTAAAGTGCTATGCGCAATAATTCTTATTATTTATTATAGTTTAATTGCTGTTTTATTGCAGAATAATTATAAGATTTTATGGTTTATATTCATATCCATACTTACTATCAACTTCAACATATACACGATAACTTGATTGTATTTTAACTCCACTGCTATCCCATGAAAATGAAATACCAAAAGTTTGTAAATATGTATTAGTTATATCATTTTGTCTATATATTCCTTTTATTACAACTGGGGTTACATCTCTATAATTTTGTCCATTATAAGGCGTAAAGTTCATTCTTAGTAAAACTTCCGCACAATGAGTATTGTCTCCTGTTGAAGTATTACCCCATATACATATTCTTAAAAAGAAAAAACCTTTAGATGCAGTGTCCACATCTTTATGTATCAAAGTCGCTGTATTAGCTTGTACAGTAATATTCCATATATTTTTTATTCTATCTGCAACAGCATGACTTGTTACTGCTTTCTTATTTCCAGAAGCAACAGAATCTGCAACATGACTTCCATCCGCATAATATAAATATGTACTGCTACTCAACACCACCGGATTACCGATAATAACAAAGTTTGTGCCGTCGTAAATTAATTCAAGTGTGGTGTAAGCCTGGCAATATTTATATACACCGGTGCTTACTTCAAAAGCGCAGAAGTCTGCAAGAGCTCCGTCTTTTGGTACCTTTACGGTTTTGCTTACACCGTTGTAGGTTAAGGTCAGCGGTGTGGTAGTGTTGCTGCCAGTCAAAGCAACTGTGAAAAATACTTTTATTCCCATGCCGGTCTTAAGAGCTGGTCCTGTAATTGAAGTGCTTGTGGCCATAACGGTGTTTGTTCCTGCGCTCAAAATATTCTGGCCGGCGATCTTCTTGCTTGTTCCGTCTGAATGAGTAATCATAACTACATCTGTGTCGCCAATATCCTGTACTTCGGATAACTGTGGAATTGTAATCATTTCATTTCCTCCATGTAGCATAAGTATAACTCGCGTTATCGCTCCAGGTCATAAACAACAGAAAAATAATAAACCTGCCGATAATATTGTGAGGTGTTTCTATGCTTAAACTGATTATATGGTTGTTAGTTTTAATCTTCGTTATAGGACCAATATTGTGGCTTATTGCAGATTGGGAAATAAGAAGGACTGATAAAAAAGTAGAAGCTCATTATAAAATGATGGAAGCCAAGCGTAAAGCAGAATATGAGGAATTAGTGCGGCAAGCTGAACGCGATGCGGAAATAGACGCCAAGCTTGAAAAAATGCGTGAGGAATATAGAGCTCAAAATAAAAATGATTGATATTTTTGCATCTTGTGTTAGAATGTAGCCATGAAAAGATTTTTGTTTGCATTGTTATTAGTTTTATGTTTCTCTTCCTGCAGCCTTTTAAAAAAAGATTATTGGATCGCTGCACAAGTTTATCAAGATGATATCTTATTAAATCCATATTATGATAGATTAATACAAGATTATTATGTAAACGTGGATGCTTCTAAAAATATTGAATTGCGATATTTCTTAATACCTGAATGTAATGAGCAAATAACTATAACTTCATTAGAATATGATGATGATACTTTACTGTTAATTTCATCTGATAATTCTGTAATCACATTCAAGCCTCTAAAAACTGGTACTTCTAACATAAAAATAAAAACAAAAAATCATGGTACAGCTATGCCTCTTGAATTGAGAATAAAAGATTAGTTTATTATCTTCCTCTCATTTCATAAGAGTTAATTAATATAAATTGTGTAAAAGCTTTAAAAATAGAATCATCTTCACTAAGACATAATTTTATGCTTGAAACTTTTATATATCCTCCGCCTAATATAGGCTCGTCTATATCTGATATAATTATTCTTATATTTTGATATTCTGTAAAACTAATATCTTTTACTAAAGTTCCGGATCCTGTTTGTGTAAATACAGTCTTATCATTACCTATTTGAATATATGGACTTTGATATCCCTGTCCTCCTAGTTCGGTAACATTATAAGATATTTTGATCCTCATTGTCCCACGCGTTATAGTAGTTATATTATATAAACTTTGCGTATTAGCTACATCAAAAATATCGTTATATTCCCTCTGTACTACATCGCCAGCTTGTACACCTACAATCTCAAATCTTACGGCTTTCATAACTCCGTTTATTAAAGTATTACCTCCAATGACTACATCATAATCATCAAAGTTTGAATTCCCACGCAATGGCACGCCAATAGCAACCTTTCCGGCAATATGAGTATTACCATTAAAATCTGCATTACCATCATAACCAATACGAAAGCCGGCGCTTTCCGGATTGTTTGAATCGTAGTTATTACTTTTAATATATCCGTTAGTCAATAAATTAATCGTCTTTGTTGTAAGCGCATCCATAAACGCATCACTTGCAATAAGCATTTGCGCAAATATCGCTCCAAAATATCCGTTATCTGCATTGTTCAAGCTCAAAATATCTTCAAGTGCATTCATATAATATATGCTATTCTGGCTTTGCTGCGGATCAAGTTCGGTCCAGGCTCCGCTTGTGTATTTGTAAATATCGGAATTCTTGCGGTAAGCTGTTGTAGCACCGGTGTAAACAAAATAGTCGCCTTCCACCGGACTTGTCGGATCTGTAGCCTGTGCGCCTCTGTAGCGTGGAGCTCTCTGATATAAGGTGTTTTCAAGGCCGTCAATATCGTCTCCCAGATCGTCTATCTGGTCCTGCAAGTCATCCAGCGCATCCTGGAATATCTGTGGAAGCTCACCGGTAATATTCAAAACATCGGCAAAAGCTGCAACATACATGTAGTTTGTTTTATCTGTTTCTTCGTACCATAAATTATCGTGACAATAATAAATATAACCTTTTCGGTATAAGCGCATAACTCCAAGCTCTTCATTGTTTACATAAAGCGGCTCGTCGTTTACATAAAGAATATCGGTGATTAAGAAGTCATCTGCAGCTAAAAAGAAAGCATCCTGCTCTGCAGTAGGAAGTGCAGTCAAGGCTCCTTTATAGTTTCCTGTACTGACATTCTTCCAGGCTCCGTTTACATACTGATATAATCCTCCGCGATAAATTGCAACTTCGCCTTCTTCTCCTTCTTCCAGCAAGCTTGTTAATACACGGATATTCAAGCTGCTCATAATACCTTTTGTAAGCGCAATAAGTACAAAACTTTCATCGTAATAATAAGCAGTAAACTTGTTATTGAATGTATTGCGATCCTTGATATCTGTGTTTTGTTCCATGTTATCAAAAAGCTTAAGCGTGTTGTAAAGATAAGTATACAAGTCGTCGTAAACTGTAAGATAATCCTGAACGTATTGTGATTCTTCCTGTCCTACAGATCGCGCCTGAATAATAATTGCTGCCTGGCTCTGCTGTATCTGACGGATTTCTTTAAGAAGCTGCTGCTTTTCTATCGGTGTAATTACTCCGTCGCTGGAAAGTTCGGCCCAGTATTCATTCTGCTGCCGGCCCATGAATTCAGTCTGTTGTTGAATAAGTGCAATGTTGCGCTTTATTTCTGTGATGTTTCCGCCTTTTACGCTTCCTAGCACTTCAAGGCTTCCAACAACTACATGATCGCCTGCATAATTACGCTCTTTTAATGTCATATTTTCTACGCTCCTTATTCCTCAATAAAATCTCCGGCAATGCCGTAAACATCACCAAGGCCCCGCAATAAATCAATGTCGCCTTCGTCAAGCGGCTTTCCAAGTAACTTGTTGATTTCCTTTATTCCGCTTACCGGAGCACCAAGATACAATCCTATTCCTTCACTTGTCAATGTTGCAGCTTTCTTCCAGTCGCCTTGTGTTGCTTTCTGGAGTGCGCTCATCATTTTTGTTGCAGATGGTGTCATATCTGTTCCGCTGTTCATAAATCCGCGCTTGCCTGTGATAATCTGGTCCATAGCGTTTGTTATGTCACTTCCTATCATAGGAATAGCATCTGTAAACTGTGTTGTAGAGTAGTAAATAAGATTACGCAATGCCTGTGTTTCGTCGTCGTCATCGTCGCCTTTTATTCCGCTCATAACGCTGTTCATAAAGATGCCGGCAAAAACATATCCGCATACAGTTCCGGCAATTCTCTTAAACTGCTTCTGACGGATTGCATAAGGAATATCGTAGCGTATATTCTGCCAGATAACGTTTAGAGAAGTCTGGAATTGCAAAAATGCTTTCATGGCTTCACTTGAGTTTTTGAATAATGGAGCAAGATCTGTTGCACGGCTTGATGGCTGGCACTGTCTTGTGCAATCGTCTGCATAGCGCACTGCGGCTGTCTCGATATCTGCCTCAAGTTCTTTGCGTGCCTGTGCTTCAATCTGTTCTGCGCTCATCCATTCGCCTGTGCTTATGTCGGCTGTCATGTTCTTTTCTGTAAGTTCTGCCTTTTTAATCTGATAAGCAGCTTCGCTCTGGGCCTCAAGTCTGTTGTATTCCTTCTGGTAACAAGCAAGCCAACCAGGTGCAACACAAGTCCAGTCTATCCATTCAAGGCCTGCCATACCTTTCTTTGCAAAATTGCTCCAGGCTCTATCAACTTTTCCTTTTGCCTGATCTGCCATTTCATCTACAAGCTCGTTTATAGGATCCATTACACGGCTGGCCATATAAGCGGACTTCTGTTTGATTGCATCATATCCGCCGTTTATACATTTGAAACAAGCTGCCATGTATTCTGCCGGATTTACAAACTGCATATATGGCCAAGGGCTTGTTAATCCTTGTTTTACAATAGCGCTGAATTTCCATCCAAGATAAGCCGGTGCTGTCTTACCGCGCAATATGTGTAAAAACTCTGCGCCTTTTTCGCGGATCTTGTTTGCATTAGGATTTGCAACTTCGTTTATATAGCTGTCGATATACTCAAGCATTCCTTTTCCGTAACGTGATTCTATAAAGCGTCTGGTGTAAGCTGCATCGCGTGATTTGTAAACTGCATTAAGCTGGCGCACGTATGGAGCATAAGCAATAAAGTGCTCTGTGCGTTCTATGCTGTCTCCCCAGGTACGGAATAAACCTGTCTGTACCGGCTTCTGGTGCAATGGATTCATCTGTACACGGCGCTTTGTCATTCCTTTGTTTACCCATTGCTTACCTGCATCTGCTCCATAAGCTCCAAGTAAATCTTCTTTTACCTGATTTACATTTGTGTCACCATTGCTTTCGCGACGTACAAGTGGTACATAAGCCTTTACTCTGTGTACCGGCTGATTAAACTCGTTTATAGATACTTCGTTCATGCGCTCGTACTGGCCTGCATAATCTGCCTGTATTGCTTCCATAAGTGCCTTGTATTCCGGATGCTGTGCGAGGAAGTCGTTTGCGGCTGCAAGTGCGGCACCCCATCTGTAGTGACATTCTTTGATATAAGCAGTAGTACCAGGATGCTTGTCTAACATTCCGATTGCATCAAGCTGCTTTTGTTCTGCAGTAAGCTGGTCGTTTGCATAAGCTTCTTCCATTGCTTTGTCTTGTGCAACCCATGCTTCTTTTTGTTCCTGGCTCATTGTGTCGCTCATCATGTTACCAAACATAACTGCGTTACGGCTTGTTGCTGCATAGTCATCGTTCATATCAAGAGGATCTACTGCTGTGACTGCCTTTGTTTCGTCAATCTCGTAATCTTCATCAGCTGCCAGGAAGTAAAGCAGTTCGTCTACTGTAAACTCTGTGCCAAGTGCTGGCACTGTAACTGTCTGTGCAAGTCCTTCTTCGGTAATTTTGTTGTCGGCCATAACTTTCTTTACAGTCTCGCCGCGTGCCATAATGCTTCTGGTTTTTGCATTAAAGCAGTCATCTTCGCGTCTGTAAAGCATCTGAACGTTTACACCTTCGCTCTGATTATCAAGGATGCGTCCTACACGTAAAACATTTGCATCTGCATAGCCGTGAATAAGTCTATCAAACTTTGCAAGAATTCCTTTATCCTTTCCGGCTTCTGTTCCTTTAAGGCCCTTGTTTAATCCAAGTATCTTGTTTATCTTTTCCTGCTTTGCTGCTTTCTCTTCCGGAGTGTCGTCATCGTTTATTGTGATTCCGGTTTCCTTAATAGCATCTTCAATGCGCTTACGGATAGCATCGTTTTCGCGTCTGCGTGCTTCCTGCTTCGCTGCAAGCATATCGCGGCCTTCGGTATAAAGCTCGTCAATTCTCTGTGCAAGTCGCTCAAGATCCTCTGTGGTCCATTCTGCAAACGGTACATTTTCAATCATGTTGAATGTATCTGCACCAACTGCATCCTGCACAAGCTTCTTAAGCTCGTCGCTTGCATCCAATACAAAAGTAGTTTCGTAGATAACATCACCATCTTTGTTAGTCATAACACGGCCGGTCTTTGGATCTATCTTAGGTGTCTGCTTTTCCTTTGTGTCTATATCCAAGTCAATGCTTTCTTCACGTTCCTTTGCAAGCTCTGTAAGATTTAAGTCTCTTATCCAGTTTTCTTTAGGAAGGTGTTTGATTGCATACTTACGTTCCTTTGCAGTCCAGCTGTCAAAATCCTTAATTGTCTTAAGGTCCTCAAGTTTCTTTACAAAATCAACAAAAGCCTGGCTGCTCTTGTTTGCCTTCTTGAGATAATTAAGAAGCTTCTCCTTGTACTCGTTATCGGTAACAACTTGCGATATAACGCCCCGCAAAAATGGACTATCTATTCCAATAAAGCGGTTTACTCCGCCAAGCAGATTAGGCTCAAGCATACGCTGAATTGCAATAATAGTACGTGCATTTTCGTAATCAATGCGGTTAAACGGTACGCGCCTCATTGCTTTCTTTACCAGCTGGATGCGCATTTTCTTTACTTCTGCAGTCAAACTCTTTTCTTTCTGCTTATTGTTCAAGTCCTCTTTAAGCCCCGCAACCTTTTCCTGACGGTCCAGTGCAGCTTGTACTTCGGCTGTAATCTGGATGGTATTCTTAAGGTCCGTAAACTTTCGGAATAACTCATCATAGTTAGCCTTCAAGTTCTGACTATCGCGCTTATACTTTTCTGTAATCTTAAGGCCCTTGTTTATCTTGCGGTTTATTTCTGCATCGTTCTTAGTCATCTTGCTGCGTGCTAATAAAAGCTCATCATGGAGCTTCAAAAGCTTTCTGCGCTCTGCATCTGCAAGCCTCTGATAGTCGTTCTGTGTTTCCTTTTCCAGCTCGTTTAACTGATTCTGTAAATCCTTTTCCTGCTTTTCAAGGCTCTTAATGTAAGCATCAAGTTCATCATCAAGCTTAAGTTTTCCGCTTCTTATCTTTGCAGCAATATCTGCATTGTTCATTGCCTCTGCTATACGCTTGCGACGTTCTGGGCTCACTCTTGCAATATCCTCATTAGGTTTAAGGATATCGTAGTAGCGCTTCTGGTATTTGCTCAAGCGTTCATTAAGCTGGGAAGCGATACTGTCTTTCTCATCTACTGCATATTGCTCATCACCTATAACAGCAGAATAGAGAGAACGGAAGTCTCTAGTCTTATAACTGTCTGTCATTTCTCCCAGAAGTCTCTTGCGTAATCCTTCCGCAATTTCGTGGCCTCCCTGAATACGCTTAATAGCAGTCTGCCAGTTATAATCAGATAAGGTAATAGATATAAAATCCTTAAGCTGGTCGATGCGTTCACGTTCTGCTGCATCGCTTTCATCTGCAGCATTGCGCCATTCGTCGCTGTCAAAATCAATAGCATCAATATCTGCAACAGCCTGTAAGAAGTTATCAAGCATTGTAGGATCTGAATTAAGCATAGTTACAAAATAAGCATCTACAGCGCCTGGTACTGTACCGTCTGCCTTTACGCGTTCCTTCATTGCCTGTTCATTCTTTGCTTCTTCTGTCTCAAGGCCATGTGATGTTTCCCAGAAGCTCTGATACCATTGCGCATCTGCATCCGATGGAATAGGCGATACATCATCCATGCTGTGCATAACTTCGCAATATTCCATAAACTCCTGCCAGTTATCAAAACTTTTTGCCTCGTCCTGCAGTTCTGCCTGTGTCTGGAATAACAAGTGGTCAATAATTTTTGCGTCGTCGTCGTTGAATATAACATAGTTATAGGCGCCGTTTCCGTTGCCGTGGATGGTGCCGGCTGGGTATTTGATTCCGGCATAACCTGCATCTAATAACAACTTACTAGCAGCTTTTTTAGCTTCATTCACATTAGGATATAATGTTCTTGGCATTGAATGATAAATACTGTAATAAAGATCTCCGCCTGTATAATCTTCATTGTTTTTATTTTGTATTTCTTCCTTCTGCCGATTATAAAATGCTTCTTTTTGTTCCGGCGTATAGTTAACCCATTCTTCCGCAAAATCTCCTTTACTCATTGCTTCAACCATAAAATCTGCATAATAATTTGCAATGCGATTAAGCTGTTCCTGAGTAACATTCTTATCCCAGTCTAAATAACCATCATCTGGTATTTCTACAGTATAAAGATTCCGTGTTTGTAAATCCTTTTCTGTGATGTTTTCTAATTCTTCAAGTAATTTTTTAGCATTTTCTTTTTGCTTATCAGTAGTAATTACATTTGATTCATCGGCTTGTTTACGCAATATTTCCTTGCGTTCTTCTATAGCCTTTTCAAAACCTATTATTTCTTTTTCTCTTTGGATTGTTTGTATTACATTTTTTCGTAAAGTATTATAACTAAAATCAGTATTATCACTTGGGAAATATTTATTCACTTGTCTTGTCGCATAATCTTTAGCTATTTCTTCATTATCTGTTACATAAGTACCATAACCAAAACTCATGCTGCCTTCGCCTGAAAGTCCAAAGTGCTCTGTATCAAACTTATCAAAATCCGCGCCGCTTCCGTGGTATGCTGCCTGGAATAAAATAATCTTATCCTGTGGAGCAACATCTTCGGTGGCTGTGAGCAAAGTATTAAGGCGCTCTTCTGGAGTAAAGTTCATGCGTGTTTCAACGTTTCTGCTTTCAACTTCTCCAGCAAGTCTGTTATACAATTCATAATTTGATAACTGCTCGTATTCTTTCCGCTTAGATTCAAGATTATTAATCTTATAATACAAGTCTCTGTATTTTTCTGCTTGATATTTATTACGTGCTTTTATCTTTTTAAGCTCTTCGTCTGATTTTTTATAATAATCTTTTAATACTTCACCATATCCATCATTACGTACAATAGCGTCCTCTGTTTCCTTCATCCAGCCATTTATACGATCATATAAATAATCTGTATATTCCTTAGTACCTTTCTTTGGTACGGCCCATGAATGCGCCTGCCAATAACCTGTCTTTTTAATAAGTTCCGGATTTTTCTGTATACGATGTTTTTCTAAAGCAAAATCTGCGGCACTTACTTCTCGTATGTAATAAGGAAACCAGTTAGATTTCTGCTTATCTGCCATTGAATAATGAATAGTATCATTTGCTTTTTGTCTTACAGTATCTTCACTTCCGCCTTTTGCAAAATCTTCTATCCTTTGGATAAGATGCTGTACTTCATGCAGAATAGTGCTTTTTATTTCGGCTTCGTTATTGTATTCTAAAAGATTGATATTTAAATCAATCTTATCACCATTTGCATAATAAGCTCGTCCTGTAACATCAAGAGGTACAAAACGCACCCAGGCATATTCTAAATCTGGATAAGCTTTGTATAATTCATCGCTCTTTAAGTATTCTTTTAAATAGCCTTCTCTTTGTTTTTTAGGTACAAACTTTCCTTCGCTGTTTACTTCTTTTCCTTCTGTAGGTAAAACAAGCTCACCGTCTGGAATTTCATATTTCCATTTTCCGTCTGTACCTTTTTCCCAACTTGTAGCAAGCCTGATATTTTTAGCTGTTTTCTTATCTGCTTCCATCTGCTTTGCAATAGCAAGATTTTCCAAGCGTGTTAAACCTTCTTCTACGTCCTCGCTGTTATCAAGATTCTGTGCACCAATTTCACCAATAATCTGATACAAAAGCTGTGTCTGTCTTTTTACATCTTCCGTGCTGGCAAGAGTATTCATGCGTCTCTGGTCCGCATTCATAAGTACACGGCGGGCAACATTACGTGCTTCAATTTCGCCTTCGTCTTTCATGTAAGCATCAAGGCCCTGCTGTAAAGAAGTAAGATCGTAGTCATATTTTCTTTCGCCGGCTGCCTGCATTGCGTCCATCATATCATTGTAAAGCTGTTCAATATCCTGGCCTTGCAAGCCGGTGCTTTCTGCATATTCCATTGCCTGGATAACGTGCTGTATTTCGTGTGCAAGTACACCTTTAAGGCCTTTCTCTCCGTCCATTCCCTGCAGATATCTTGTATTTACTTTAATTCCCTGTGGAGTAAGTACAGCGCGGAAGGCATTAGGATCTGAATAAAAGCTTACGCGCACGTTCTTCATATATGGGAATACCTTATAAAGCTCTGGAGCTTCAAGGATATCTGACAAGTTCATAAGTGTTGCAGCGCTCTGGTCCGTAAAAAGTTCCGGATTGTTTTTGAATACTTCTGTCTTGATTCTGTTTACGCTGTCGTCTGTTTCATACTTCCAACGGCCTGTAGCGTCCTTTTCCCAGCCGGTCATACGGCGTATTCTGGATGCCTTAGCCTCTGCATCCATACTCTTATAACGGTCATTCAAAAGCTTTGCAGCATCCAGGTCCGCAAGGATGCGTTCCTTTTCCTCACTTTCTGCCATACGCTGGATGCTCTTTTCTCCGGCAAGCTGGAATAACAACTGCTGGCCCTGTTCTGTTTGGAATAGGTCAAACGGTGTATCTTGTGCTTCTTGCTCCTGCTGTTCCTTCATAAGCTCATATTGTGCAATTTCGGCATTAATCTTGTTTAGATTTTCTTCAAAGTTCTTGCGCAATTCTTCTGCTTTCTGATCCCGCTCTTCGCCTGTGTATTGTCTTGCAATTTCTTCATAATCATTCATGTATTCGTCTTTAAGTGATTTCTTAAAATCAAGATATTCACCAAGAGTCTTGAATACATAAGCGCTGGAAGCGGCCTCTGTGGATGCCTCTGCCTTTTCGACAACTGTTGTGTCCGGATCTTTTAAAACATCAGCGATTTGAGTTTTCTGTGCATCAGTAAGGTTAGAATCCTCAAGCGCATTATCAATAGCGTTAGTGCTTTCTGTAGTTTCATTTGTTGCCTCCTGCAACTGTGCTTCTGCCTGTTCTGGTGTTATTTCTGCTGTTTCTTCTGTAAAGTCTGTAGTTTCGCTGGCTTCTTCGCGCTCTGCTTCTGCCTGCTTCTTTTCCTGTTCTGCCTGCGCTTTTCTTTCGTTTTCCGCATTGCGTGCGTTTTGTTTCATCTGTGCGCGGTAGCGTTTGTCCTCTGCTTCTACAGCCTGTTCTGCAGCTTTAAGTAAACTGTCGTCTCCGCTCAAAAGCTGATTGTAAACATCCTTAATCTCTGGAGTAAGATTGATAAAATCCTTAAGAGAATTGAATGCTCTAACAATAAACTCTGCAAACTTCTGAAATATGTTTTTCATTTCTTCGCTTTCGGCCTGTCCGGTCTTAAGCCAGTCCTGAAAACCATAAGCAAAAGCTTCTGCAGCGCTGTCTACGTGTCCGTCTTTGAAAGTGTATTTTGAATTGATCCAGTCTCCGTTTACTACACCAAAAGCTTTTTCGGCCTGTGCTTTCAATTCTCCGTCAAGCTGATTTTGGAATACGTGTGCAAGCTCATGGGCCCAGGTAGAGAAGTCTGCATTTTCACCGGCATAGATAACTGCCTTAATCTGCTGGCCGTATTGCTGCCAGCCTTTTTGTGCAACTCCCTGATTTACTCCGCCTGCTTTTCCTGTAGCTGTGTCGCCTTGTGCGGCGGCTGTGTTTGCAAAATCTTCCTGGCTTCCAAAAATCTGATTTCCAAAAGTCTTATTCACGTATTCGGTCAAGTTCATACCGGTACGCTTTGCAGCAGCTTCCAAGAGTGCAACTGCGCTGGCAACCTGTTTGTTTGAAAGTTCTGTGCGTGAATATGTAACATTGCCGTTTGCATCTACGCTTCTTGTTACGTTGTGAATATTCTTTTTGACTTCTGCAGCAACCTTTGCGCGTGTTCCTGCATCTGCAACTGCGTTCTGATCTGCATAATAGTTCAAGCCTTTTACAGCACCGGATGGATTACTCTGTATAAGGTTTTCTTTAAACTGAATTGCCTCGCTTCCTGCTGCATTCCATTGAATATCATAACCTGCATACTTCTGCGCAAATTCGTCGTAAACTTCGCCCCGCAATCCTTCGCGGCCCTTTGCCATTTTAAAGTCATCAATGGTAACAGTTTTGTTATCTTCGTCTGCAGTGTATTTGATATATCCGTAGCGGTTATTATCCTCTTTAGTCTTATCACCAGCGCGGAAGGTACCTGATACAGTTCCATCATCGTTTATGTTTTCATCATCAGAATACATAAGCTTGCCGCTTTCTTCACGTGCAACTGCTTCCGGCTCTGCTTCTATTTCGTTTCCTTCTTCGTCTGTAGTAATCTGTCTTTCTTCGGCTCCGCGTGCTGCATCCTGTACTTCGGCAATATCTACAGCGTTTTGGCTGGCTTCTGTTTCCTTGTTAGCCTGTGCTTTTTCCCATATTTCCTGAATAACATCAGCTTTCTGCTCGTCGCTCATTCCTTCAAAAACCGGACTTTCCTTTACAGCTTCCTTAAACATTTCGCCGGATTCATAAGCATCTGCAGTATCTTTTATAAACTTGTATGATTTTACATCTGCAACTGGATTTTTAACTGGTAAAACTAAACCAAGTGCTAAAGCACCAAGTACACCACCTTTAAATGCTTCTGTAGTTCGATTAACAATACTATTAAAATCATCATCTGGAATATCATAACCATCAAGGCTTGCTGCAACTTCTTGTCCTACAATGGATGTAATTTCCTGCAAGAATTCTTCTACACCTTCACCAAGTACATTCTTACCGTACTGTTCAAGATAGTTTACAAGCACCTTCTTGCCAGCTCCAAAATGGAAGCGCTTTGCAACCTTTTTGCCAATTTCTTCAAGCGTTACCTTTGCGGCTTTTTCGGCTGCTTCCTTTCCCATAAGACTAGCTGTACTTTTCAAAATGCCATTTGTAATACCAAGGTCTGCTTCAATAAGGCCCTGAATAGCGCCGCTCACGTTAGCGACAATAGATGCAGTCTTGTGATTGGATCCGTTTGCAAGCATATCAAGATATTCTTGTCCTGCAGATAAATAAGAGGATGCAGCAAAAGCGGCTCCTGTACCTGCTGCCGGCGCAATAAAGTTTCCAAAAATACCAGCGGCCGCAACATAACCTGTAAACGGTAAGCTCTGTGCTCCAGCTTCCAGCGCTTCCATAACCCATGAGCGTGGAGTGTTATCCTGCAATAAATTATTCTGTTGATTAATTGCATCTATCTGCGCCATAAGGTTTTGAGCAAGTTCTGTGTCGCCGGTAGCGTTTGCAGTCATAAGCTGCTGTCCTAACTGGCCAAGCTTTACGTTATTGTTTCCAAGAGAAAACATATCGCTTAAAGCTTCAAAACGTCCTTTCTGGTCCTGCAAGTCTGTAAAATTAGCCTCGTTAAGTGCATCTACTTTGCTGTAAGCTTCTTCAAGAGGCATTCCATACATCTGTGAATATTTAATAGCGCTTCCGATTCTGTAAGCTTCTTCCTGCGCCTGCTGTGGATTTTCTGTTTGTGAAATTATTTTATTGAATTGCTCGTAGTATTCGTCTGGTACATCTACGCCATAGCGGTTATAATTTGCAAGTCGTTCTTCTTTCTGCTGTTGTACGGCCTGTGTACGCTGGCCCCAGTAGTCATTTTGAGTGTTCTGTTGTGGTAGAGTAGTCTGTGTTTCCTGCTGTTTCTTAGTCCAGTAATCGTTATTGTTCTGTGTAGGAATAAAAAAATCTGACATAAGTTATAACTCCTTATATCAGATTTTATATTGTGAATAGCTTTTAGGTCATAAACAAGCAGAATTATTTAGCATTCAAAATAAGATCATAGCGATAATGTTCCTCATTACTCTTAATCCAGTCGTCGTAATCAATGCCATACTTGTTCTTAAAGTCTGCCTTTGACATTTGATTTTTCTTTTTTGCCTTTCCTTCAAGAGTATTAGTAACTTTATTTGCATCATCATTAATTTTATTATTTGCCATACTAAGTATTTCGCGGCGTGCTTCTGGTGTACTGCTTTCCCATTTCCAGGCTTTTTCTTCTGCCGGAATAACGTTTGCAATATCAACGGCCTTTGGTGTTGTTGTTGTGTTTGTAAGAGCTGTCTGGAGCTTCTGCTCGCGTTCTCTTTTCTGTGTAGCAATATCCTGACTTGCGGTTTTGACAGCTGCAGCGGCCTGCTTTTTAGCATCCTTTCTTTCGCCGGCTTTATCTGGAATAACTCCGTCCATAACTTCACCGGTAGTAAGATTTGTAACTGTAAAGCCTTTTCCATCCTCTGTAGCATTAACTTCGTAAGCATTTCCCTGGTAAGTGATAATAGGTACGCTTGTCATGTCGTCTTTAGTTTTCTGATAGTAGAAGTCAAGGCCGGATGCGTCTGCGCCGATAGTTCCTGCAACAGCATTCTTCATTACATCAACTAAGCCGCCTTTTGCTTCAAGGGCTTCTTTGCTTTGTCCGGCCCAGTATTCTTCGCCGTTATAAGTGTAAACCATGTCTTTCTGGTGTAAGAGTTGTGCGGCGCTGGCAATGTCTTTTGCATTTGTTGCATCATAAGTTTTAACAAGTTCACCTTTTTTATTGAGTTCCATGTATTTGCAACTTTCTACATAACAGTCATTTATATGCTTATTAAACTTCTGCATAATTTCTTCGCCTGTTGTGTTGGCGTTGCTTTCGAGGATTGTATCAAGCATAAAGCGCGATAAGTCGCTTGCTGTTGCAGTTCCGTAGTTTTTCGGATTCTTTTTCATATCATTAATAAGATTTGTAAACTTTCCGTCTGTTCCAACAAGCGCCTGTACTTCTGGATATTTAGCAACCATTCTTTTTACAAGTGCGTCTGTAACTGTTTCTTGTGATACAGCACCTTTGTAAACTGTCTCATAAGTTTTTACACGCTCTGTATAATCTTTGTCGTAGTTTTCCTGGTAATTACCGGTAAACCATTCATTTACTGTATTGTCGCTTACTAATTGAGCTGCTTCGTAACCTGATAATTCTGGATTATCAATCAATACTTGTACTGCAACATCACCGTTTGCTTTAATAAGGTCCTCGAATTTATCAAAATCACTTTTCTTTACTCCGCTTCCAGATCCGCTTCCTTTTAATCCGCCTCCAAGTGCAAGTTCAAAAATAGCAGAATATTGCAAACGGTCTGTTTCACTAAGCTGTAATCCAAGCATTCCGTTCATTGTAGATTGTCCGCGTCTTGCAACTGCAAGCTTTCCTTCTTCTGTGTTTGTCTGGCGCATCTGCTGTACAATTTCGGAAAGTCTGTTTGCGTTACCTTGTTGAATGTCACTTAATGCAGCATTATAGTTTTGCTGCAATACCTTTTTAATTGACTTATCAAGCGCTTCTTTATCAAAAGCTTTTGGAAGTCCGGCTGTATCTGTTGCCATCATTTCCGGCATATTCTTCTGCATATCGGCATAAAGTGCATCAAAACTCTTGTTCTGTGCAAGTCCGTCCTTTAAGCTTTCATTAAAAGTGTTTACGTACATGTCTGAATATGCAGTAGTGTAGTTATTATCAAGCTGCTTCTGGTACTGGCTTTCGTCAATGTAACCGCAATCATAAAGAAGCTTTGCGCCTTCGTTTGCTTTGTTTATATAATCCTGTCCTGAATACTGCTGTGAAAGTAGAGTAAGATTGTTTGTGTAGTCTACAATAGCTTTATCTTTCTGTCGGCCAAGTACAAGCTGGTCTACTTTCTGTGTTACTCCTACCTGATTTTCCTGCAAAATAGATTCAAACATCTGGGCCTGCAGATTATTCTCACAATAATACTGTGAGTTTTTGTCACTCATTCCGTTCTTCACGCGCTCAAAAAATCCGTTCATGTCATCCTGCCAGGTCTCGTAAGAGCTGGACTGCTGGATCTTTAAAAGCTCGTTATTTATATCCTGCTGGAGTTTTATCTGTTTGCTTTGTGTACTAAGCTTTGCCTGGCTTGTTGTGTAATCACTTACTACCTTGCTTGCTGTATTTGCAGCTCCAAATAGAGCTTGTGTAAAGTTTGCAATTTCTGACATATTATTACTCCTTAACTAGCAGCTGTTCCGGTAGATGCTTTTCCACCTTTAGTTTTTTTATTAGGATTATATCCACCGGCATCGTTTATTGTATTTGCAATATCGTAACCTGTTGAGAAGCCGGAAGCTCCTCCTGTAAGAATACCAGTGCCAAGCTTAAGCCAGGCATTACCGTTTCCACCTTTCCAGAATGTGTTATCGGCAATTTCTGTCTGCAGCTGATTAAGATTATAATTTCTTGTGTTCTTAAGCCGGTCTTTCTGATTCTGATAGATATTGTAGTTATATCCGCCTTCAAGATAAGAGTTTACAAGATCCAGTGCATCCTGCCTTGTCTGGTCTGCACCTATTCTGTTTTCCATAATGTTAAACTCGTTTCCGGCCAGCTGATTTAATACATTTCCAAGATTATTGTTGTCGCTTCTTCGTTTTGCATCCTGTGAAAATTGCAATAAAGCTGAATTCGTTGCGCTCTGCATTTCTACTGCATCACTCAAGCTGGATCCGGCCCTTACTCCGCTGGATGCAAGCTGTGCATAAGAAGCTCCTTCACTCTGTCCGGCTGCCATTGCCTGCTGATTCCATTCGTAAGTATCACTTGCACCGGATAAATAAAGATTATCTATTGCAGTGTTTATATCATTAGAAAGTGTAGTTTCGGCAATATCCTGTGCCTGGTCAATAAGGTCTGCTTGTAAGTTTGCTTTGTCTGCATTCCGATTTGCCTGTTTTTGAGCTTCTGCAAAATCTTTATCTAAGTTTTCTTCTTGTAATCTATAATCTTCTGCAAGATAATCTTTCTGAGCTTGGGCGGCCTTTCTTTTCCTGTTAGAATCATCTATACCACTTAATAAACCACCAAGAGCTCCTATACCTGCAACAATTAAACCTATTGTTAATGGGTCCATCATTCCTCCTATGACGTAATAGCGTCTACGCTTAATATATTAACTGGCTTAGGCTCCCATGCTGAAAGCACAAAATAAACATCACGATCTGAAACTCCAGGAAAGTTTGCTCTTGCAACTCCTGTATAAGGTAAATCTGTTACTGTTGTAAAATGCTGCGGATCCATTTCCAAAAATCCATATACCGGTAAATAAGAATTAAGGAAGCGCACCTGCAATGCAACTATGCGTCTTTTTCCGCTTGTGTCGTTGTTTACAACCGGCATACTTTTTATAAAGCTTGTATATTGATAACCAATATAAACAATATCATGCTCACCTATAAAACCTTGTGGAATATTATTAGCCGGGCAAGTTTCACCTGTATCAAAATTATAAAGAACAGCTGTTAAAGTATCGTAACCGGCTGTAGGATTTTCTGCATCCGGATCATACCTGCTCCAGCTGTCAAGATAGACAACACTGTATGAAAGTGGATTACTTTCCAGGTCTAACAGTTCAAGATAATAATTATCACCACCTTTTGTTACCATAAAAATAAGGTCATTTTCATCGTCTCCGCGTGTTACTGCAATATTTTTTACACCAACACCGGCGGTAATAATTCGGCTCCATGCCATAATTCCGTTTGTCTTGTCATAAAGCATCTGCACAACCTGTTCGTCTTGTCGCACAATAAGAAGTCTTGAATAAGGATTAGTCATGTAATCAAAATCAACTGCCTTACTTTCGCGCAACATGTGGTCCGCAAGGATTGCAATATTGTTTGTCTGGAATGCCTGACTTTGTCCGTTGTAGTAAAATTCGCGTATTCCTTTACAGCCCTGCGCAAAATAAACCGTAGCGGTCTCTACTGCCATTCCCTGTATTTCGTCGCTTCCATACCGGCCCTGCATAACAGCGTTTATACTCAACGCACTTATGCCAGGATCTACGCTCCATATAGAGCTTTCTGTTCCTATAGCTAAGAAACGGTTAGAGCTCAAAAACATAATTGCGTCGTTTTCGTCGCTGGCAACTTCAAAAAACAAGCTGCAGTCTGCCGTAGTTATATTGTTTGCAACTACCATGTATTCGTAATCTTCTGCAGCAACATTGTCCGCATTGCGCCATAACTGGATGCTCATTACAAGATTATCTTTTTCTGTTTCTTCGTCTCCCCAGGATAAACTTAAGGAATCTGTGTCTATTGTAATTGTGTTAGATGTAACTGCATAAACCTTTACACCTGCCGGAAGTATGTTGGATGACACAAAATAATCTGCAATAGGTTTTTCCAAAGCTCCATCAACAGTAAAATCCTGTGTAACATTTGTTAATGTCGTTCTGTGATTTACTGTGTCAATATTTGTCTTTACGATGGTACAAGTAAAAATATGCAAGTCTGCATTCTTTACAACCTTGTTTACTGTAACATACTTTTTGTAAGTACAAAAATCATTATAGCGCACTCCGTAATTATCCGGCGCGGCGCTTCCCCATACCTTCTGTATTTCTTTTAATGTACTTGCAAAAAATAATCTGTTATTGAAAAATGCAACACAACCTGGGAAGTTTGGGCTTTCTGTAAAAAGTCCTTCATCTATCTGCGGATCTGTTCCGTAAACTACCCATGATGAATTTTCATAATGATATAACTTGCCTTTTACAATGCAGTAAAAATCTGTGATGCCTGGAGTAAAGTCTTGTGTGTAGTCTGTAGCAACTCCTTCTATAAGGCGCTTGTAAGTAAAGCGTCCGTGTCCGTCTGTGGTGACTTCTTTAGATGGAAATATATTACCGGCGACAACCATAACATAATCAAAATCATCATCAAGTTCAACATCCGGCACAAAATCAAAAACTATGTCGTTTGCAGAAAAAACTCCCTGTGCTGTAACTGAAAGTACCATAGGTTTATAGTTTCTGTGCACAAAAACCATTGTGTCATAGTTCTGCGCATACTGTATTTCTTTTATCTCTGCAAGAGAAGTGTAGGAAGCATTAAGTGTCTGTACTACGCTGTAAGCTCCACCAACTCCTTTTTTCCACACCTTTATATAACTTGCAATGCTTGTCGGATCAAGCGGATCATAGTTTGCATTAGGAATAAGCTGCAAAACATAAACTGCATTTTTGTTTACGATAAACGGAATAATGCGGCTGTCTCCGTCCAGCTGTGCAAGTCGCCTTGTTCCAGGCCTTCGCTTTATTCCACCTGTAGGTATAATTTCAAAGTTCTGTATAAGAGCTGCGCCCTGGTAATACTGGCGCAAGTCTATGCGTCCGTTTAATGTTTCTGAAAGTTCGCCGCTTGCAAAATTAGTAATAAGCATATCTTCTCCTTATTCCATTCCAAGCTGTTTGGTCCACCATTCGTTTCCGTGGCTTTTGTTTCTTGCCTGTTCGGCGCTTTTCTTCATTGCGTTGTTTGCAATGATTGCAGCTTCGTTATAAAGCATCTGGTATTTATCTGTTCCGCCTGTAAGCTTAAGAGCAATAGCGGCCGCAAGTCTGCATTCAAAATAAGAGGATAAGATAGGATCAAGATTAGGCTGTGCGTAAAAGTTATAATCCTGATAATCTATTTCGTAATAAGTTTCTGTCGGATCCCATGTTTCTGCCGGCTCATATTCGCCTTCTTCATTCTTTATGTAATAATTAGCAAGGTCTGCCTCTACCGGAAGCTCAACAATCTTAAAAGCATACTTTCCTGTAAAGTAGTTCTGAATATAAAGCAGCACTGCATCTGCTTCATCTGTGAAAATAAACGCGCCTTCTACATTGTATTCTTTGTTGTCTCCAACCATCACAATCTTTGCGCAATCTGCCGGAATAGGGTACATATAGGCATAATTAGTCAAGTTTTCTTCGTCATCTTCTTCTGTAAGAGCTTCCAGTCTTGCGCGTTTCTTCTGGCTGGTCCAGTCATAAAGTGAAAGTGAATCTAATAAAATGGCAAGATAAGTTTCATATACTGTGCGTACACGGCTGCTTGATCCATCTTCCCATTCTGCCTCTGTAATAGGCTCTTCGCCGGCTTTTATAAAAGCTCTGGCAACTAAACTTCTGTCTATATTCATATTCTTATTCCCATTAAAAAAGAGCACGGCACCATATAGCACCGTGCCCTTTGGATTAAAGCTTAGAGCTTTGTAAAGTAGTCCTCGCGGAAAGGTTTTTCACCTGCCGGAAATTCATATACCTGCTGTTCGCGGTATAATTTTTTTCCATCATAGCAAGCAATTTCGCATAACCACTTTGTAGCCTTTGCTTCTTTAGTGCCATTTGCGGCTGGTACTGTGCCGGCTTTTACCTCGTCCATACTTAAGCTCCCTGGTAAACGTCAAGTGCGGCGCTTACTTTTCCGGCTGTGTATGTTCCTGTAGAAGTAACAGCAGCACGGATATAGCGGTAGTCAAACTCCTGTGGAATACCAACAGAAAAGTTAGCATCCTTTACAAGATTAGCTGTAGCGATTGTTGCAGATGATGCAACAGTAACCCAGTTCGAGTTATCTGTAGATCCCTGAACAATAAATGTACAGTTTGTACCACCAACAAGAGCAGTTTCAACAATAAAGTTTACTGCCATGCGTCCAACCTGGGCCTTCTTAAGGTCGATTACATCTGCAAGTGCGAGTGTTGCAGCACTTGTAGGGCTAGCTTCTCCAAAAGAGAGCTTTTTATCCAAACGTGAAATTTGCATAGTCCGTTTCCTCCTGATTACGATACTGTAGCTTCTGTCATCAAGATAGAAGGGCATTCACGGAAGCGTGCGTTTCCGATCTTAAGCACTTCATTTCCCCATGGATCTTCTGATGGAAGGATGATGTTTGTAAGGCCAAGCGCTGCAACATTAAAAATACCTTTCATCTCTGCGTTCATTGCAATAGATACTGTACCAGCACCGCGTGCAAGACGTGGCAAGCACTTTACAATCAATTCTGCAACAGTCTTACCAATACCAGCTGTAGCCGGATTGATGTTACAGATACGGATGATTGAAGCACTGTGTCCTACTGAAAGTCCGCGTGCAATGCGATAGTGAGTGCGATATACCTGATGCTTGTTTCCAGAGCTGTCGATTGCAGTCTGTTCACCAAGGTAATTGTATTCTACACCGGCATTCTTTGATCCGCGTGGATAAATAATGCGGGCCTTATCCATTCCCCATTTAATGAGGTAGATAGAGGTCATGCTTCCAGAAGCAGATCCACCAGCAGATACACAATACTTGCTGTTACCTGAGTTTGTATTGTTCAAGCGTGTTGCAAGTCCGTTTGTATAGCGTGGATCGTCGTTGTGATTACCATAGATGAGGTCATCTGTGATATCCTGTGACAAGCCTTCAATAAAGGCATTCTGTTCGCTCTGCATGAGCTCTGTAGGATGAGCTGCTTCGTCTACCAGCTGCTTATCAACTTCTCCATAGATTTCGATGTTTGAAATAACATCCTGGATTGTCTTTGTCTGGCTTGAGCCCTGTCCTACGCCTTCGTTGTAAGCACGATGCTGTCCGTGTGGGATAGCAGTTCTTACAAGGTGAGTATCAATAGTTCCCTCGTTTGCTTCTACGAGTGGAGCATCCAAAAGCAGTTCATTGTAAGCTGTGAGCTCTTCAATGATTCTGCGGCTGTCTGGTGAAACACCAGAACGTTTAGCAACTTCAAGTGAAGTAAGCTGGTCTGTTATGGTTAATGTAGCCATAAGCCTTTATTCTCCTATTTGTCTTTGAAACTGTCTCCAAAACTCAAGTGTCCGCCATTCTGAATACTCTTGTATCCGTCTGTCTTTTCACTCTTGTTTGGAGCTCCTGCTTCTGACGATTGCTCACCGAGCAAAATAAACATTTTTACAATGTCTTTGTCTGCCAGAAGTCCAGCCTGCTGCAGTTTTTCTGCAACTTCTTTTCCGCCGTAAGTGTTTACGCCGCGCTTAAGCATTTCTATTTTTTTGGTATAGTCTTTGCCATATTCGCTTTGTAAAGCTTCCTGCGTTGCCTTTGCCTGCTGCTGGTAATTAGCCTGCTGCTGTGCAATGGCATTCTCACCAAGTTCCTTGATGCTGGCATAAAGTGCCTTTGCCTGGTCATCGGTAAGATTATTCTTATAAGCCATTTCACGGAATAATTCTGCCTGGTCTCCTTCAATGCTGTACTTGTCTGCCGATTCCGGTTTTCCAAGTGCTCTGTAGAAGGCTTCTTTTTCCTCGTCGCTTGCATCGTCTCCAGGTTTTACAAGTGTATTTCCCAGCTTTCCTTCAAGCTCCAAGTATTTTGTTGCCAAGTCCGATATTTTACCAAACTTGCCAAGCTTTTCTGCGGCTTCCTTATTATTAAGAATGTCGCCGTGCAGCTGTGTCATCCATGCCGGATTACTTGCAACTTCACCTTTTCCGCTGTCATTCTGCTGTTTTCCCTCTGACTTTTCCCCTGCGTTTTCGCCAGGTTTTACATCGGTTTTAGCCTCTGACATTCCGCTCATAATGTTTTCAATGTCTCCGGCTCCTGCCGGCTCATTAGAAGTTTGTGTCTGATTCTCGTCAGCCATTCGTTTCCTCCCATGTTATATCTGCAATAACTTTTGTTATCTGCTTACTATTATGGACCTTAAGCCTTTTAAAAATCATAAACTTTGCAAAATTATTTAATGCAACATCTGCATCGCTTATACATTCGTCATAAAACTTTAAGTCTACTAAAATCTGATGCAATACAAGTTTTCCATCCGATGTACTGAATAAACGGCGGTAAGCTTCTGTCATTTTTTTATCGCGTATTGCAATAGGATCTTCTGCACCTTCAAGGGCCCCGAAAACTTTGTCATAATCTTTTTCGTTAGATTCCATTCATACCACCTGCAAGCTGATCATTAATCTGCTGGAGCATTGAGCCATCCTGTGCAGCTTTTCCAAGCTTATCAGAATTCTGCATCAAGCTTTGTGCCATAGCCATCTGCTGCTGCTGTGCAGCTGCTTCCTGCTGTGCCTGTATACGTTCTTCACGGATTTTCTGTACGTCGTCATCTTCGCGGATGATATTCTGTGGCAATCCCATTCCTTCTGCAGTAGATTTCATAAGAGCATCACCATCAATATAGTCACCTGCCTGTGGAAACATCTGCATAATAGGACCAACTGCGCTAAGTGCCTGTAAAGTGCCGCCCATCTGATGATACTTTTTCTGATTCTGTGCAAGAGGACCAGTGAAGTCTATTTTAATTACAGCTCTCTGCTTCATAAGTCCGTAAGGTATTTCCGGAAGCTGTCCAGCTCGCATAAGCAGATTAAAGCTTCTTGTAATTACATTGCTTAAGAATTCATTAAGAGACACAATAAAAGTAGAAAGTGTAGCAGCTTTTTCTCCCTGCAACTCCATTACTTCTGTTGCAGTCATCTGGCCGGTACGTTCCTGGAGTGCCAGGAAGTAATCTACGTAATACCAGTCTTTTACAGCCTGCTCGTAATTTGCAAGCTCCTGCAATGTAATAGGATAGTTTTCACCTATTTTTGCAGCTTGTAAAATGCTGTCTTTTGTAGGTAAATAAGTAACTCCGCGCGGGCTTAAATCAATATCGCGCACGTCCTCTGTTGCTATCATACTAGGCTCTGCGCTCTGCTGTGCAATCATAAGGCTTGAGCGTTTGATGATGTTTAAGGCTTTTATATCTGCAAGAGCATCAATAGTAGGTGAGTTAGAATAAGCAAAACCTGATATACGTTCCCATTCAAACACTGCAAACGGAAATTCATTGTAGCCTGATTCAAGCAATATATGAGTTTCCTTAAGATCCATATATACGCAAGCCCATGGCATATTTTTACTGTCTTTGTATTTGGAATTGTAGTTTTTTCGCGGATAAACGCACATTAATATTTCATGCTTATCGTTCCAGTGTGATTCAGTTTTGTAATCTTCCTGCATTGATTCAGAAACATTCTCAAGTCCAAAAAACTCTACGATGTTGCGCAATGTATCTGCATACCAACGGAAGCATGTATCAACTTCGCCGTAAGAGTTTACATCAAGATAAATCTGATTAGCCGGAAAGTGAATAAAACGCAAGCGTGCATTTTCAATATCTTCATCAATAAAGATAACGCCGTGGCCAATACAAGTGCTGTCTTTTACTGCCGGATTAATTTCACGATAGAAGTTAGAGCGGTTAAACATGCTTAAAAGCTCGCCTTCGCACTGTTCAAGCCAGTCTTTTACTCCATACTCATTCAAGAGCTTAGAGTTTTCCATACCAAGCTTAAACCATACTAAGGATGGGCTTATAGCATAACCCTGGATGCCTGCAACAAGAGTACGGTTATATTCAAGAGGTTTAGAAGTAAAGCGTTTAGGTCGTGTAGGTACTTCTCCAACATTATTCCAGTCAAGGATAGCATTATCCGCATAAGTCTGCGCATCCGTCCAGTCTGCTTCAAACTTAGCGCGGTTATCCTTTAACTGCTGCCATCTTGTTTTTAAGTCCTTTGTAAGTTCTTCGTTTTCCATAGGTAAATCATACACTATGGAAATCTGTCAAGTCATAAACAAAAAAAATATTTTTTTAATTACATCTCAAACTTGCTTTCGTAATAAAAGCAGCATGCTTTACAAGTATTTAATTCCTTGTCATTTTTCTTATCTCTAAAGCGGCATTCCGGGCATGGATTTAAAATCATAGAATAAATCTTTAATGTACTTTCTACAGCTTCCTTTGATTTTTCTACTGGACGCTTTGCAATAGCTTTTGCAGCTGCATATCCTGCATCATAAGCCTCATCAGCAACCTTAATATATTTCTTGTCCTCATCTGGATCCGGATGTTTTTCTTTAAACCATTCTGCCTTAGTCATATTTATGCTCCTGGTGCATTATAAAACATCCCTCCCTGATTGACAACCAGGAAGGGATAATTTCCAAATTGCAAAACTTTCTTTTATTTGCAAGCTTATTTACCTGCAGTTTCTTTTGACTTAATCTGATCTCTTATGAAAACAATAAGAGCTCCGATAGCTGTCAAGATTCCGGCAACAAGTGTAGGTACTTTAGCAATTTCCGCAACACTTGTACCACCAAGGATGAGTACAACACAACCAAGTACAATGAATACATAAGCTGTGATCTTTACCCATGCCTGATTAAAAAAATCTTTCATAGTTTTTCCTCCCTTTTAAGATTATGCTCTCTAGCAACGCTAGATCTAAGCGCCTTAATTTTATCCTGCAGCTCTCCGCATTCCACGTATAAGCTGCATCCTAAACATGTATTTTTCATACAATAATGTCCGGCCATAAGTTCCTGTTCTACTTTTGTAAGCTGTTTCTTTATTTCTTCTGTAGCTTCTGCAGTATATTCCCATGCAATAGGTACATCTTTAAGTTCTTTCTTTGCCATTCTATTTCTTCAACTCCTTCTGGTATTTCGAGTTCTTCTGTTTTCTTGCCGATAAAATCTTCCGTTTCTTTCTTCAATGCAGAATTAAAGCCATTAAAGAAAAGCCATTTTTCAAGAAGTTTCTTTGCCTGTTCTAACTGCTCTTCAAGTTTTTCAATGTAGTCTGCAATCATTATAGAATTGTTAAGACCTTTCTTATAAAATCCACAACCTTCATAAAAAAACTCGTGTTGAGCATTTATATCAACTAAACTTTCATTTTCTCTTTTTACTCTGGCAAGTGCTTTTTCTTTATTGTCAATTTGTTTTTTGTATTCCTTAATTTTGTCTCCTTCAGAAACAGTCGTTTTTAAGATGTTCGCACCTGTTTCTTTTGAAAACTCAATTACACCTGAAGGAAGATTTCCCATAAACAAATCAAAATGCTCTAGTTCAATTTCCATTATTACAGTTGCTTTTGCCATTATTCAATCTCCTTCCACTTGACAACATTCATTTCACTAAGGTATGAGCCTGTAAATGTTTTTGTTTCTGGCCAATACCAACAAATCCAAACCGTTATATCTCCGTCGAAGTCTTTTGCTTTTACTACATATTGCTTTTCTTCTTTCGGCAAATCATTCGGGTCTTTTCTCAAATCGTGCCAGACAACTCCGTTTTCTTTTGCACCAGCAAGATAGGCATTTACTAGTGTATTCCACAATATACTTTTTCTACCTGTTCTTTCTAAAGCCCATTCTTCTGCTTTCTGTTCTACTGTCATTCTGCTACTCCTATTCTTATACTAGGAAACCAATGTATTTCTACTCCCCATATCAGTAATATCAACTTCACCACTAAATACAAAAAGGTAAGACTGAATTGAATCGTAAAAGGTATGAGTAGATTCCCACTATCGTCTGGGTTTTCTAATACAAAAGCAATAAAACCCAAAACAACATTGATTATCAAACAAGTAAAATAAATCTTTTCAAATAATGTCATTCTGCTACTCCTTTAATTCCCAACATTTATAATCAGAACAATCAATCTGCTCTAATTGACACACACCATACCAACTTTCATTTTGCCAATGTTTGCAATTATAACAACGCTTCATTTTCTCTATCTGCTTTTTAAGTTCTGTGTTTTCTTGTTCAAGTCTTTTTATTCTGTTGGCATAAGCACCACTAATCTCACTTACTTCATACTCTGTCATTCTGCTACTCCTTTAATTCCCATTTTTCTAATAAACACTCGATAATGTTTTGGTCTAAATCATCGTTCATTCTATCTGCAATAACTTCTCTTACATCAGACTTCATTTTCTCTATGTGTTTTTCCAATTGTACCCTTTGTGAATAAAAAATGTATACTTCATTTTTCTGCAAAGTTTTATTTCTCTGAATATATCTTTAATGGTTTCAGAAATAAAAAACCAACTCCATCTCCAAGATAAAAGTTGTTTTGTTACAACTGTATTTACATTGTCATTACATTTATGCCCATATTCAAGATATACTCTCATTCTGCTGCCTCCACAAACTCATCTTCGTATATCTGGTACCGTCGTGTATTGTGATTCAATAGCACTTCGTAAAGCTTGCGGCCGGTTTTCGTTTTGATTTCTTTAATTGTCTTAACTACGGTCCGGCCATTTAAGAAGTCGCATTGTTTGCTTTTCACTGTATAGCCTGTAAAATCTTTCATTCTTCTTCCTCCACAAACAATTTATCCATTGCAAGCCGGTACATAATTTCGCTTTCGGTTTTTACCTGGCGCATCTGGGAAGCTTGCTGTTCCTGTTTCTCCAGCATTGCCGCAATACTTTGTTGCATCTTCTCGTTATATTCCTGCATAACTTTAAGATCGTGTATGCAACCAGCCGCAGTAAATATGCTGAAAAATAAAATAATCAGATTAAGAAATAGAATTATTATTAGCTTTAATTTCATCGGCACCTTTCCTGATTGCACGCGGTGTATAAAAATCTTCCCATCTCCATTTATTGTCCTTATAATATTTGTGGAAATATTTTTTATATTTTTCTCTATTCTTTTCATAATAAGCTTTCGCCTGTTCCTTATGCGTTCTGTAATATTCTCTTTGATACTCAATCTTTTGCAGATGCGTCATCCTTTAATCCTCCCATAAACTTCTCGCAAACTGCAGCGCATTGTACTGCTTCTTCTGCAAGAGCAAGTGCAAATACCTTAATAGT